>MDTG01067323.1_pt1 | contig 13789 bp, 15 predicted proteins | sample 811421 | NCBI WGS metagenome assembly MDTG01 (sample SAMN05326645, study PRJNA326480) | marine metagenome | isolation source: seawater | place: Pacific Ocean: South East | collected 2011 | reverse complement strand
GGTATGAGATCATCTAATACATCAATTAATGGAGGAATAACTGCTACTTGGTCTATACCATTGGATAGAATTGCTGTTAACGAATGCAGAAAAGCAATGAAAAGTCAGAACGAGCTATACGAAGCAAGTCTTGCTGCCAAGCGTTTAAATTACGAGATGAGTAGGGCTAAGACTTGTGCAGATAATCTTAAAAATGGGTTCCGCTTTAAATTAGGCACTGCAATGGCTCAGATTTGTGCCGACATTGAGTTAATAGAACCAGCGAATTTAGAACATACTCACAAAATAAATAGACCTAACTAATTCCCACCTTTGGCACTTAAGCCGTCTAAGCCTTTCGACCAATCTTAGACAGGGATCAACATCCGTTAGATCTAGAATCATTCTAGCTTATTTTTCTTATTTGCACTAAATTTCTTTAATTTTGCAATAATTTGCTTAAATAATGGCTTAAGAACCTTATTTAGAAAAGGTGTTGCAAGTGTTGCTGAAATTGTAGCTACGATTGTTATAGCAAAAGTAGTAGATACAGTATTCAAGGCTGGAAGATATTTTTCGACTTTTGTAGTTGGAGAATACAATACTAAACATTCTTGAGTTTCTTCAACATACATAAAACCTACAACTTTTTCAGTACCAGCACTATTTAAATCTCCTATTCTTGGATTATTTCTTTTAGGATCAGGGCATTCTGGCTTTTCAGTTAAAGGTGGTACTTCTGGAGTTTCTGTTTCTGGTATTGGAGGAGTGAAATCTGTTGGAGGTTTTGGTTCTTCTGTAAGTACTAAATCTTTTTTGTTGTATTGAAGAGGTTCGTAAAAAGGAAGTGGACATATAAAAGCATTGCCAGCAGGGTCTAATTTAAATAACGAATTATTTTTTGTACCATCTCGTCTTATCGTGACGCATGGCATATCAAAAACAGGAGGTAAAGTTCTAGTTATATGAGTTGTATTAGGTACAGACGATTGATTAGGAATAGTAATATTAGGAACACGAGGAATTGATACTGTATTAATAAAATTAATCTTAGGCATCAACAATTATTAAAGTCACTAGCCATACTTTCACCTAATTTACCACCTTCTCTTCTTGCTGTATTAGTAGCAAAACCAGACAAGAACCAACCTACTATTGGTACGTTAGATAATGAAGTTACAAGTCCTGTTCCTGTAGCTACTGATGTTCCTATTAGTTGTCCTGTAGATTCTCCTTTTGCTTTTTCTTTTATGCAAGCAATTTGTTTTTCTGTTAACTGATTATTATTTTGACTTAAATTAACACCTTCTCCAGCTATCCTTTGAGTTTCTTTTGTAGATAAAGCTTTACTAGCACCTAAAAACCCTGCTGGTTTTTTACTAGTTTCCATTGATCCTATAATTTTTGGATCATGCATACGATGAATAATTCTATAACCTTGTGTATTAGCTTCTATTTCATAGGTCGAATATTTACTAACAGGCAAATCAAACATAGGAAGATTTGGTTTTGAAACTAATAAATTAATTGCATAAAACTGAGAAGAAACAAAAGCAGTTCCAAGTGCTACTGCTACTCCTTTAAAAATAATATTAGTATTCATATAATTTTAAAGTTTAGGCATGGCTGGTACTTTAGGAGTTGTTGGAATAGAACCACCTGTTGTTTTTGGTAAAGCATTGTCTAAAGCATTAGGCATTAAACTTGGTAACTGTTCCATAATTTTATCGCCTACAAATTTTTTCATTTGTTCTTGCTTTGTCTCATTATTTACATACCAATAAACATAAACAATACCAGCAAAGGCAGTGACAGCAGCAGCCGTATTTAGTATGGTTAATGCAGTTAAAAGTTTTTTCATGTTTAGAGATGCGTTTTTAAAAGCGTTAGTGCCTGTCACTATTATAACCTTTACAGGAATTATGACTTTAGCTCCTCTTTATGTAACTTTAGGAGTTATAACTCGTCAAATTAATTCTAGTAAGTAGATGCAAATAAAATCAATAAGACCATTTAGTGGGGGTTGGTTACAAGCAAAGTTAAATGATGAGGAGTTAAATTATTTATGGGAAATGTGCAAAACTCCTAAAAAAAATAATTACAAAGACCGTTTAGCTGGACATAATTATAAAAGTCAGCTTATAGAAGATAAAGACGATTGGTTTTGGGATAATGTTTTAAGTCATTTATGTAATGAATATGCTTGCACTTATGGAAATCTTGGAGATAGCATTCCAACTAGCCAAAATCACCCTTATCATTTACATTCAATGTGGGTAAATTATCAAAAAGAAAACGAATTTAATCCAAGACATAGGCACAATAATGCACTTTATAGTTTTGTTGTATGGATGAAAATACCAACTGATTTTCACGAGCAACGTAAATTAGCAATAGCTGAATCAACTGTTGATTCAATTTCAAATTTTTCCTTTGATTTTTTAAATATATTAGGCCAATCACAAACATTTGTTTATGAAATGTGCAAAGATGCGGAGGGTACTTTATTATTTTTTCCAGCAGAATTAAATCATACAGTTTATCCATTTTACAACTGTAAAGAAGATCGAATATCAATTTCTGGCAATATCGCTATTGATACCAAGAAAATTCATCAAGCTTCGGTTTGAGTAATACATTCAAACCATCCTGTCGCAATATATTTTGTTTGAGTTGGACTTACAACTCCATGATGAGTATGAGTCCAGTATGCAGGCCATAAAACTAATCTTCCCTCTACAGCATTTGTAGTAATATCATAATTTGTAAAACGAGTACCACCTTTATCAGTAACAGTATTTAAATATAACATCCATACTAAAACTCTTGTTAAATTACCATTATTTTCACAATGTGGATAAAAATAGCCTTGTTTTGGATTGTATTTTTGAATATTATAACGTGGAGTTAATTGCCAAGGAGCTACTACATCATCTATTTCTGGATGTTTTGTTTTATAATCTTGTAAATATTTTGCTAAAACAGTATTGATAATTGTGTCAGGCAATGTCCAATTATTAAAGTTTAAGGTTAAATCAGTCGAATCTTTGTGTGTTTTATCTATAACACCTTTATTAAAAATTTTACCTACTGTGCCTGCTCTTAAATACTCACTTGGAGCTTTATCAAAAAACTCAATAATTGACTTACAATTTTGAGGGCTTAGTGCGTTGTCATGAATTTCTATAAAATTCATGGGATTCTAAAACCAAAGCTAAAACGATTACACATACTGCCCACGCAATGCCAAAAATAAGGAGGTTTGCTTGGCACATAAAATTTTCTTAATGTAATTCCTTTGTCGTCATAATCGGTAATAATTTGTTTAGTCATTGGATTTAAATACCTAAAAAATGATTGTTTATTTTTCGTAGCATAAGTTATATAAAATCTCCAACAAGGGGTTAAATAATTAGTATGCCAACTCATATATCCAGTTTTAGGATATAAATAATGACCACTAGCGGTAATATTTTTATTATTAAATATTTTTTGTACTCTAGGTAATAACAATTCAACAGTTTTACTTACATCAAATTCAATAAAATTTTTATCAGTAGAACAATCAAGAAGATTGTCAGTATTTAAAATATCGACAGATGATTTCCAATCTCTTTTAAATACATATTTATTTTTACAAATGTTTTTAATGCAAATATCATAAAAATCCTGATTTACTATATCTGTTATATTGTTTTTATCAAAACAATTACGCTCATAACCAAAAATCATGTTAAAAGGTTTGCATCTTTGTGATATTGATAAAATTTATGGGGATTGGAGAATTGATGAAAAGGAATATATTTTAAATTTAAAGAAAATAAAACCATTTTTAACAAAAGAATCAAAGAAATTAATAAATTTTAAGGATATAGGACATAAGGGAAAAAACAGCAATTATTTACTTCATAAAGAAAGATATGATGCTGCTGATATAAGTTATCCCTGTATATTAACAGAAGGTCAAAATCCTTACAACTGTAAATACAGAATGATAGACGGGAAACACCGTATTACTAAAATGAAAAATATGGGAATAAAAAAATCTATGTTTTATATAGTTGACTTTAATATTTTTTTTAAACTGTTACAACTCTAACTTCACCTCTACCACCAGAACCTGACCTACCAGAGCCACCCCCTGCAGGAACAGAGCCAGCAACTCCAGCACCAGAACCACCAGAACCACCACCATAACTTACACCACCACCCGGATAGCCGTGATAAATTCTATAACCAGAACCACCACCCCCACCCATTGTGGATTTCCCTCCAGCACCTGCTGATTGTCCACCATTACCACCACCGCCACCAATACCATAATATAATCCACTTGAAGCATTTACAGCAGTAGCACTGGTACTGCCATCACTATTAGACGTTACTCTAACACGACCACCTGCCATGCCTTGTCCAGTGCCATATACATGACCACCTTGCCCTCCAAATTGAAAAGTACTATTTTCTGAATTGCTACTTTGTCCACCATTACCACCTCCAGCTTGTGCATTACCGTAGGCAAAACTAGAAAGACCGCCATTACTACTTGTACCTCCACCACCGCCAACTGTTACGGATACAGTAGAGGGTAAATCAGACTTGTTGAAAACAAAATACCCAAAACCACCACCACCACCACCACCACTGAAGTTAGTGTTACCACCACCACCTCCTCCAGCACCCCATATATATACATGAACGATTGTACCTGATGAGGGCTTACTCCAAGTTCCGTTAGAAGTAAAAACTTGTACATCACTTCCTCCGTCAGGGGCGGTTGTTAATGATGTGCTGTCTCCGAAATGAATTGTCATGGTTTTATAAAAAGAATTTAAGTAAGTTTTTCTTTGTCAATAGCATCTTGAACAGTTTTTTCAATTTCAGCTATTTTTGTATTGGTGATAGCTGTTGTTATCCAACCTAGAATAATTCCCTGACCTGTTCCTACTCCTTCTTCATTCAGTAATATTAAACTTTCATAGGATTTAAAATCAGCACCAACAGATGCTTTATTACCACTAAAAGTACAAGTTACTGTTTCTACTTTAATTATTGACCCTTCCGTACCAAAACAAGCAGCCGTAGCCTCAGTGATGTAATTATCATCATCTGGATTAGTTTTTAAGGTGTCAAGTTTCCAAACAAATGTAGCAGCCATGTTTTTTATTCTGAGTAGGAAGTATCAGTTGCCATTGTCGTTTTTCTTTTATTATATCTTAAACAGGAATCATTGCTATTTTAAATTTTTTGCCTGATCTGTTATTAATCATAAATATATCAGTTTCTCCTTCTTGTAAAGTCCAATCCCCCCAAGAACCATCAACATCATTTGTTTTACCTTCGTTAGAAAAGTGCATATCATTTACATATAAGTTATTCCATCTCGCACTTGTGCTACCTAAATTATAAGTATTACCCGATTGAGGAATAATAGTTCTAGCTGTCAATGTGGCAGTTATGGTGTCTGCTGTATCTGACCTTAAGAAACTTGCTGAAGAAACACCATCTAAAGTGTCGGCATCAAGACCTGACCCTGCCCCATCTACAGTTTTTATAAGAGTTAATATTTCGCTTGCTGTTTGATCTGCAGTTGCACTAGCTTCAATGCCATCAAGTTTTGAACCGTCAGCAGCTAAATCTCTACCGTCTACTGTTCCTGATACTGTGATATTTCCTGTTACGTCAAGACCAGCACCAACATCTAAATTTCCAGCAAATATAGCTTGTTGGTTATCAGCATCAACTGAAAACATTACTTGTGCATCACTTACTCTTTCAAAGGCAAGAGTATTTGGACTTGTTCTATAAACTAAATCAATAGAGTCTGATGTATCGCCAGTGTTTCTATCAAACCTTATAATATTTGGGCCAGCACCATTAAGCTGTATTACAGGATTTGTACCGTCAGATGTTCCAGTAATTGTGCCTGTGAAACTATCATCTGCGTCAGACCTTAAGAAACTAGCTGAATCAATACCATCTAAAGTTGCTGCGTTACCACCATCTGCTGAAGTTATATATCCAGCACCATTAGTAATTGCGTTATTATTAAGGGAAATATTTGCAGATCCATCAAAAGCAACTCCAGCTATGGTTTTTGTTGCTGCAAGTTTTGTTGCTGTAGCAGCGTTTCCAGTACAAGAGGCTGAAGAGCCTGTAGTGTCTTGGTTTAGTGTTCCTACAACAAAATCTATAGTTCCATCTGAATCTTGGTATGTAACTGTAATACCAGTTTCAGTATTACCTGTGAGCATACCGCCCACGAAATCTTCTACTTGTTCCTCAGTAAGAGTGGCAGTAATATAACCAGCACCGTTTGTAAGCTGATTATTGTTAGTGACATTAGTAGCAGAAGCAGCAATACCATCAAGTTTAGATTTTAAAGTATTTGTAAAATTATTTTGAGTTAAACCGCCATCGCCTACAGACAATTTATTAGTTAAGTTTGTATAGGAAATATCAATACTTGCAGAACCATTAAAAGATGTTCCAGCAATACTTCGAGCATTTGTTAATGTCGCGGCTGAACCTGTAATATCTGAACTGATAGTTGCTGGTAATCTATCGTCAGATATGGTTCCAGCATTAATATTTCCAGCGTTTCTATAGTAAGAACCCTCCTGTCCGTCTAATAAATCTGCGTCTAATCCAGTTCCAGCACCATCATTACCAGAGTGCCAAAATGTACCTAAAACTGTACCAGAATTATTTTCAACTTGTAACTGATCTGAATTATTATGGAGTCTTACCATCATACCAGTACCAGCCTTTTTATAAAAACGACCTCCTCCATATAAAAATATACCGTCATCATCATTTGAAAACGTAAGTTCTCTTGAGAATGTTAAAGCTCCAGTAGCTGTATCAGTAGCATCTGACCTTAAGAAACCAGAAGCTTGAACTCCGTCTAAAGTGTCTGCGTTTGTAGAATCTGTTGATAATTGTAAACCAGTAACAATAAATTCTGAAGATGATCCGACAATAGTTGTAGTACCAGCTTCATCAACTGTATTAGTGGTAATTCTTAAAACGTCATTTGCTGATAAATAAACAGTAGTATCTACAGTTGCCGATCCGTAACGTCCCCAAGAACTCTTAACGTCATTAACTGTAAAGTAAAAATCTCTATCTTGTAAAACATCAGCAGAAGTACCGTTATCACCCTCATATATATAAACCCTAAATTCTGTTGTTGATTGGGAACCATCTCTTACATGAATTTTAATATCATCTCTATTAGTCCCTTCCTGTACTTGTCCATTGACAACATAGTTAGCATCAGGCATAGCAGTGCTAAATGTAATGGTGTAATCGCCAGTTGAGTTCCTTGTAACTGAGAAGCCTTCACCTTTAATCTTTGTACCGTCAGAGTTAACATGACCTATAATTATTGGCTCTATTTGTGGTTGAATGTATGTATAAGTATCGGCACTTGAAACAGCACTACCATTTTTTGTTAAAGCAGTTTTAATGGTATTTCGTCTACTTGTAGCAGAACTTTGATAAACAACGCTTCCTTTTACTGTGTACCAGCCAGTTGATAAAACTGTAATTGCACCAGAAGAATGACTAAACTTACTATTATCAGTATTAGATTCTTGGTTGAAATTAATTACAGCAGCAGAACTACCAACAGCAGTAGTAGTATTTGATTTTAAATGACATACATAATGTCCACCTGACCCAATACCTGTTAAGTTTGAGCCATCAATAGCTGGTAAAGTTCCAGTTATATTGGCTGCTGGTATTGATGTTAAGTTTGCTGCCGAAGCTGCTGGTAATGTAGCAGGGAATCTAGCATCTGGTATCGTTCCAGAACTTAAATTAGCTGCATTTAAAGCTGAACCGTCAATATATCCAGCACCGTTAGTAATAGCATTATTGTTTAGAGATATATTTGCCGAACCATCAAAGCTCACACCAGCTATATTACGAGCAGTAGCAAGGGTAGCTGCGGTAGTAGCTGCAATACCTAGAGCATCTATATCTGACTTTGTTTGATCTGCTGTGGCTGAAGCCTCTATGCCATTAAGTTTTGAATGATCTGCGTCAGTAAATACGTTTGAATCTGAAGCTGACTCTACAAGTGTTCTTATCTCTGCTGCTGTTTGATCTGCGGTTGCTGAAGCTTCAATTCCGTCTAGCTTTGCACCATCAGTAGCTATATCTCTGCCATCTACTGTGCCTGTTACAGATATATTCCCACTACCATCAATAGTCATTCTAGTAGAGGTATTTGTCATAAATGACAAGGAATTATTTCCATGGTCATAATCAATTCTTCCTACGTCATCGTCACTAGAGTCACCAAAAAATATCTGTGAATTTTTATTTGATCCTGTTGCTAGTAGTTGTAAAATTGCATTATGTATATCATTTTCAAAAACAAAATTATCTCCATTATTGTTCGCATTAACTTTAAACTGACCGCTTGAATTTATTTCGCCAGTGACACTTATATCCCCTGTTACGTCAATACCAGCACCTACGTCTAGATTGCCAAGTATATCAACGTGTCCATCAGCATTTATGTTTAGTCTGTGTGCTGAATTTGTAATATCATAAATAATTAATTGACCATCATTATTGGTAATTCTGTAATCACTGTTGTGGTTAGTATCTGTCCAAGTAAGACTTGGATATGTACTTGAAAGTTCTAAATTACCAGTTAACGTACCACCAGCAAGAGGTAGTTTGGTTGCTATTGAGTTTGTAACTGTTGTTGAGAAGTTAGCATCATCTCCAAGTGCTGCTGCAAGTTCATTAAGTGTATTTAATGTGCTAGGTGCAGAGTCAGCTAGATTTGCTATTGCTGTAGAGACAAAAGATGTTGTTGCAATTCTAGTTGTATTATTGCCAGCCGATTGAGTCGTTGCTGTTACTCCGTTGGTCAATACACCAGAGCTAGAAGTCAAACCACCGAATAATGTATTTCTTGCAGCAATATCAACTCCATCAACCGTTCCAGAACAAGAAATATTCCCTGTTACGTCAATACCAGAGGAAAAATCACAATTTTGAAAGAAATCAAAATGACCATCAGTATTTATTTGAAATCTAGTTGCATTGCCATTAGTAGTGTCTTGTACTCTAAATCTACCAGCGTCTACTGCTATTCTATAATCTGGATTTCCGTCACCCTCATTAAAACTTAGTATTGGAGTATTAGAATTTATTGTAAGAGTATTAGAGTCTAAAGTTCCAGTTGTAGTTATATTTTGGTCAGATAATAAACTTACAATTTCACTAGCTGTTTGATCTGCTGTAGCTCCATCTTCTACGTTTATGAGTGTTCTTAAAGTAGAAGCTGTCATTGCCTCTAATGTTCCTGTTCCGCTGGTTGAACGACCAACAATTCTAGAAGTAGGAATATGAGCTATTTTGTCAAAAGTTACAGCATCATCAGCTATTTTCGCAGTTGATATAACTCCATTATCAATAGTTAAAGTATCACCACTATTAGAAACTACAATATCTCCCTTATCACCATCAGACAGGCCGCCCCCACCACTTACTTCGGCTACAGTGCCGTTATCTTTTTTAAGAAATATTTTACCTGTATCAGTTCTTATCGCTAATTCACCAACAACTAAATCACTAGCACTAGGATCGCTACCAGAACCTCTTTTATGTTTAATTGTGTTAGACATTTACTTACCTCCTTGTAAATTAATTCTAATAAGTACCTCCGTCTATGTCGAACCCACTAACAGATCCATTTTCTAGGAATGTTACTAAATCAGAAAATGCAACTTGAACCATTGTTCCATTATCATTAACAACCATACGATCTGCTTGAGCTAAAGTTGTTGCTGTTGCTGATGTTGACCCATCAGTACAAGTGTTTAATTCTGTAGTTGTGGAGAGTAATCCATCAAGTTTGTTTATTTCAGCAGTAGTTACTGTCGCACCGTCTAATTTATTTAATTCTGCGGTTGTAACTGTTGCACCGTCAAGAATTTGAACTTCTGCTTGTGTTAAATCTGCTAAAGCGGTTGCTGTGCCAGCAGCCATTGTTGCAAGTTCGTCTAACTGTGGGTCATAACTTTGAACGTCTGAACCGATGGCGACTCCAAGATTTGTTCTAGCCCCACTTGCGTTTGAAGCACCAGTACCCCCATGTGCCACTCCTATATCAGTACCACTCCAAACTCCAGATGTAATAGTGCCGACAGAAGTTAAGCTAGATGCTAAAACTGTTGAACCAAGTCCTGTTTTTGATAAAACAACAGAACCATCAATACGGAAATTTTTGGATGCAACAAGCTCTAAATGTTCTGAAGATGTCCAAGAATCTGTTGCATTTAACCAATTAAAAGTATGGTCTGATGTACCCTTTAAAGTAAGTCCACCACCGTTTGCAGTTGTATCAGTAGGCGAGCTTACCTTACCTAATTCAATATTTTTGTCTGCGACATCAATCGTACTTGAGGAAATCGTAGTGGTCGTACCTTGAACTGTTAAGTTCCCAACAACTGTTAAATTTTGGTTAACTGAAAAAGATGGAATTGTAGCACTACTTAAATCAAGAGTTCCTGTAAATGTTTTATTTCCAGATATTGTTTGTGCGCCTGTTTTATCAACAAAAGCCCCTGACCCTGCTATCGCTTTTATTGATGTTGCAGAACCTCCAGCCCCACCTGACCCGATACCAAGATATAAAGTATCATCAACTGCGTTATACGCTGGTTCTGTTTCCATCAAAGAAGATGGTGCGCCAGCAGCACCAGACGCTCTTCTTTTGAATCTTAAAATGTTTGCCATGAGCTTAGTTTAGGTAAAGGCTAGTGGGAGCAATGGATTTCAAAAATTCCCTCCATCGGTGAGAGTAAGTGGAGTAACATCTGCATCAGCCACATAGGAATCCGCAGAAGCTTTATACCTAATGATACTCCCATCTACTCTATTTGTATCTATTAATTCTAACCCTTTTGCGCCTTGAGGACCTGGAGTTATTACAGAAACTACTTTTGTTTGCGAATTTACTGATATTTTTTTACTAGGAGCAGTAACTGTTATTTTTTTACTCATCTTGAATACCCTGGATATACTGTAATTGTACCTTTGACGTAAGTTTCTCTTTCTCCAGTTGAGCTAATTAAAACGATATCATATTGTAACTCGTCTGGAAAATGAATAGTTTGATCATCTGTTAATGATAATTTAATTTTACCGTTAGGTCTATCTGTATAAGTAACAATAAAATCTGCATATTTGAAATCTCTATCTTTATCCCAAGCTTGAGATAAGACAGAAAAACCAGCTAAATCCATAGCAGTATAACTTCCATCAGTTTGTTCGTTTTCAATAAGATACTCCTGATTCCAATCAGTAGCTCTATAAACATCAAAATCTTGCAATGCTGGTGGAGATGACATTGTTAATCAGTTGGAGCTTCATTAGGAGCATCTTGTGTTGGAGGCTCAATTTTATTATATCCGTTGATTTCACCATTTAAAGAGTCAACTTGTTTTTCAATTTGTTTGGATTCTGCTTGTAATTCGTTCCATTTTTTGACAAGTTCTTGTCCTTTTGCTTGAGCTTCTGCTCTTAGTTCTGAAATAGTAGACATAAATAAAATAGATATATGTAATCTTATTATATAACGTATTTATTACATTTCCACTTCTGTAAGGTTAAATTTATAAATTTTACCATTTCTATGATTTTTTAAAAACAAATCATTTTCTCCCTCTTGAATTGTAAAGTCGCCCCATGTGCCGTCAACATCATTTGCCCCACCTTTATTAGATAATTTAAGGTCATTAACATATAAGTTTTGCCACCTTGCACCAGATGAACCTAAGTTAATAGACCCTGTAGGAACAATACTATGGTCAAAAACAAAATCACTACCATCCATATCTATTCTTCCAACATTATCTGCTGTTGAACCATCTGATGTATGAAAATCTATATAACGACCAGCTTCTAAAACTCCACTTCCATCAACAAAAGGTACTACACCCCAACGATTACCTGATGAAGACGAACTTAAACCACCTAACTGTGTAGCACTACCACTTAGTGATCCAGTAATTGTTCCTGATACTGTAATACCTGATGCTGTTATATCTATTACTTTTGTATTATTAACACCAATTCCAATATTATTTGCCCCGATCCTATACATTCCGCAATCTGTATCATTCATAAAACTTACACTTGGATTAGCTTGCGAGCCATCTTTTGCTTGTAATTGATTTTCTAAAATTACAAGACAATCAGTAGTATCTTGTACTGAGCCACTATCAGTAACATTGCTTCTTAATCCAAACCTAAACTCTGCTCCAGAGGTGCTGTCAGTATTAACAGTAATTCTTGCTGAGTTACCAGCTTGCTCTGGAACACCTTGTACATGATTCCATGTGATGTTTGCATTTCCATAACCGTCATTAACAGTTAAAGCAACACCCCCAGACGCAAGACCAGAGATAATGTGACTACTAGATGCTATAACTCCAGTAACATCGAGTGGATGTGCTGGAGATGTTTTTTTAACACCTAAACCAGTTGATGTGATACGAAGATAATCACTTGAACCATCTCTACTTCTAAATCTTTGAACGTCCGCATCTATATATGAGTCGTTTGCATCAGTACCAAAACGTGCGTAGCCATCATTATTTTCAACTCTTATATATACAGCACTATTTGTTGCTTGTTTAACGTGTAACTGATCATCTGGACTTGCATCATCTCCGATACAAACAGCACCACCAGAATCAATAACCATTCTAGTTGCGTTAGTTGTTAAAAATTTCATATCCGCTGCTTCATTAGCTTCAATTACGAAATCTCCTGTTCCTCTATGAATTAATGATGTACTTGAATTAGCACCACCACTAGCTCTAATAATTCTAAAGCCGTAAGCTGTATAAGTTTCATCTCCAACTAAATCAATATAAGCGTTTCTATTACCAGTACCCCCCTCACCAAGCTCTAATCTTGAGTCACCACTACCATTGTTTAATCTAAAATTACCCACAATATCAAGGGTATAAGCTGGATTTACAGTGCCTATCCCGACCTGACCGTTGCTTTCTATCGTTAATCTGTCTTGACTATTTGTAGTAAATCTAACTTCATTAGCTGCTGGCAAATAGAATCCATTGGCTGGTGCTGTTGTGCCAGTAGCATTAAATCTTGCACCTTGAACTTGACCAGTTGCGGTAACACTTACAGCACTTGCTGTTGCTGTTGCTGTTATATCAGCAGCTTCTAAATTTACAAATTTATGTGTACCACTATTACCTTCTAATCTTTCCCAGTTATTATTTGCAGAATTTCTACGTTGAAAATATTTTTGGGTTGCGTTCCATCTAATAGACCTTGCACCCCAACTATTTGAACCGTCTGCTGGTAAGCCTGTTACAGTAACATCTGTTGAATATAAAGAACCTACAACTTCATCTCTACCTTTTAATTCGGTAATAAAGTTAGTATATGTGCTTGTTAAAGCTGGTTTTGTAAAGTCGGCCATTTAAACTCCTCTTACAGTAAAGTCTACAGTTCCAGCAACACCGTTGCCACTATTATCGTACAAAAATACTTTAAACCCATCTTGTGGATTTGCTGCATCTACAAAATCATAAATAGCATATTTTGCAGTTGAACTTGATCCTTGTATTGTTAATTGAATTGAATCAACGTCAATAAAAGTTTCTGTAAATGTAATTTCCTTGCCAGAGACTTGAGATTCTGAAGCAGTTACATCTACTCTACCTTGATCTGTTTTACGTTTTAAGAATGTTTTAACACGAATACTATTAACTTTAATTAAATCATCATTATTAAAACCAGTAAATTC
>MDTG01036357.1_pt1 | contig 13789 bp, 12 predicted proteins | sample 811421 | NCBI WGS metagenome assembly MDTG01 (sample SAMN05326645, study PRJNA326480) | marine metagenome | isolation source: seawater | place: Pacific Ocean: South East | collected 2011 | reverse complement strand
ATGGCTGAGCGGTTGAAAGCACCGGTCTTGAAAACCGGCAAAGGGGCAACTCTTTCCTGGGTTCGAATCCCAGTCTCTCCGCCATTAATATTTTTTTTTGAAATTAATTAATAGATTTAAAACTTTCATATTTATATTAATTTTAGATTTATTATTTGCTACTTTAAGCAATTCTTCATCATTTAAGTTAATTAATTTACTTAAATCTTTTAATTCATTTAAATTCAAGTCATTGATTATACAGTTAACAAAAGAATTAACAAATAAATCCATTTCTTTTGTACCTCTATATTGAGATCTATATTTAATTTTATTAATTAAATTTTGTTTATTTGAATTCATTTAATATACAATTATATATATTTTTATGCAGGATTATGAATATTTATTATATCCATTAAATAAAATTAAGGGAATAGGTAATAAAACAGTTAAGTTATTTTTAAGAAAAAAAATAAAAACTATATTTGATTTATTGTGGCATTTGCCAATTTCTAAAATAGAAACTTCAAAAACAACAAGTATAAAAGATCTACAAGTTGGAAAAAATCAATCTATTAAATTAATTCCTTTAAAATATAATTTCCCAAGGATTAGAAATTTACCCAACAAAGTTAATTGTTTATCATCAGGAGAAAAAATAGATTGTATTTTTTTTAATAGTTATGAAGGATATATAAAAAAAATATTACCAATTAATAAAAATGTAATTGTATTTGGAAAAATCAATTATTACAAACACAAGTATCAAATTACAAATCCCAAATTAATATCAGAAAATGACGATGGTTTTATTGATGATCTGAATAATTATAAATTGACAGAAGGTTTAACTTTAACAAAGTATAATAAAATTATCGAGGAAGTTTTTAGTAAAATTCCAACTTTAACAGAATGGCATAATAAAGATCTACTAAAAAAATTTAATAACGTTTCATGGAGCGAGTCCATTAAAGAATTGCATGCATTAGATTATCATGAACTAAAAAATTCATTTTATTATAAAAGACTCATTTTTGATGAAATTTTTGCTAATTTTTTAATATCGTCACAAATAAGATTAAAAATTAAAAAAAATAAAAAAAAAAGTAAATTATTCAATATTGATATTAAAAAAAAATACATTAAAAAGCTTAATTTTAATTTAACAGGCGATCAAGACAGAGCAATAAAAGAAGTTGAAAAAGATCTGAGTTCAAAAAAAAAAATGTTCAGATTAATTCAAGGTGATGTAGGATCTGGAAAAACTATTGTTTCTTTAATATCAGCACTTTATACGATTAAATCAGGATACCAAGTAGCTTTTATGGTGCCAACAGAAATTTTGGCAAAACAACATTTTAATTTTTCAATAAATTTTTTTGATTCAGATATTAAAATTGAATTACTTACGAGCAAAACAAATATAGATGAGAAAAAGGAAATATTAAAAAAACTAGAAAATAATAGAATTAACTTAATTATTGGTACTCATTCATTATTTCAAAAAAAAGTTAGATTTAAAAAATTAGGATTAATTATAATTGATGAACAGCATAAGTTTGGAGTAAATCAAAGAAAAGAATTATCAGATAAAGGAGGTAAAGATTGTGATGTCCTCGTTATGTCTGCCACCCCTATTCCAAGAACAATGATGATGACTGTCTATGGTGATATGGATATTACTTTAATAAAAGAAAAACCAAAAAATAGAAAAGAAATTAAAACTTACAGTAAGCTAGATTCAAAAATTGAAGAAGTAATTAATTTTGCAAAAAAAGAAATTTTGAATGGAAATCAAATTTTTTGGGTATGTCCTTTAATAGAAAAATCAAAAAAATTAGATCATCAATCTGCTGTTGATAAAAGCAAATATTTAAAAAAATATTTTAAAAATCGTGTAGGTTTAATACATGGATCAATAGATAAAGAAAAAAAAAATAAAGTTTTAAGTGATTTTTTAAACAAAAAAATAGATGTACTAGTTTCTACTACTGTAATTGAGGTTGGTATAGATTTTCCAAATGCAAATTTAATAATTATAGAAAATGCAAACAAGTATGGATTATCACAGCTACATCAATTAAGAGGACGCGTTGGAAGAGGTAATAAAGAAAGTTATTGTATCTTAATATTTAATTCAAATTTAAGTCAAAATGCAAAAAAAAGAATTAATATTTTAAAAAATTTAACAAATGGTTTTGATATATCTGAAGAAGATATGAAATTAAGAGGTTATGGAGATATACTTGGATTTAAACAAAGTGGAATAAAGAAATTTAAATTAGCTGATCCTATTTTGCATAAAGATTTATTTGAATTAGCGGAATCAGAAGTAAAAAAAATTGAACTCAATAATAATGATTTAGGTAATTATTATAAACTATTAAAATTATATGATAGAGCATCAGTTATAAATGATGTCATTTAGCTTGTGGATCTGAAGTTCCTGCGGAAACTATAAATTTAGATGCCTCCTCAAAAGACATATCTAGATAAATTATTTCATCTTTTGGAAACATAAGCAAGAATCCACTTGTTGGGTTTGGCGTTGTAGGGACAAAAACATTTACCAGATTTGAATTTGTTTTTTTTGAAATTTCACCTTTATTATCTTTTGTAGCAAAACCCACTGCCCAACTTCCTTTACGAGGATATTCTACTAAAACTACACTTTTTTTATTGCTACCTTTTTTAGGAGCCAAACTTTCAGTCATTTGTCCAATAGCAGAATAAATTGTTCTTAAAATTGGAATTCTTTTAAACAAATCATTTACAAACTTTAAAATTCTTTTTCCTATAAATGATAGAGATATACCACCAATTATTGTTATAAAAAATATTGACAAAAGTATTTCTAAACCTGGAATAGCAAAAGGAAGATAATTATTAGGATTTAAATTATATGGAATTAATTTTGATGAAACTGAAATAAAAAACTTAGTTAAATATAAAGTTATACCTATAGGTACTAAAACTACTATTCCAGTAATAAAATAATTTCTTAATTTAGATAAAATAGAAACACTTTTTCTTTTAAGTTTAGCCATATATTAATATTTGAGCAAATAAATTACAAAAAAAACAACATATTTAAATATTAATGTTAATAATAAATAATTAATTATCATAATATAGATTTATGAATAGATCTATTATAATTATATTTAAAAGTGAATAGAAGAAATTTTATATATTTATTAGGATGTGGATGTCTGTCAATTGGCATGAATTCTTGTTCATCAGTGCCAATCACAGATAGAAAGCAACTAAAAATAATCCCTGAAGCAAATATAAATGCTAAGGCTGCACAAGTTTATGAAAAAGTTAAGGAAAAAGCAAAATTAAGTAATGATACAACGATACTAAATAAGATAAAAAAAATTGGATCAAAAATTGAATATTCAATATCTGAATATTTTGAAAGAAATAATCAAATAGATCCAACTATAAATTTTGATTGGGAATATATATTGATTGAAAATAAAAAAATGAAAAATGCATGGTGTATGCCTGGAGGAAAAATTGCAATTTATACAGGAATTTTGGAAATAACTAAAAATGATGACGGTTTGGCAGCTGTAATGGGACACGAAATAGCCCATGCTGTAGCAAAACATTCTGTGGAAAGAGCAAGTCGTGGCACTCTTTTAAATGTAGGAACTAAAATAATTGATATTGCTACAGGTGGACAAATTTCTAAAGTTAATAGAACAACAGGAATGGATACTGTTGGTTTATTGTCTCAAATAGGAATAATGAACCCATTCAATAGAAAACAAGAAAGTGAAGCTGATTATCTTGGTTTAATTTTTTCTTCTCTGTCAGGTTTTGATATTAGAGAAACAATTAAAATATGGGAAAGGATGAGAGAAGCAAATAAGGGCAAGGAACCACTTGAATTTATGAGTACACATCCATCATCAAAAAATAGAATAAATAATATTACTGAATGGATTAACGAAATTATATTAAAGTATCCACCTATAGCATAAAGTAAATGGTGAGCCCTGTTGGACTCGAACCAACGACCCATTCCTTAAAAGGGAATTGCTCTACCAACTGAGCTAAGGGCCCAACGCCGTTTCTTATAATGATTTTTTATTAATTATCAATCAAAAATATTTACAATAAATTAATATACTTGTCATGAAATTGATCGAAAGTTCCATTTTTTATATTCTTTCTAATTTCAGACATCAACTCTTGATAAAAATTTATATTATTTAAAGTTAAAATCATTGATGCTAGCATTTCATTAGTATTAAACAAATGATTTAAATAATTTTTAGTGTATTTATTCAAATTAAAATTCAAAACCTTATGATCTAAGGGTGAATTATCATATTGGTATTTTGAATTCCTTATATTAATTCTTCCATTCCAAGTAAAAGCTAAACCAGTACGACCAGAACGAGTTGGCAAAACACAATCAAACATGTCTATACCCCTTTTAACAGATCCAAGTATATCAGCTGGTGTACCAACGCCCATTAAATATCTTGGTTTATTATTGGGCATTTTGTTTTTCAGATTATCAAGCACTTTAAACATTTCGTTCTGAGTATCTCCCACAGCAAGACCACCAATTGCATATCCATCAAATCCTATATTAGTTAATTCTTTTAAAGATTTTTCTCTTAAATCATCGAATAAACCACCTTGGATTATACCAAATAATGCTTTGTGTGGATTTTTCCCAAATGCAATTTTTGATCTTTCAGCCCAATTGATAGAAAGCTCCATTGATTTTTTTATTTTTTCATAATCGTTTGATTTTTTTGGACATTCATCCATTATCATTACAATATCTGAATTTAAAGATTTTTGTATGCTAATGCTTTCTTCTGGACTTAAAATATATTTTTTTCCATCAACATGAGATTTAAAAATAGCACCTATTTTTTTATCAATTTTATTTAACGTAGATAAAGACATTACTTGAAATCCACCTGAATCAGTTAAAATTGGAAGATCACAATTCATAAATTGATGTAAACCTCCAGCGCTGGATATTCTTTCAACACCAGGTCTAATCATAAGATGATAAGTGTTAGAAAGAATAATTTCACTGCCAGTTTTTTTTATGTCTTCAATAAATGCACCTTTTACTGTAGCCTGAGTACCAACAGGCATAAAAGCGGGGGTACTAATGTTACCTCTGCTAGTTTCTATTAGGCCTGATCTTGAATAATTATCTGTATAATTAACATTAAAACTAAATTTTTTTAATGTCATTCATTATGATTATTCAGATTTAAAACTAATAATCTTATCAGGATCCGCAACTGAACCACCAGCATTTGTATCACCTTTTCTTATCATATCGACAAACTCCATTCCTTCGATAACTTTTCCAAATACAGTGTATTGTCTATCTAAGTGCGAAGCTTGTTCAAAACAAATAAAAAATTGACTATTAGCACTGTCTGGAGGAGATGATCTTGCCATTGAAACAGTTCCTCTTTCATGAGGAACATTATTAAATTCTTGTTTTAAATCGGGTAAATCAGAAGCGCCCATACCAGCTTTTCTTAGGTCAAAATCTTTTGAATCAGACTTTCCAAACTGAACATCACCTGTTTGAGCCATAAATCCATCTATAACTCTATGAAAAACAACGTTATCATATTTACCACTATTTGCTAATTCAGTTACTCTTTTTACATGATTTGGGGCAACATCTGGAAACATTTCTATTTTTACATCACCATCTTTAAGTTTTAAAATCATAATATTCTCCTTTGCGTTTATATTATTAGTTAAAATAAAAAATATAAAAAAAAATGTATTGATAAATTTAAGCATATATATTTTTTAATGATTTAATTGTACTTTTTGTCGTAAATTTTTTTAAATTCCCTTTATGTTGAGCTATTTCTTTAACGAATCTAGATGAAATAATTTGATTTTCTACGTCCGACATTAAAAAAATAGTTTCTACTTTATTATTAAGCTTTCTGTTCATCCCAGCTAATTGAAACTCATATTCAAAGTCAGAAACAGCCCTTAATCCCCTTAGAATAATATTTGAATTATATTTATTGCACAAGTCAGTAGTTAAAGAATTAAAAGTTATTATATTAATTTTTTTTTTACTAAATTTTAAATCATTAAAAATTGCTTTTTTTACAATTTCGACTCTTTCATCAATTGGAAATAAAAATTTTTTTTGATTACCATCTGATATTCCAACGATTACTTTGTCAACAAACTTTAATGCTTTTTTTATCACATCTATATGACCAAAAGTAATTGGATCGAAAGTACCTGGATAAATCGCAATATTTCTCATTAAATTAGATTATCATCAAGTTTAATTGCAGAAACTACTTTTTCATCTCCTGATAATTTTATTATTCTAACTCCTTGAGTGTTTCGGCCAGCAACTCTTATTTCTTTAACGGATATTCTTATAACTCTTCCTTTATTTGTTGATATAAGTATCTGATCTCCTTCAAATACAGGGAATGATGAAGAAACATTTCCATTTCTAGAAGAATTAACTATTCCTATTATTCCTTTTCCTCCCCTATTGGTTACTCTAAAATCATAATGAGATGTCCTTTTACCATAACCGTTTTCTGTAATTGATAATATAAATTTTTCCTTAGCTTTAATTTCAGATTTATCATTCTTTTTATTTTTAAGATCATGATCTATTATAGATAAAGAAACTATCTGGTCTTTATCAGATAAATTTATTCCTTTAATACCTTTAGAAGATCTTCCTTTAAAAACTCTTAGTTTTTTGGATTCAAATCTTATACATTTTCCAAAATTAGTACTTAAGATAATATCTTGATTGTCTTTACATATTTTTACACCAACAATTTTATCATCATTATCGAGCTTCATTGCAATTTTTCCAGAGGAATTAATAGATTTAAAATCTTCTAAATTATTTTTTCTAATTTTTCCTTTACTTGTAGCAAAAATAATATGCATATTTTTTGTATCGATATTGTCATCTGGAAAAGGCATTATAGAACTTATTGATTGATGATTTTTTAATGGTAAAATATTGAAAAGCGATTTACCTTTGGATGTAGAAGAGCCTTCTGGTATTTTCCAAGCTTTTATTTTATATGCCAAACCTTGTGTTGAAAAAAATAATACTGACGTATGAGTATTGACAGAAAGAGTTTGAACAACAGAATCTTCTTCTCTAGTTTTAATTCCTGCTTTTCCTTTTCCTCCTCTTTTTTGTTGTTTTACATTACTTAAGGCTCCCCTCTTTATATATCCTTGTAATGTAATTGTAATAATTACGGACTCTTTATGTATAGTTTCTTCTATATCATAGTTTAATACAGCATCTATAATTTGAGTTCTTCGAGGAATAGAAAACTTTTCTTTAATTGACTGTAAATTTGAACTAATTACTTTTAATAGTTCTTTTTTGGAATTAATTATTTTTTTATAATTAATTATTAATTCTGATAATTTTTTAATTTCAATTTCAATTTCATTTATTCCTAGGGCTGTTAACTTTTGCAATCTCAATTCCAAAATTGATATAACTTGATTTAAAGATAAATTATAAAGACCTTTATTATTTTTATTGTCAACAAGTTTAATTAATTTTAAAGTTTTATTGATTTTCCATTTTGTTTTTAATAGTGAATTTTTTGCATCTTCAGGATTTTTTGATGATCTTATAATTTTTATAACTTTATCTATATTTTCAACACTAACAGATAGTCCAATTAATATATGAACTCTATCTTCTGCTTTTTTTAAATCATGTTTTGTTTTCTTAATTACAACATTTTCTCTAAATTTAAGAAAGCTTTCTAAAAAATCTTTTAAGCTGCAAGTTTTTGGTTTATTGTCAACTATTGCAAGGCTATTAAAGCCAAATGAACTTTCAATTGAAGTGTATTTGTATAATTGTCTTTTAACAGTTTCTGGTTCAATACTTTTTCTTAAATCTATAGAGACTCTTATACCTTCTCTGTTAGATTCATCTCTTATATCCCTTATTCCTTCAATTTTTTTTTCTCTTACAAGTTCAGCTATACGTTCATTAAGATTTGATTTATTAACCTGGTAAGGTACTGATGTTATTACTAATCTATCTCTACCATTTTTTAAATTTTCAACAATTATATTTCCACGAATTTTAAATGATCCTCTTCCTGTTTTATAACCTTGTTTTATTATATCTTTTCCTATTATGACTCCTCCAGTTGGAAAATCTGGTCCTGGAATAAATTTCATCAATTCATTAATTTTTATATCTCTGTTTTTTATTAATGCCAAAGTACCATCTATTATTTCACCAAGGTTATGAGGTGGTATACTAGTGGCCATTCCAACAGCTATACCGCCAGCTCCATTAACTAATAAATTAGGATATTGAGCTGGTAAAACTGAAGGTTCAGATTCTGTTTCATCATAATTACTTTTAAAAGATACGGTATCTTTTTCTATATCTTCAATTAAATATTGTGAAATTTTAGCTAGTCTAGTTTCAGTATATCTCATAGCAGCAGGTGGATCACCATCTATTGATCCAAAATTACCTTGTCCATCGATTAAAGGTAAGCTCATTGAAAAATCTTGAACCATACGTACTAAAGCGTCATAAACTGCTTGATCTCCATGAGGATGGTATTTACCAATAACATCTCCAACTATTCTTGCAGATTTTCTAAATTGTTTGGACCAATCAAAACCACCTTTATGCATTGCGTATAAAATTCTTCTATGAACAGGTTTTAAACCATCTCTTATGTCAGGAAGAGCTCTACTAATTATTACGCTCATAGCATAAGATAAATATGATGAACTCATCTCATCATACATAGAGATAGGTTTTATAGTAATTTCTTTAGAAATTTGGTTCTTTTGCATAAAAACTAAAATGGAATATCATCATCCAAATCGTTTTGACTAGAAGGATTACTATTTTCAATATCTTGTTTTGAATCTTGAGAAGAAATGTTGTTTTGGGATCCGCCACCAAGCATTGTTAAGGAAGAATTGTATCCTTGAATTAATATTTCTGTTGAATATTTATCTTGTCCACTCTGTTCATCTTTCCATTTTCTTGTAGATATTTGACCTTCAACGTATATTTGCGCACCTTTTTTTAAATATTGCTGAACAACGTTAACCAAACCTTCATTAAAAACAACTATACGGTGCCATTCAGTTTTTTCCTTTTTTTCTCCTGTATTTTTATCTTTCCAAGATTGGCTGGTAGCCAGGCTTAACCTTGCTACACTTTTACCATTAACCATTTGTTTAATTTCAGGATCTGCGCCTAATCGCCCAATTAAAAGTACTTTATTTAAACTTCCTGCCATAATAATTTAAAATTTTGATATGTTTATTTATAACACTATTTATATTGAATATTAATTTAATTAATCTAAAGCAACAAAAATTATGCTTAAAAAGATAGTTATTAAAGGCGCAAAAGAGCACAATTTAAAGAATATTTCTTTAGAGATACCTAAGGATAAATTTGTTGTTATTACAGGACTGTCAGGATCAGGTAAATCTTCACTAGCGTTTGATACTATATATGCAGAAGGTCAAAGAAGATATGTCGAAAGTTTATCAGCTTATGCACGTCAGTTTTTAGATAAAATGAAAAAACCCAATGTTGATTTAATTGAAGGATTAAGTCCAGCAATATCGATTGAACAAAAAAATACTTCAAAAAACCCTAGATCTACTGTTGCCACAGTTACAGAAATATATGATTACATGAGAGTTCTTTACGCAAGAGCAGGCATTCCATATTCTCCATTTACAGGAAAACCAATATCATCTCAAACAGTCAGCCAGATAGTAGATAGGATAAAAGAACTTCCCAAAAAGTCTACTATTTATCTTTTTGCACCTATTGTTAGGGGACGTAAAGGTGAATATAAAAAAGAAATATTAAGTTATAAAAAAAGAGGATTTAGGAAAATAAAAATTGATAACAAAATTTATGATATTGATCAAGTTCCTGAACTAAATAAAAAAGTAAAACATGACATTTCAATACTAGTAGATAGAATTGTAGTTAATTCATCTTTAGGAAATAGATTGGCAGAAAGTGTTGAGACTTCTGTTAACTTAGCCAATGGATTAATTTTTGTTGAATACGAAAATGAAACACTTCCTAAACAATTTAGAAAAACTGAAAATCTAATTTTTTCAACTAAATTTGCTTGTCCAGAAAGTGGTTTTACTATTGAAGAAATAGAACCAAGATTGTTTTCTTTTAATAGTCCATATGGAGCTTGTGAAGAGTGCGAGGGAATAGGCATTAAGTTAAATGTTGATCCAAAACTAGTTGTACCAAATGAAAAAAAAAGTATTGCTGATGGTGCTATTGAGCCATGGTCTAAATCAATTTCAATGTATTATGCTCAAACTTTAGCATCTATTGCTAAGCATTATAGTTTTTCATTAAATGAAAAATGGTCAAAACTGCCAAAGAAAATTAAAGATATTATACTATTTGGATCTGATGATGAGGAGATTAAATTTTCTTATGACGATGGATATGAAAAATATTCGAATAAAAAAACATTTGAGGGAGTTGTTAATAACTTGGAAAGAAGATATTTGGAAACAGACAGTGATTGGAAAAGAGAAGAAATTTCCCAATATCAATCAGATACTAAATGTGAAAGATGCAACGGTCATAGACTAAAAGATGAAGCTTTGTGTGTTAAAATTAATAAATTAAATATTAGTGAAGTTACTGAAAAATCTATCGCTGATGCAAAAGACTGGTTTAAATCATTAGAAACAAGTTTAGACCAAAGACAGTTAAAAATTGCTCAACATATTTTGAAAGAAATTAATGAAAGATTAGACTTTCTACTAAATGTTGGATTAAATTATTTAACTTTATCAAGAGAGTCAGGGACTTTATCAGGTGGTGAAGCTCAAAGAATAAGATTAGCTTCACAAATAGGATCAGGTTTAACAGGTGTTTTATATGTTTTGGATGAACCTTCAATAGGATTGCATCAAAAAGATAATATAAAATTAATTGATGCTTTAAAAAAATTAAGAGATCTTGGTAACACTGTAATAGTTGTTGAACATGATACAGAAACTATGCTTAACGCAGATCATATTATTGATTTAGGTCCTGAGGCCGGAAACAAAGGTGGTGAAATAGTAGCCGAAGGTGATTACAATAAAATTTTAAATAACAGTAATAGTATTACTGGCAGGTATTTGTCCAACAAAAATTTTATACCTATACCAAAAAATCGAAGAATAGCAAAAAATGGAAGATTTTTAGAAATACAAGGTGCTACAGGAAATAATTTAAATAATGTTAATTTAAAAATTCCAATAGGTAATTTTACTTGTGTTACTGGAGTATCTGGTAGTGGTAAATCAACTTTAATACTTCAAACTCTCTATAACGCACTAAATCTTACTTTAAATAATAATAAATCTAGAAAAATTCCCAAACCTTTTAGAAATTATAAAGGAATTGAATTAATTGATAAAGTGATTGATATAGATCAGTCACCTATTGGAAGAACACCTAGATCCAATCCGGCCACTTATACAGGTGCATTTGGCCCTATAAGAGATTGGTTTACAAATTTACCAGAGTCAAAAAGCAGAGGATATAAACCAGGCAGATTTTCTTTTAATGTAAGAGGAGGAAGATGTGAGGCTTGTGAAGGAGACGGTGTAATCACTTATGAAATGCATTTTTTACCAGATGTTTATATAACTTGCGATGAATGCAAAGGATCAAGATATAATAGAGAAACACTAGAAATTAAATATAAAAATAAAAGTATTGCTGATGTTTTAGATATGACTGTTGACGAAGGTTGTGAATATTTTGAAAATATCTCAAATATCAAAACAAAATTATTAACTTTAAAAAAAGTAGGATTGGGATATATAAAAATTGGTCAGCAAGCCACAACATTATCTGGTGGTGAAGCTCAAAGAATTAAATTAGCTAAAGAATTATCAAAAAGATCTACTGGTAGAACTATGTATATTTTAGATGAACCGACTACTGGGTTGCATCAGCATGATATCAAGAAACTATTAGAAATTTTACATACTTTTGTCGCAACTGGAAATACAGTAGTAGTAATAGAACATAACTTAGATGTAATTAAAACTGCAGATTATATAGTTGATATGGGTCCAGAAGGAGGCGTTAATGGTGGCAATATAATCTCAGAAGGAAAACCTGAAGAAGTAGCCAAGTCTGATATTAGTCATACGGGTAAATTTTTAAAACCTTTATTAGATAATAAATTTAAAAAAACTGCTTAAAATTAATTAAAAAGAATAGTATAGTAATTCATAATGATATCGATTCTACAATCACTTTCAAAAACAATTCATGTTTCCATTGGAATATCAGTTATTCTATTTTTAGGTTTGTATTTTGGGAACGGTGGTTTTGATTTTGATCTTATTTTTTGGAGTTGGTTATTTAGATATATACATGTAGTTGTAGCCATCATGTGGATAGGTCTATTGTGGTATTTTAATTTTGTACAAATTCCTAATATGCCCAAAATTCCAGATGAACAAAAACCTGCTATAGGTAAAGTGATTGCTCCAGCAGCATTATTTTGGTTTAGATGGGCCGCTCTGTTAACTATCATTTCAGGATTAATACTAGCTTATTTGAATGGGTATGTTCATCAAGCTATGGTGTTAGGAATTGGTTCTGGTGGTGGAAAAAACACAGCAATAGGAATTGGAATGTGGTTAGGATTAATAATGGCTTTTAATGTATGGTTTGTAATTTGGCCAAATCAAAAAAGAGCTTTAGGAATTGTAGACTGCGATCCAGATTTAAAAGCAAAATCAGCTAAAACTGCAATGTTATTTTCAAGAACAAATACATTGCTGTCACTTCCAATGTTGTTATCGATGGTTGCTGCACAAAATTTATATTAATCTTTATCTTCTTTAATTATAGTTCTTTGACTAACTTTTAACATTACCAATATTGGATTAGCTATATATATTGAAGAATAAGTTCCAAATATAACACCCAATATCATCGCTAAAGAAAATCCTTTTAATATTTCTCCACCAAATAAATAAATTGATAAAAGAGCAAGAAGTGTAGTTATCGAAGTAATTATAGTTCTAGATAAAGTCTCATTGATTGAAATATTAGTTAATTCAAAAATTTTAATGTCTGCGTATTTTTTAAGATTTTCTCGAACACGATCAAAAATTACAACAGTATCATTCATAGAATAACCTACTATAGTTAGTACAGCCGCAACAATTGATAAGTTTATTTCTAATGAAAAAAGTGAAAATATACCCAATGTTATTATTACATCATGAAATAAAGCTACAATTGCACCTAAACTGAATTGCCATTCAAATCTTATCCAAATATATATAAGCATTGCAACTAAAGACAAACCTATAGCTATTATACCAGATTTAAGCAGCTCGGCACTTACTTTTGGGCCCACATTTTCAACTCTTCTAAATTCTACATTTCCTATAGAATTTGATAATTTTGTTTTAATGTTATTTATAAATTTAGGATCATTTGAATTTTGTTTTTCAAATTTAACAATATAATCAGTTTCGTTACCAAAATTTTTTACAGATATATCGCCTAGATTCATTTGTTTAAAACTATCTCTAATTGAAGATATTTTAGAGGATCCTTGATCAGTCCTGATTTCTATTAATGTACCTCCCTTAAAATCTACACCATAATTAAGTCCTTTAAATAATAATAAAATTAAAGAAGCAGCAATTAATAATAAAGACAAAACATTAAATTGCTTATAAAATTTATTGAATTGTATAGATTTCATTTAAATAAATT
>MDTG01011309.1_pt1 | contig 13789 bp, 12 predicted proteins | sample 811421 | NCBI WGS metagenome assembly MDTG01 (sample SAMN05326645, study PRJNA326480) | marine metagenome | isolation source: seawater | place: Pacific Ocean: South East | collected 2011 | reverse complement strand
TAAATTTGTTAAATGTGATATAACAAACTTAAAGAAAATAGGCACAATATTTAAAAACTTAAATATAGATTGTATTATTCATTGTGCTGCTTCAATTTCTGTTGAAGAGTCAATAAAAAATCCAAGAAAATATAATTCTAATAACTATCTGAAAACTAAAAAATTCATTAACTTTTGTATAAAAAAAAAGATTAAAAGATTTATTTTTTCTTCAACTGCTGCAGTTTATAAACAAAGCGAAAAGTTCAAGATTAAAGAAAATTACCTTAAAAAACCAAATAATCCATATGGTCAATCAAAATTAAATTGTGAAAATTTTTTATTAAAAAAAAAAGGTATTCAATTATTTATATTAAGATATTTTAATGTTGCTGGAGCTGATAATAAACTGAGAACTGGACCAATTAACGATTTAAAAACTTCTCATTTAATTAAAAGAATTATTCAAATCTATTTTAAAGAAAGAGATCAATTAGAAATATATGGTAGAAATTATAAAACTTTAGATGGAACAGCAATAAGAGATTATATTCATATTAAAGACTTATCTTTGATTCATCATCATTGTGTAAATTATTTTGAAAAAAAGAAAGGAAGTTTCAAATTTATTTTAAACTGTGGTTATGGGATTGGTTATTCAGTTTTAGAAGTTGTTAAAGCAGCAAAAAAAATTTTTAATATTGAATATAAATTCTCTAGTCAAAGACCTGGAGACTGCTCACAATTGATTTCAGATAATAATAAAGTAAAAAATCTTTTTGATATAAAACTTAAAAAAAAAAGTTTAAAAAATATGATTAGTTCTTCAATAAATTGGGAAAAACATTTTAGGAAAAAATTTAATTAATGTTTTCGAAAATTAAAGATAAATATAAAAATTTTGATGTAATCATTTTATCAGGTGGACCTTCGTCACTAAAATACCTTAAACAATTAAAAGAAATAAATAATAGAAAAATTAAAATTATTGTTGAAGCTAAGGCAATTACACCAGAGTTGATCAAATCTAAGATAAAAATTGATTATATATTATGTCCTTTTCCAGAAAAAATGTCTGATAACGCATTTCACACTTATTTATTAAGATCTTTTTGCTCAAAAATAGATATTAAATTTTTTATTAAAAAAAAATTTTATAAAGAATTAAGCACTATTATAAAAAATTTTAATAATATTTATGAAATTTGGAACCCAAAAAAAGGACAACACAAATATTATAAAATAAAAGAAAGTTTTTATTTCAAAGATTCACCATTAGATTTGATAAAAAAAATCAAAAATGTCAAAATTATATCAGACCCATCAGTAATTAAAAAAATATTTAAAGGAAAGATAAAAAAAAAAAATATATTTAATATCAAAATTAAATCAAATTCCAAAAACTATAGTTTTGAAAAATATTGTAATCCTAAAATAGTTAAAAACACTCTTGAGTTAGATACATTTAGAAATTTTAATACTTTATTTATTGCAACAATACCAATTTTAAAACAAATGGGATTTAAAAGGATTTATCTCTTAGGTTTTGATATGAACTTTATGGGATCAATGGAATATTCTGCAAAAAATATATTTAAAAGCTTTGTTCATTTTTTGATTTTTTTAATTTTTTCCAGAAAATCCTTTGGTGCAAATTTAAAATTAAATTTTCCATTTATTCATCTAAGACCAAAATCAGAATTTAAAGATCTTTCAACTATGTTTGATTTAATTGATAAAAAAATCTATAATATAAATAATTTTAGTTTTTTTAATGGTTCAGTTAAAAATTTGCCCGAAATAAGATATGAAAAATTTTTTAAAGATTTGTTAGATGAAGAAAAATAGAATTAAAAAAGTTACTTTAAAAGATATTGGAATTTTTTCGATAGGAAGGAAAAATAGTTTTAGAGTTAAAAAAAAATTACTTAAAAAATTTAGTAATACAACCTTAACAGATATTATATTAAAGAAACTTAAAGTATTTAATAATCAATCTTTTTTTGCTGCTTATGAAAAAGAATTTGAAATAAGATGTAGAAAACATAAAATTAGATTTGTTGAAAGAAGTTATAAATCTGCAAATATTAATGAACCAATATCATTAATTTTAAATTTTTTGAAAAATGAAAAATATAAAAAATTCATAATAATTAATGCCTGTGTGCCTTTTTTAAAAGTAAGAACTATTAAAAGATTTATTAAATTTTGTCTTCAAAAACCAAATTTACCTGCATTTAGTGTGATAAGAAAAAATAATTTTTTTTTAAATAACAAAAAACAACCTGTTAATTTTAAAGTCAACCTTAAAACTATTAACACAAAAAGGACAAATGAATTATACGAATTTGCCCATTCTTTATATTTTTTTGATAAAAATTTTTTTTTAAAAAATGGAAGATATTGGAATTATAAAGATTTAAGATATTTTGAAATAGATGATAAACTTGAACAAATTGATATTGATACTAATCAAGATTTTGAACTAGCAAAACAATTATGGAACACTACAAATGCTAAATAAATTTTTAAAACAAAATTTCAATAAAATTTCAAAACCATATATTATTGCTGAAATAGGAGTAAATCACGATTGTTCAATAAAACTTGCAAAAAAAATGATTATTGATGCAAAAAAAGCAGGTGCAAGTGCTGTAAAGTTGCAGGCCTATAAAGCAGAGAGAATTGCAAGCAAATATTCCCCATCATATTGGGATTTAAAAAAAGAAAAAACTAAAAATCAATTTAATCTTTTTAAAAAATTTGATCATTTTGATAAAGATGAATTTAAAATTATACAAAAAATTTGTAAAAAAAATAATATTGACTTTTTGTGTACCCCATTTGATTTAGAGTTTGTTGATATATTGAATCCTTTAGTACCAGCATTTAAAGTATCTTCATCAGACTTAAATAATAAACCTTTAATTAAAAAAATATGCAAAACTAAAAAACCAATTATAATTTCAACTGGTGCATCTACATTAAAAGAAATTAAAGAGACAGTATCATGGATTAAACCAAGCGGAAATTTAATCATTATTTTACATTGTACTTTAAATTATCCTACTCAAAATTTAGATGCGAATCTTGGTGTTATCAAATCTTTTAGTAAAGAATTTCCAAAAAATATAATTGGATATTCTGATCACACATTACCTGATGTAGAGATGAAAAATTTAACAACTGCATGGCTGATGGGTGCAAAAGTAATTGAAAAACACTTTACCCATAATAAAAAGAAAAAAGGAAACGATCATTATCATTCAATGGATAAAAAAGATTTATTAAGATTCAATAAAAATATATCTGAAATAATTTCTTTATATGGTGATGAAAATAAAAAAGTTTTAAAGTCAGAAAAAGTATCTAGAACTAATGCTAGAAGAGCAATTTATACCAAAAAAAAATTGTTTGCTGGTGAGAGAATAAAAAAATACGATATAATCTGTAAAAGACCTTATAAAAATGGTATTCCGCCAAAATATTTTGATTTCTTAATTGGTAAAAAAGTTAAAAGAAATTTAAGCAGTGATAGTATAATAACTTGGAAAGATTTATAAAATGGACATCTCAGTAATCGTAACTAACTATAATTATGGAAAATTGATTAGAAGATGTCTAAGATCATTGTTCAATCAAAGTCTAGAGAAATCAAAATATGAAATAATTTTAGTTGATGATGCCAGCACAGATAACTCTATTAATTATATTAAACCTTTTGAAAAAAAGAGAAATTTTAAAATTATTAGAAATAAAAAAAATCTTGGGGTTGGAGCTGCCTCACAAATTGGTTTAGAAAATTCAATTGGAAAGTATTTTGTTAGAGTAGATTCTGATGATTTTGTTCAACCACCATTTTTATACATGTTATATAATTTTCTTAAATTTAATCAAAAGTATGTGGGAGTATCCTGTGACTATTTTATAACAAATAATGAAGAAAGAGTAATTTCTACAAAAAAATTCAAATCAAATTATATTGCTTGTGGTCTGATGTTTAGAACCTCATACTTAGAAACTATAGGGTCATACAACAAAACAAAAAGAATATTTGAAGATAAAGATCTTTTTAACAGAGTAAACAAAAATAAAATTTATAATTTACCTCTGCCATTATATAATTATGTGAAACATCCTAATTCATTAACCACAAAAAAAAAACCATTAAAATCTAAGGTGAAAAGAAGGTTTTAATTTTTTCTTCATTACCTTTTTTACTAAAAATAATATTATCTATTAAAACAAAATCTAATTCTGTATTATCCAACATACTCAAGCCAACATGGCAAAAGTTTAAAATGGGTTCTCCTCCTGGGTTGAAAGAAGTATTCAATAATATTGGATAATTAGATAATTTTTTAAATTCATTGATTGTATTCCATAAAAACTCGTTGGAACTTTTTGTAACTGTCTGTAATCTTGCGCTACCATCAACATGAGTTACAGCTGGAATTTTTTGCTTAAATTCATCTCTAACTTCACAAATTACTGACATATAAGGTATTTGATCATTATTAGTAAAAAATTTCTTTGAATCTTCTAAAGTAGACACAGGAGCAAAAGGTCTATACCATTCTCTTTTTTTTACTTTCTCATTTAATATTTCTCTCATTTTAAGATTAAGAGGATTACATAATATTGATCTATTACCTAATGCTCTAGGTCCAATCTCATATCTGCCTCTAATTACACCTATAATAGCATCATTAAAAATAGCTTTAGCAATTTTCGAGCTAATTTGAGTTTCATCTATTTCGTAATAAGAATATTGTTTTTTGAAATCATTAATATTTTTTAAATCATAGGCATACTCACCTAAATAGGGTGAAAAAAATTTTTTATATCCCTTAAAATTTTCATTAGAATTTTTATAAAAGCTTAAAAGACCAGCACCAATAGAAAGACCACAATCAGTAGGATTTGGAATATAGTGGATATTATCAAAAATTTTTTCTTGTTCGATTTTATAATTAGTAATTCCATTTAATGCACATCCTCCAACAATACAAAAATTTTTACTAGTCTCTTTAAAACTTTCCACAATTTTTAAGACCTCTTGAGACCATGAAAATTGTACTGTTTTTGCTAAATCTTGTGCTAATTTATCTCTATCTCCCTTTAACTTGATAGGAAAATGTTTAATTCTTAATTTTTCTAAAATAGATGAAAAAATATTTTTATTAAGTGAGTATTTGTTTAATTCTTTAATTTTAGAAAAACTTTTAGAGTTTATCTTGTGAAATTTACCATAATTATTCAATTGATTAGGTAGGATTTTTGGATAAATCTTCTTATAATCAATTATATAATTTTTAGAGTGACTTAACCATTCTTTTCTTAATTTTCCATAAGATGTTAATCCCATCAATTTACCAGCAGTTGAGCCAGCAACATCAGGTTTTAAACCTACTATATATCCAAGATTATTATAAGACTGCCCAAATTTTGTTGGATAATTTTTTTTATAATTGATCTTATTATTTTTTGCCTGAAACAAAAGGGTTTGACCATCATTTCCTGCTCCATCAAAACTTAATATTAAAGACTCGTCAAATGGCGAAGTAAAATAAACAGAGGAAGCATGACATATATGATGTGCATAATTTTCTAGAGCTTTAAACTTAAAATCTAAATTATTCAAAATTATCTTTAATTCTTTAAATTCATCCACTCTCCCTTGATTTTGTACTGCGATAAAATCATAAGAATGACCCCATAAACCTCTTAAATAGATTAATGTGGTTATCAAATCATTTATATTAACAATTTGAAAACCTGAAATAATTTTTTTATCACCAGAAAATGCATGTAATTTATATCTTTTTTGTCTAAAAAATCTTTCGGCCTCATATACTTGAATTACTTCTCCATCTTGAACTAAGGAAAAGTTAGTATCATGACCAAGTGAAATACCTAAAACTTTCATATATTATATATATCTTTAGCATTTATCATTATTAACTTCATGAATATAAAAAGTTACTTTTGAACGTAAATTAAATGGATTCCTCGAACTTCTAGTTGTTGATATTTTATGTTTAAAATTTTCAAAAATACAATTTGATTTAAATTTTTCATTTTTAGACAAAATGTGTGTAATATTATTTTTCTTTATAATATCATCTGGATAAATTACAAGATTTAAGCTTTTTGCAGTTTTGAAATATTTATTTGAAATAAATTCTCTAGGAATGAAAGAATAACTTCTTGAATTATTAATGAATATTTTACTTTTTTTTGGGACAAGTAAATCAACCTGTTGATAAAGATCATAACCTTCAGCAGCTATTATTTTAATTTCTTTGCTTTTTGTAGCTGAAATAGCTGAAGGAGATAAAAAATATGCTCCATATCCAATACAAATGAATACAAATATTGACTGTAAAATTATTAAAGATTTGAATAATTTACTAAATCTTAAACTTTCAAAGTTTATAGCTAATAAAAGAGAGAGAATAAAATATATCTCTAGATAATATCTACCCATTCCCAAAAATGTGAACAAATAAGTAATGAATATAAGTACAAGTAAGACATATATGATTTTTAAATCATATCTAATTTTGTTAAATCTAATTAATAGAAATCCAATAAAACCTATTCCTAGTACTCTTGAGATATTTCCTGGTTCAAGAGTAAAAAATAACTTTAAAAATTTTGTAAAAAAATTATCGCCTGGAACAAATGCAAAATTTTTTTCAAGTCTCAAAAATTCTAACACCACTGGATCTGGTGATTTTTTTAAATTTTCAAATAATGGTGTAAAAGGATCATTATAAAAAACAAAATTTTTATAATAATGTGGAAATGAAATTATAAAAAAAGATAACAAAGACAAAATTAAAAAATAAAATAATTGTTTATTTTTATATGCACTATAAAAGCAAAATAAATATATAAAAAAAGCAGGAATTAAATAATTGACTTTAATTGTAATACAAAAAGATAAAATAAAAACAATTGTTGCTAAATAAAATTTATTAAAATTTTTATCGTTAAGCAAAGATAATAAAACAGAAAAATAAATCAATGACGATGCAAATAATTGATATTTTTGAGTAGATGTAAGAAAAATTAAAACCGGACAGCTAAGAATTAAAATTGAAAAAATAAAAAATTTTTTTTTTTCAAGGTATTCTTTAGTTGAAAAAAAAACTATTAATAAACCACAAAATTGAATAATTTGACCAAAATTGTCACTGCCAAAATGCAATCCAAATAAATTTAAAATTTCACCTAAGCTGGCTCCTCTAAAATGTAACCAATCATATCTTGGAATAAAAGCCTCATTTCTATACCACTCAAGTGGAACACCTAAATGATAATCAATTGAGTCAATATCTGTTACACTAGATATAGATAATAAAAAATAAAGGAATAAAAAAAAATATATAAATATATATTTTTTTTCAAAGTTTAAATTGAGTTTGATTTTATAATTTTTTAAAAGAATTAAAGATATAATACCAAAAAAAAATATTAAGTAAGATAAAATTTTTCCATTAATTCTAGGATTAAGTTTAAAAAGGTAAATAAATTGAAAATAGAAAATTATAAAAAGAAGTATAAATATATTGACACTAATAATATTAAAAATATTTATTGATAACTTGTATCTACAGATTTGATATGAAATCATATTAATTGAAAAAATCATTAATAGATTTAATAAAAGAGACAAAGAAGGATGATATGTTATATCTGCAATGGTTAAGAAATTGTAATTATACATTTTTTTTTTATATAAATGATAGGTTTAATAACTAATTTTTATAAACTAAGAATGATGAATATACTAACAATTTATTTTCTGAATTTTAAAGGAATAAAAAATATTATAAAATTATAAAATAAAAATGATCACTTTTTTTTTACAAGATCACAGAACTGGAGGTCCTCACAAACAATTAAATAGATACTTGGAAATTTTACCAAAAAATAAAATTAAAGAGATTAAGCTAATAAAACCTAAAAATAATAAAAATGATAATGGTTTAATAAATTTAAAAAAAATTTCAAAATTTTTTTTTGTTTTTGAAAAATTCCTAAATATTTTTTATATCATTCTTAAAGAAAAAAAATTTTTCAATAAGAATAATATTAGTTGTGTTATGGGTATAAATAATTGGGGTCCTATTATATCTTCTAAAATTTTAAATAAAAAAACTTATTGGTTTATAATTGAAAACACGAATAAACTTAGTTTAATAAATTTTCATATAATTAACTTTTTATTTAAACCTAAAATAATCTTTATTGATAAATTTTTAATAAAAAAGACTAATATTAAACCTAGTGCAATTTTATCCCCTTTCATAAAAAAGAATAAAAAAATTAAAAAAATATACAATTTTCCTAAAACTTTGAATATCTTATGTATTGGAAATATAAATAAATTAAAAGGTTATGATTTTTTATTAAAAGAAATTTCTGTAAATTCAATAAATTGTAATTTAAATATTATTGGACGACAACTTGATACACAAAAAAAATTATTTGAAAATCTTAAAAACTTAAAAAAAAATATTGAAATCTCAACAAAAAATAAAATTAATTTTTTGGGTTTTAAGAATGAAAATTTCATAAAAAAAAGTTTAATAAAATCTGATATATTTATTCTACCATCCTATTCTGAAGGATGTCCAATTGTTCTACTTGAGGCAATGTCCTTAGGTTGTATTGTATTTGCAAGTAATGTAGGTGGTATTTCAAATATTATTAAACATGAAAAAAATGGATTTTTATTTGATCATGAGAAAGAAAATTTTAGTAAAATTTATAAAAAAATTTTAAATACAAAACTAAAAAGACTTAGAAAAATAAGTAAATTTGCAAAAAAAAGTATAGAAGATAATTTTAGTAACCGTGAAAAATTTATTGCAAATTATAAAAAAACTTTTTTAAATTTTAATTTACAATAACTTGAAATATCAAGCAAAGTTCCTATCAAAATTTGATAAAATTTTGAAATTTTAAAATTATAAAGTCTTGAAAAAATACTATAAAATAAGCTATCAAAATTAAAATTTTTTGCATCGTATCGTTCTATTAAAGGTATCTTAAGATTTTTAAATTTATACTTATCAGCGGTTCTAATCCATAACTCGTAATCTTGGCATTTTCTAAATTTAGGATTATATGGATTTCTTAAAAAAAAATTCTTTCTTGCAAATACAGTGGAATGAATAAGGGGATTTCTAAAATAAATTGAGTCTTTTATCTTTACACTATGAAGAAGTAAATTTGTTTTTTTTATAAATTTAAATTTTTTATCAATATAAATTGCATTTGAACCGACAAGTTCAAAAGATTTATTTCTATCTAAAAATTTTTTTTGAATTTTAAGCCTATTTTTTTTTGAAAAATCATCAGCATCCATTCTTGCTATATACAAACCTTTTGATTTACAAATCGCAAAATTTAAACGCTTTGTTAAACCTTTATTTTTTTTAAAATCAAAAAATTTTATTTTTTTATTTCTATGTTTTATTGATTTGATAATTTTTTTTGAATTATCAGTTGATCCATCATTAATTATTATAAATTCAAAATTTTGGAATGATTGATTTAAAATACTTTGAATTGATCTTAAAACGCTATTTTCATTATTAAAAACAGACATTATTACTGAAATTTTTGGCTTTGGTACTGATTTATTTAATAATATTTTCGTATACATTCTTTATAAATTTTAAATAATCTTCAGCCACATTATCTAAACTAATTTTATTCAAGCTTTTACTTAATCTAAATTGATTTTTTTTTTTTATTAAATTATCAAAATCCTTTAAAAGAGTTTTGTAATTTGGTTCTGGTGGATTATATAAATCAACCATTTCAAAATTAAATTGTTCATCACATTCTGATACAACTCCAACATTCAGTTCTTTGACACTCTCATAATTTCCACCATTATTTGAACATAAAATAGGTAATCCACAAGATATAGCCTCACATTGGCTATTCGAATTTGCCTCAATCCAAGATAAATGAATATAAAAATCAGCAGTTCTATACCATTTAGGTAAATCACCATTTTTGACAATCCCTGAAAATATTATGTTTTTATCATTATTATAATCTTCATTTTTTGAGCCAACAATTATCAATTTTAATTTTTCATTTCTCGTCTCAACTAATTTTTTAAAAAAAATAATTGTTTCTTTTAATCTTTTATGTCTTCTCCAGTAAGCGCATGTTATTAACACAATTTCATCTTTATCTATTCGTAGTTCATTTCTCAAATTTTCACCTTCAGGTTTAAAAATTGATTGATCAATACCATTTGAAATAACAACATTTGGTTTATCAATTTTTTTATGAAATTTTTCAACTATTTTTTTTGAATATTTGCTATTAAAAATTACCCCCGAAGAATTTTCAATAGATCTGAAAATTTTTTTATTTTCTAAATCAGAATTTCTTATTGTATTAAGTTTATCAATATAAATTCCATCTAACCTTAAGATAAAAGGTTTTTTATATATACTTTTGTTTGTAGTGGCAAACAAAGCAACATCATAGAAAGGCAAGTAATGAGAGCTCAAAGAACAATTTTGATTCAATTCAAATTTTTTTTTAATATTACTTAAAAAAAATTTTGAAGCAATCTGTGTTTTTCGAAATTTTGATAGTGGCTCAATAGCTAATTTCATATTTACAAAGTTACAATTTTTTTATTCGATTCTAATGTCCACTTTAGATCAAAAATTACATCTTTTTTAATTAAAAAATTATTTATTTTATTATTATTAAATTTTTTTTTAAAAATTCTATGACCGACACAAATCATTATACCATGATATTTTTTTTTAACTTTTTTTAACATTTTTAAACCATATTCTTCAAAAACTTTATTTGTATTAACTGATGGATCATAGACGTCTACATTTATTCCATTTTGTTTTAAATTATTATAAATCTTAATTACCTGTGTATTTCTAAAATCTGAACAATTTTCCTTAAAGGCAAAACCTAAAAGTAATATTCTTTTATTTTTTATGTCTAAATAATTTTTTTTCAAAATTTTCAAAAATTTATTTGAAACATAGTTATGCATTTCATCATTAACCTTTCTTCCAGCAAGAATCATTTTTGTTTTGACCTTTAGATTGTTTGCTTTGTATGTCAAATAATAAGGGTCTATACCTATACAATGACCTCCTACTAAACCTGGTTGAAATTTAATAAAATTCCATTTAGTAGATGCAAGCTCAATTACCTCCTTTGTATCCAATCCCATTCTCGAAAATAATATTGATAATTCGTTAAAAAAAGAAATATTTATATCTCTCTGAATATTTTCAATTATTTTAGCAGCTTCGGCATGTTTAATAGATGAAGCTTTAATAACTTTAGATTGTATAATTTTATTATAAATCTTATAGAGATGGTTAAGAGTTTTTTTGTTAGATCCAGATACAATTTTTGAAATTTTTGTTAATGTATTTTTTTTATCTCCTGGATTAATCCTTTCAGGTGAATATCCACAAAAAAAACCATGATTCAGTTTCAAATTTGAGTGCTTTTCAATTAATGGAATTAATATTTCTTCAGTCAGTCCAGGATATACAGTTGACTCATAGATAATAGTGTCACCAAATTTTAAGATTTTTGATATATTTATTGTAGCTTTTTTTAATATTCTTAAATCAGGTTCTTTCTTATTATTAATTGGTGTTGGAAGGGTAAATATATAGATATTACAATCTTTAATATCATTTATTTTAGAAGTAAAATAATTTGTCTTATTAAGCTTAAGGTCTTTTTTTAAAATTTCATTATTTACATCAATTTTTTTTTTTAATTGTTCTATTCTTTTATTATCAATATCAAAACCACAAACATTAAATCTTTTTTTATCAAATGCTAAAAACAATGGTAACCCAACATAACCTAAGCCAATTATACAAATTTTTTCTGAATTCATTAAATTTAATTTTTTGTTGCTATAGCATAAGATCTATTTTCATTCACTAGAATATAATTTACTGAATATTTCTTAGAATTTTTAATTTCAATTACAAAATCGTATAATTCAGAAAAATTATCCTTATTAACATCGTCAAAAAAAATAATATCTCCCTTTTTTTGCTTATCAGACACAAATCTAAATTCTTTTTTTATAGTTTCCTTGTCGTGTTGACCATCTAAAAAAGCAAAATTAATTCTATTTAATCCAATAGAATTTAAAACTACAGAGGATCGACCTTGCAGAAAAATTATATTATCCAGCTCTTTTTGCCATTTTGAGATCAATTCAGATCTATTCTTTTTACCAGTCTCGTCCTCAATACAATTCCAAAACATTTTTTTATAGTGCCCTATTACATCTATAGTTATTACCTTTCCAGCAATTTTTTTATCATTAAGTGCTTTAGACATGCATATAGCTGAGAAGCCTCTAGCTGTTCCTGTTTCTAAAATTGTTATGTTTTCATTTTTTTTGCTAATAATCAGATTTTGTAAATAATTACATAATATAGAATAAAGAGCTCTTCCATGAGAATAATTAAGCTTAGATTTTTTTTTTACAATTTGTGTCTTGAGAGCTAGATCATCTAACCATTTTTTTTCTAAAAAATGACACATTTTCTTTTCCAAATCTTCTATTTCAAAATGTTTTTCATCTTTTATTTCTAAGAAAAGTTCATGATATGATTTTCCATTATCTATTTTATTTTTGCCAAAAATATAAAAATCGTAGGATTTTAAATAAAGCCAATCAATTAAATTAACTATTTTTTTCTTCAGATTACTTAACATTATAAAATGATTTATACCAATTGATAAATGTTTCTATTCCTTCTTTAATGCTTTTGTTTTTATATTTAAAATTGAATCTTTTTTTTAATTTATTATTGCTAGCGTGAGTTTTGTGAATATCCCCTTTTTGGAGTTTCATATAATTATATCCAGATTTTTTTCCCAAAACTTTCTCTAAAATATCAACAAATTTTTTCAATGGTTCAGGTTTTGAACCACCTATATTATATATTTCATAGGGTATTTTTCCTTTTGGTTTTTTGTAAATAATTTTTAATATTGCGCTTGAGATGTAATCAATATAAGTAAAATCTCTTATATGATTTCCATTATTATACAAATCGATTTTTGTATTTTTTAAAATATTTTTAGTAAATTTAAATAAGGCCATATCTGGTCTTCCATATGGTCCATATACAGTAAAAAATCTTAAACCAGTCGTGGGTAGCTTGTGTATAAAACTATAGGAATGTGCAATCACCTCATTACATTTTTTTGAAGCAGCATAGAATGATAATGGTTTATCAGTATTCATATCTTCTGTGATTGGGAATTTTTTCTTATCTCCGTAAACAGAACTTGTAGATGCATATATAAAATGTTTTATATTATACTTAGCTGAAAGATCTATTAGATTAAAAAAACCTAGTAGATTTGAATCAAAATATTTTTCTGGTTTTAAAATTGAATACCTAACCCCTGCTTGAGCAGCAAGATTTAAAATTATTTGAGGTTTTTTATGTATAAAGATTTTTTTTAACTCTTTATTTTTTGAAATATCTTTTCTAAAAAAAATAAAATTTCTAAATTCTTTAAGAATCTTAAGTCTACTTTTTTTCAGTTTAGTATCATAATAATCGTTAATATTATCTACTCCTATTAACTTAACATTTTTATTTTTTTTTAAAATATTATGACAAACGTGATATCCTATAAAACCACAACAACCGGTAATTAAAATTTTCATTTAATACTTTTAACCTTTATTTAAAAAATTTAACCATAATTTTTTTTGAAAATCGTAAGAGTTATTTTTTGCGAG
>MDTG01102909.1_pt1 | contig 13790 bp, 14 predicted proteins | sample 811421 | NCBI WGS metagenome assembly MDTG01 (sample SAMN05326645, study PRJNA326480) | marine metagenome | isolation source: seawater | place: Pacific Ocean: South East | collected 2011 | reverse complement strand
TCCAATTGGAATCGTTGATTTAATTATTATTGAATTTTCCTTATTGTTTTCCAAAACTTTTTCTACGCTTTGGTCAACCGAAGAGGTATTAAAACTATTATTTTGTTCATCGTAATCAGTGGGTGTTGCAATAACAGTGAAATCGGAGCCCTCTACAGCATCTTTAAAATTTGAAGTTGCACGTATATCTAAAATCTTATTTTTTAAATACTCATTTATTAGAGAGTCTTTTACAGGTGAATACTTATTATTTAGCGAATCAACTTTTGATTTATCAGGGTCATATATTACAACTTCATTTTTTTGAGATAACAAAATTCCTATTGCTGATCCTACATATCCTAAACCAAGAACAGCGATCTTTAATTTTGATGACATAATAACATTATATATGTTTAGCAAATATCAGCTCAATTAATTCTTATCCGCTACCTTACTTTATAGTAAATAATTCTAATAATAGCCGAATGAAGAGAGGTCGTATGGTAGGCAAGAGTCTAATGATTTATTTGAATCATGATAAAACTTAAGTACCTCATCAGCTTGTTCAGATGAAAATGAGTCGTACGAAACTTTTATTTTTGGCAATAACCTTGAAAAGGCTTTCAGCAAAAGCTTCTTCATTTTTCTATTCTAAATCACCCTTGTCTCTAAGCTCTTTTCTGATTTTAGTTGCACTTATCTGAGTTATATCATCTGAGAATACCTCTTCTTCAAATGAGTAACCAACTCCTCTGCCGTAGGTTATGTTAACAATATTTGGGACCAACATAATTTCATATTCCTCTCCTCTTCTGAAACCATCCTTTAATAAGCCTTCTTCTATGTTTAGGCACACTGTATCCCAATCAAAAGGATTATCATCTTGTCCAGCTCCTCCAGAAGCTCCCTGGACATCTCTCACCTGAATAATTACTTGACCTGTCTTGGCTAAACATCTTTTGAAAAGTGCTTGATGACCATCATGCCAAGGCTGCCATCTGCCCAACATTTGGACTGTAGGTTTTTTCCAATCAAACATAATTGAGCTCCAATAAATAATGACTTATAAAGACTTATTTTTCAAGATGCTAATTTCGTCTGCAATTTTTTCATGATTATATTCATTCCACTCTGTAATATGAAAATCAACCTTAACTGGTTTTTGGAATAATTTATTAGTGTCGTTAAATCTACCCTCTTTTATAGTATCCATCCAAATAACAATATCAGCACCAAAATTTTCTCTAGTTTCTTTTGTGGGGCAAACGAAATCGCAAATAACAATTCTATTATTATTTTTTTCAAAGTCTGCAAAAGTTCTCATTCTTTTAGACTGCCTAGCACGACCTTCAATAGAAAAATCCCAATCATTAGCCATTTCCCTAACTTTATCAGCGTTATACCATGCAGCACTGAGTATTGGCACAAGTCTTTCAGTTAAATAAGTTTTCCCACTTCCAGGAAGGCCCATTACTAATATTTTCATTTTAAATCTAACAAAATGTGAGATGTGGATTATATCTAAAAGAAACACAATTGATAGCTTTTAACATCCAAATATGTATTTTTTGTGATTATTTATTTTTTGTGGTACCCAGGGCCGGACTTGAACCGGCATGCAGTTGCCTGCGAGGGATTTTAAGTCCCTTGTGTCTACCAATTCCACCACCTGGGCATAATAGATCCTCATATTATATAAGACTAACTTAATAAAGTAATCCATTCACCACCCCATGATTGAAAGTTGCTTGAAGTTTTTTTAGATTTATCTTTATCTATAATTTTTTTAATTTGATAAAGTAGTTTATTGCTATCAATATGACTAAAAATGTCATGAAAGATCCAGTTATCAGAATTCGATGAAAATTTCTGAATATCATAAAAACAATTTATGTCTTTTGCATAGTTTGCAACGATGATAGAACTATTCTGAAAATATTCTATGTCTTGAATTGTTGTTCCAAGGGCAGTAATTATTAATTTTGAATTCTTGACAAATTTCGTAACAGAGTCAACAGGTCCAATAAAATTGAATTTAGGAAACTGTTTTCTAAATTCCTCGATGGTACGTTTAAAGCCTGGTCCAATAATCACCATAACTTCTGAATCTAATTTATTATAAATTGCTTCGATTACTTTAGTTGTAATATCATTTGGATCCGATCCGCCAAATGTTATTAAAATATCAGATTGGAAATCATCTTCACTGCTGTCTAAGACAAGACTATACTCTTTACCAAATTTAATATCATAATTTTTTTTGGTAAATTTATTAATTTTTTCTTTATCGCAATAAAAAGAAGGTATGATTGCTTCGTCAAATTGCATAATCCAATCCTCATAGCAATCAATAATGATAGATTTTTTACTAATCTTTTTTAAAGCTTCTATATTATTATCATACTTTTTTGAATCTACGATGAGCAAATCAAAAAGCGAATCATCAAGATTATCAACATTAATGTAATCAACTTGCTTTTCGATATAAAAATCTCTTTGTACATTATTTTTGTAAAAGAATTTAGATTCAAAATTTCTTAAATTTAAATACCATAATTTGTACATTCTATATAGATGACCAAAACCAACCTCAAAAGAACCTGCAGCATAAATAGCAATGGTTTTATTTTTCATTATTAGTTTAAGAAAATTCTTTACGAATGTGTATCAAAGGACGAAGTCCATCAGATGGATCTGCCCTCCATTCTCTTTCAATTTTTTCACAACTTGCTGGCACTTTCTTCCCATCCCCATCTGAATTAATACCATCTTTAATATTTCTTATAACTGGTCCAATTTGATCAGGAAGCCAACAATGACCAGAGTTATATTCATCACCGTCTCCCTCAAGATCTAAATGAAACTCAATAGTTTTGGCACCCCATTGATGTATTGCTCTATAAATTACTCCTTCATTAAAGGTATGATCTGACCAACCTACCTCACAATCTGTAAGATCTTTTAAAGTCTTCAATGCAGCTAGATTCGCCTCTTTATAAGGAGCAGGATAAGAGGAGGTGCAGTGAAGAACTGTGAGATCATTACAGCCATTTTCTTTAATAACATTTACGGCATGCAAGATTTCTTTTTTTTCAGCCATACCAGTTGAAATTATCAATGGTTTGCCGGTGTTTGCACATTTTATAAGTAATTCGTCCCACAGCAGTTCATAAGAAGCTATCTTGTAAAAATCAACATAGGGATATAATTCGTCAACAGCGTCTAAATAAAATGGAGTACAAGAAAATTGTATTTGTTTTTCTTTGCATAAGTCTGATAAAGGTTTTAAGAAACTTATTGGTAGCTCCCAATCTTTTCTAGATGCTATGTCAGGTCTATTTTTAATAATTTCAGGTGCAAAAAGCTGATCAATCTTAAATAGTTGGAATTTAACTGAACCACATCCGATTTCTGCAGCTTTTCTGACAAAATTAAGAGATCTTTCCAAGTCTTGTGAATGATTACTAGATACTTCAGCAATAAAATTAACCGTCATAGATATTCCTTTTTTTTAATCATAAATCAAGATATCCCAAATCTATTTCAGTATTTACATCTTTATTAATAGAGGAACAAATATAATCAACACTTATTGTATCATCAGATATTTTAAACTTAACTTCAGCTCCAGCCTCTTTTGCAATAATTAATCCAGCTGCAACATCCCATATTTTATTGGCTTTTCCAAGAACAAAAGAAAATTTACCACAAGCCAGGTTAGCAAGATTCATTGCCGCAGATCCAGTCCTAAGACATCCCTGAGAACTATCATTTAATTTTGAAAAAATCTCAAACTCTTTTGAACGTTGACTGGGGTTATATGCCTTTCCTGAAAAAGCCATTGCGGTTAATGCATTATTTAGATTGGATTTACTTACAAATATTTTTTTTTGATTACAGTAACTGCCTTTTTTGGACTCAGAATAAAATAACTCCTTTGAGTATGGATTATATATAACACCAATTTTTGGTTCTTGATCTTTCCAATATGAAATTGAAATTGAGAAAAACGGAATGCTATGAATATAATTAACAGTTCCATCAAGCGCGTCTATTATCCATTTATTTTTAGATTCTGAATTAATTACTCCAGTCTCTTCAGCAAGAATAGATGATATATCATCATTTCTTTTTATTGTTTCAATTACAATATTTTCTGAAGCCTTATCTATTTCAGTTACAACATCTCTGTGTGACTCTTTATTTTTTATCTCGTGTAGCTTTCCATAATTTTCCATAAGGAAATCACCTGCTAATAAAGCTGCTTCAATGCCAATATTTAATTTATTCACTATCTTTTATCTCTTTTAAAATTTCAATTGAAGACTCCCAAGAATCTATCATAATCTTATATAGTGCCTCATGAGGCTGAATTTTTATAATAACATCTAAAAATTGCTGTTTTGTAAGAGAATTCAAAAGAATACTTATATGATAATCATCATCGTTCGGATCATCATATAAAAATGCTGCCATAATCCCTAAGATTAAATTTTTTGGTAAAACTCCAACCGAGAGTGATAATTGCGCAGCTCCAATTAATCTGTCATTAAGACCAAGCTTTCTAAAAGGCTCTCTAGCCACCCTAGATATTGGATCATGCAAAAGTTTATTTGCGAATCTTTGCAATTCTTTTTCACTGTACCAATTTGTAAAATCCTCATCAAGATTATAGAGCTTTGTTATAGTCTGATTCATCTCAAACATTGCTCCCTCAACAATATTAAAGATATTTTTATCTTCCATACCTTCATGCAGATATACTTTATTTTTAATAAATCCTAAGTATGCAGCAATACAATGCGGAGTGTTGTGAATATAGAGTTTTGCAAGCCATTGCTTTCTGAGTTCTTCGGATGATACATATCTTATATCTCCCCCCATTGAGCTTGCACCACTTTCTGCAAAACAAACTCCATCTTCAGTAATTATACTTAGGGGATCATTTTTAATAAATTCTGAGGTTGAAGTATTTGATGTAATAACATCAGGCACTCCAAAATAAAAATTATCTTTGCCAGTGATTGATCTAAATTTATCTGGAATAGTTGAATCGTTCTCAAACATAATAATTGGACAGTCCACATTTTTAAATTTCTCTACCAAATTAAAAACTTGTCTCGGTCCAACAGCTGTGATTATTGCATCATAGTTATTTGGCGATTCTTCACCTGGCTTTAGACATTCTTTAAATGAGCAATTTAATTTTTCAAATTTATCATTTTTAGTTTTGTAACTTATATATTTTTTATTTTTAATAAGTAACTTTAGCAATTTTTCATTATTTTCTACGAAAGATATATCCACATCCTCTTTACTAAATAGCCAAGGAATATAGCCTCTTCCAATTGCTCCAGCTCCGTATATAAGTATGTTCTTTTTCATTTAATCCAACATTTAGTGATTAGTTGTTATAGTAATTTTATTCTTAATTAATTTCATATTTTCTTTTGCATTTTTAAGATCTTTACCACTAACTAAAATAAAACAAACTCTTTTAGTACAATCGTTATATTCTGAAACTTCATCACCTATATTCGACCTAAAGTGAATAAATTCAAAGCCCTTGGAAATCTTTGCATCTTCGATGCCCGTAATTTCTTTTATGACGCCCGGTTTAGGCCACAGACTTTCAGATATGCATGATTTTCCTTTGTTATCTTTAAGCAAACCTTTATCAAAATTTTCTCCAATTGCTGTCAAAATTGCTGTTTTAAGAATATTTTTTCCAGTTGCTGCAGGTACTAAATATTGACAATCAAACCCACCAGATAACCTTACTGTCATTTCTATTATTTTAGGTCCATCATCAGTATATATAATGTCAAATTTAGAAGCGCCAACTTTGATACCTAGCGCATCAGACACCTCTTTTGCAAGAGCATAAACTTTTTTTTGCTTTTCATCATCAAGCTGAGATGGATGAACTAATCCAGTTTCTAAAGCATAGCCTTCGGAGAGGTCAAAAATTCTATCAGTTATAAAACATTCATGAAAAACTCCATCTATGTCAAAAATTGTTTCAACAGTATGTTCAGTCCCAACCCATAAAGATTCAATCAATGCCCTTGAAGATCTTGATACTTCAATTGCTTCACTTACCTTTTCATAAATATCTAAAAAATTATTTTCATAGAAAATTTTAGTGCCCCTGCTACCAGAACTTGAAGTATTTTTTACAATCAAAGGAAATCCTATTTTTTTAATAATTATTTCAAGATTTTTAATATTTTCGTTATCAACTACTACAAATTTAGGGACATCTATACCAATTTCTGTCATTTTTTTTCTGAAAATATCTTTGTTATTAACTATTCGGGCAATCTCTGGCGATACACCTGGAAGTTTTAAATGCTTTGATAAAACTGCCATAGTTTCTGGAGCATCAATTCCAGCTGCAAGCACACCTCTTATTTCTTTACCATCTTTAGAAATACTGTCAGCAAATTCGACATGGGATTCAATATCAAAGATGTCGATTTGAACAAAAATATCAGCTTTATCTTTGCAAATACAGTTCTTATTGGCGTCACTTACTATAGTCTTCATACCTAATTTTTTTACTTCTTCTATAAGAGGTATTTGAAGAATTCCACCACCAATAATCCAAAAGTAATCGTTAGTATTCATTTGCTTCTTATTTCCATCTATCAAGACACTTTAAATATAATCAAGATTATCAAAAATCTGGAGGCTGAAGCCGGAATCGAACCGGCGTAAACGGCTTTGCAGGCCGCTGCATAACCACTCTGCCATCCAGCCTTTTTAAGAGCGTTATTGTATATGTGAATAATAAAAATTTCGAAATTATTTTTTAAATGTGTTAATTGTATAAACATAACCAGTATAAATAGTTATCAAAGAAGAAATAATTAAAAAAATGTCACCAATAATAATTAATAGCATTAGATTAAATGCTAATCCAGCTAAATAAATAAAAATAGTAAATAATTGTGTTGCTGTTTTTACTTTTGCTAGAAAGGTTACTTTTGTAGCTTCAAGATTATTATTCCTAGAATTAAAATCTCTTAAAGCACTAACCCATATCTCCCTTGAAATTATAGTCGCTCCCATAAAGGCAATAAAATAACTGCTGAGGTTTACAGATAATGCAAAAAAAATAAATATTATCAAAACTTTGTCTGCAATAGGATCAAGTATTTCTCCTAATTTAGAAGTTCTATGATATTTTCTTGCCAAATAACCATCGAAATAATCTGTCAATCCAGCAAAAATAAATAAGAATAAAGCTATAAAATTTAGTTGATTATTGAGTATCAGGCCAAAAATTATTATCGCTAAAAAAATTCTTAACAATGTCAACATATTAATAAAATTAGTAATTAGACTTGCACTAGTTCTCATTGAAAAAAAGGCCTAAAGTTAAGTTCATATTTAAGTTCTGTGGTTCGATCACCAATTTTTTTAGCTGGTAACCCAGCATAAATTGAATATTCGGGTATATTTTTTGTTGCAACGGATGAGGCTCCTAATATTGAGCCCTTACCAATATTTACGCCAGGCATAACCAATGCTCGTGCGCCTATCCATACATAGTCTTCAATATTCACAGGCTTAGTATAAGCCTCAAATATTGGACTTTGTGTATAGTGTGATGATGAAGCTATATATGTTTGGGCAGTTATTGAAACATTATTACCTATAGTAATATTTCCCAACAAATGACATTGCCTTCCGATAACAGTGTTATTACCAATTTTAACATTCTTGTAAAAAACACAACCAATGTGTATAAAACTCCCTTTACCTATTTTGACGCCCATAAATAATCTTAAGTACAGTTTTCGAATGGCATGAACAGGTACATAAGTAATGATGTGATTATAAAAATATGCAACTAAATTTCTAAAAAACTCTTTTGGTTTTAAAAAAAATATTTTGACGACATATCTAGTTAGGGCTAATAATTTTCTTTCTTCAAGAAATTTTTTAATGCTCTGTTTTTTTATCATAAAGGACATTATTTAAAAACATGCATTAAATTATTTTTTATTCCAAATTTGATTAAAGTACATTGGATGGACATCATCCACTTCATCAACATCTAATCGCCATTTATCATTCATTGCAAATGATTCTTTTGTAAATAACTCTGCCTCAACTGGATTCTTGGAAACAATTTGTTGGCTCGAAAAAAATGTTTTAGACGTTATTCTTCCAATATGATGAAGAAAATTTTCAACTTGACGTTTTTGCATTTCAGCAAGTGACTTAAAGTTAATGAATATATCTAAATAATCTTCCGGTATTTTTTCTATTTGATTGCTTGTAAAAAATGCAAACCTACATTGATCAAGTTCTTCTTGAATATCATTAAAATTATCAAATGAACGAAATTCAAATATTTTTTCATTTGGAAAAATCTCTTTTACATACCACTGAGAAACATACAGTGCAGGCGTAATATCAAAAATAATATGTCTAAAATTTGACGTTTTTCCAAAAATCTCTGCTAACCTTCCATGTCCAGCACCTAATTCGCCTATTGTTAAACTTTCATCGCCTTTAAGATTTGTTGCTTCAAACAACTTTCCTCTTTCTCTTACAGAATGGGCGATATCTGATGAGATAGATTTACCTTTTCTCCAAATACGTATTGGATTACCTGTATCCAATTCAGAAAGATTTTGTAATAAGCTTTCTTTATCATTTTTACTAACATATTCCCAAAGAAGGCCGACAGCTAATCTATATACCTCACGGGCATCTTTATCAGCCAAAGGATATTTAGGCAAGATTAGGTTTGGATTGAATCCAATATGATCAGGATTTTCTATTGTATTTATCCACGGTTGCAAAGATTTATGTTCATTCCATAAACTAAATAGTTGTTTTACTTGAGGATCATCTCTGCTTACCATAAGCCAATTCTGATAATGATGCGATACAGTTCTTTTAAAATTTTCAACTCCGTACATTTTAAGGAGTTCTAAGTGGAGTTGACCAGTCTCATTCCAAAAATCACCAGGTACATATATTTCTTTAGATTTTATTTCATTGTTCATTTCCTCAATTTTTTCTAACATCTGATTTTTCTGTTTTTGAACAACATCATTTTTACTTCGCAATTCAAGAAATTCGATTAGTCTTAAATATAGAGGTAAATCTATATCAGTAATATCATTTTTGGCGCATTCTTCAAGAATTTCTTTTGCAAGCTTATAATCATTTGCGTGAATTTTGCTCATGGCTGAATTAATTCTTTCTACAGTATTACTGTTCCTAGAAACAAAAATTGATAGCCAAAAAAGTGCTCGGGAAAAAGAATTTTTAAATCTAGAAGGAATTAATTTTCTTAATAAGTTTAATATGCTTAATACAATATTTTTCATTAGATCCCCTGTAAGAAAATTATCTAGCTTGTATTATATAATTTAGACAATGAATTATAACAAAAATAAATTTAAATATTTCTTATAATTTTATTTGCGATTTTTGTGCTGATTCCACTAATTTCCATTAATTCTTCTTTTGATGCATTTCTAATGTTTTGTATATTTTTAAACTTCTTAAAAAGCCTTTTTTTTAAGTGATCGCCGACACCTGGAATACTGTCTAACTTAGATTTAGAAATTCTTCTTTTTTTCTTTTTTCTTTGAGCTTGAATAGCAAATCTGTGTGACTCATCCCGAATTTCTTGCAAAAGAAGATATGCCTTGGAGTATTTATCTAATTCAATAATTCCTTTATTTCCAATGATCGTTTCAGTTGCTCTGACTCTTTTCGTTCCCTTGACGATAGAAATTACTACTATGTCAGTGTGATTTGAATTATTTATAACTTCGTTAACGAATTTCAATTGAGATGACCCCCCATCTATGAGGACTACATCAGGCTTAATTTCTAGATCATCATAGTATTTCAATCTCCTTTCTATGACATTTTTTAAAGAGCCCACATCGTTACCTGAAAGGTTTTTTGGTATATTAAAAAGTCTATAATTTTCTCTTGAAGGTCCCATTTTCGAATAAACAACGCATGATCCAACTGCATTCTCGCCAAAGTTATGACTTATGTCATATCCCTCGATTTTATTAATTTCTTTAAGTCCAAGATAATTAGCAAGTTCATTTAATGCAAATGTATATTTGTCCTCTTTACTTATGTGATTTTTAATTACTTGATGAGCATTCAATTTAGACAAATTAAAAATTGGTCTTATTGATTGACTTGGAGAATGAATAATCTTAACTTTTCTTTGGTGTTTTGAATAAAACATATCCTCTAAAATTGTTTTATCATCTAAGGCATATGCACAAAGTATTTTTTTTGGGACATCTATTTGATGATCATAGAAATTAAATATTGCACTTTGGTAAACATCATCTAGCGAGTTGTAATGTGCTTGTTTAATTAAATGTGTTTTGGTTCCTCTGATTTTGCCATTTCTTACAACAATAATTGAGATACCTAAATAACTCATTTCTGAACTAACAGCAAAAATATCTACATCACTAGCCATAGTAACTACTGATTGCTCCTCTTTTAAAAGATTCAATCTTTTTAGGCGGTCTCTTATATCTGCCGCCTTCTCAAACTCAAGCTTAGAGACTGCTTTTTCAATATCTTTTGTAAGCCTTTGGATAGTTTTTGTATCTGATGATGAAAGAAAAGATTTTGCGCTAGTAATATCCTCAAAGTAATCGATCTTATTTATTTTTTGTACACACGGTGCTGAACAACGTTTCATTTGAAACTCAATGCATGGCCTTGTTCTATTTGCAAAAGTATTATCGCTGCAGTTTCTAACCTTAAAAATTTTTTGGATCTCTTGTATTGACTTTTTTACAGCCTCTGAACTTACAAATGGTCCAAAATATTTCTTATCAACTGCTTTTTTCGTCCTTTTTGAATAAACTCCAGGAAACTCATGATCTAGTGAGAAATAAATATATGGATAGGTTTTATCATCTCTTAACAAAATATTGAACTTTGGTTTATTTTCTTTAATCAGCATTTGTTCAAGTAATAATGCTTCCACTTCGTTTTTTGTAGTAAAAGTTTCAACTTTATCAGTTAAAAATTTTATTTGAGATGTTTTCCTGTCCTTGAGGGACTTGCCAAAATATGACGATACTCTTTTCTTTAAATCCTTTGCTTTTCCAATATAAATTATTTCATTTTTATTAAAAAATTTATAAACGCCTGGAGTACTAGGAACTTTTTTTAGATTAACCGCCATCTTCTTCTAAATACTTTTTAGTATAAAATTTTCCTGCGTTTACTCCAAATTGATCAAATGGATTTATTCCAAGCATCATTGCTGTGATAAATACTCTATGCTCCCATGAAGCAATTAAATATCCTATTGAAAAAGGATCAACTTTTTCAAGTAAAAAAAGATTCACTGGAACATTGCCATTAATTTTTTCTTCTTTTTTAAATTTCTTTGCTCCATTGGATAGCAAGCTAGACTGAGTTATCGCCTGAGCAAATGATAAACTTTGAATGTCTTCTTTGCTTGCAATTATATCTGCACATATTTGATGAGTCCCTTGATGAAGTAGCTGAAAATATGAGTGCTGCGCTATTGGTCCATATCCACCAAAAATAATTTGTCCAGTATTATCAAAGCCTGATTTTGGATCGGTCGGTTTTCCAAGTGACTCCATTTCGAGCTGTTGAATATAACTAGGAAGCGATCGCAAATTCCATATATATGAAAGAATAACCCTAGTATTTTTTCCTTGAAAATTATTTTGCCATATATCACTAAAAGCTAAGTACTTAATAAAATCTAGATACTTATTGTTAGATTTTTTCTGAAGTTCGATATCCGCCTTCCTACCTCCGTTTAGAAATTCATTAAAAAAGTTATAATCACATATAAACTCGCCTATTGGACCCCAGATAGAGTATCTTCCTCCAAGCTCTTCATCGAAACAAATTATGTCACTTCTTTTAATGCCATATTTCAATGGCTTATTTATTCTGCTTGTAATGGCAATAAAATATGTTGGATCAATTGACCATTCAAGAGCCTGCTTAAGACTATGCAAAGTCTCATCAGTTGAAAATGATTTAGAGGAAACTATAAAAATGGTATCTTTTGCATTTAATGATTTCATTTTAGTAATGAATTCATTTGAGTCAGATCCAGTAATAAATAGATAATTTGCTTGACTATCAAGATAATCAAAATCATGTTGCTTCATGCATTCTAGTAAAAATTTGGGGCCTTCATAAGAGCCTCCCGTTGCAAGAATAACAATATTAGCTTTGCAAATTTTTTTTGATTTAAGTTTTTCATTTATCTTTTCTAATACTAATGATGGAACACCATCTCTTCGACCAAATTTGTAATTCTTTTTTCTATATTGAGGATGAGAAGCAGTCCGATTCTCAGAGTAATTAATTATTTTAGAGTTCATCAAATCATCTATTTTGGATAAAAGTTTAATTTTCTTTGATTTTTCTTCATATTCTTCAAATAATTTATTTGAAAATCCATGAATATTTGATTCAACTTTTAACAAATTGTTTTCAAAGAAGTAAGTTTTGAAATTTTGGGTTTTCATTTAATACTCAAATAAATCTCGTTAAAGGTCTTTCTAATATCTGATGAGAGAGTTATTGGCCTACCTATTACTATGTAGTCAGCTCCAAGTTCTATTGCCTGTTTTGCACTCATCACTCTTTTTTGGTCGTCAGATGAATCTTGTATTCTAATTCCTGGTGTAATAGTTAGTAATGACTTTCTTTTTTTTACAATCTCAAGCTCATGTGGCGAACACACAACTCCATGTATTCCTGCTGACTGGGATAAATCCAACATTGCGTTTACATGTTCTGATACGGTTCTTTGAAATATTTGATTTGTATCATAATTGCTTAGGTTTGTAAGGGCAGTTACTCCAAAAACTTTTATATCTGTTCCAGAAATTCCCTCCATAGCTGCACACATCATATCTTTTCCGCCTGATGTGTGTACTGTGAGCATTTTAATAGGAAGGGATTTAAGCCCTTGGATAGATTTTTTAACAGTATTAGGAATATCGTGAAGTTTAAGATCAAGGAAAATATCGAAACCTTTCTGAGCAGTATATTCAATCACATTATATCCAAGTGCATTAAATGCAACACTGCCTATCTTTACCATGCACTTATCTGAATCAAGATTATTAAGTATGTCTTTAACTTTTTCTAATTTTATCTCATCTATAGCTACAATTATCATGTCTTAATTAGTGATTTTGATGACTTAAAATGCAATGTTGCTGTCTCACCCAAATAAGATACCTTCTTTGTTTTTGGATTTGTAAATCTTCTGGGTCTAATGAACTTTTTAGAGAAAGTGCCAAAACCTCTTATTTCTACTTTATCATCTAACGCAACGGCATCAACGATAGACTCTATTATAGCGTCAATAGCGTTACTAATTTCTGAGGCGCTTAAATCTGGAAATTCTTTTTTAAGAGATGATTCTATATCAGAACGTGTAAAGGTGGATTGTTTTAATTTATTCACTCAACTTTAATGAAATTCGCTCTCTTTCAGCATCAATAGCAAAAACTATACATTGAAGATTTTGATCCTTTTTATATTCTTCAAGTGCCTTCTTGGGGTCATCATCATCAGTGATATCAGAAAGATGAATTAAGCCGTCTATGTCGCCTTCTAAACCGACAAATATTCCAAAATCAGTAATTGATTTGATACTGCCCTCAACTTTATCACCTATTCCATACTTGTTTGAGAACTCAGTCCATGGATTCGCTTTAGTTTGCTTTAAACCAAGAGAGATTCTTCTTTTATCATGATCAATTTCTAATATCATAACTTTGATT
>MDTG01402079.1_pt1 | contig 13791 bp, 11 predicted proteins | sample 811421 | NCBI WGS metagenome assembly MDTG01 (sample SAMN05326645, study PRJNA326480) | marine metagenome | isolation source: seawater | place: Pacific Ocean: South East | collected 2011 | reverse complement strand
AACATCGCTATCTTGATTAATAATATCACCGGGAAGCATAGACGACTCATACATTTTTCTCAATATATCATTTGGGGCTTTGCTTCCTGCTTTTATCATACCATGATCTCTTAAATGCTGTTTAACGTCTGAGATTGGTTTTCGTTTTAATTCACGGTGAGCATCCAATATTTTTTTGCGTGTTTTTCTGTCTTTAATTAAGACCCCTATCGTTTTTCTCTTTTTACTTTTACCTAATGTATATTTTGTGGTGGTTGTTTTTTTCGTTTTCTTAGGAAGTAACATGTCCTGGTTTGTATTTTCTGTAGACATGTTATTCATATGTAGTGTAGACATGACTGGTGGTTCTGCTACAATATCTGGTGGTGTTTGCGAAACCATATTCATTTCATTTATGGGAATGTTTATGCTTGATGATTGCTGATGTTTTATTTTATTTTGTAATTCAGCAAGTTTTTGTTCACGAGTTGAGGCTGGTTGATGAACAATAGAAGAAACATCAGGTGTTAGTTTAAAACCCTGAGTTGTATTTGAAAGAACAGGAGGTCGTTTCTGAGTTTTCATCCACGACTTAAAAGTAGGTTTTGTTCCTCCTTTTAAACATCCATAAGGTATGTTTTCGTTTCTTACGGGAGGCGAAAGTTTAATACTTGGTTCATTTTCTGGAATATGAGGAATTGGTGGAACTGTTTGTAAATTTTCGGGTAAATCTAAATAAACATGTTGTGGCTCAATATGTTCCGAATAATGATTTTTTAATGTAGATTGTTTTGGGGTATTATTTTTATGCGACATTTGAGTTCTTTGACTTGATAACTGGTTTAAATATTGTATTGAGTCATTAAATTCTTCCATGTATTTGTTACCTCCATTTTGTTTCTTTTCAATATTCGCAGATGTTTTATTTGCTTTTGTATTTTCTTTTAATTTATGCTCTTTTACACGTTGAATTAACTTTTTTTTTAATGAGCTGGGACGTAAAGCTGGTGTCTTTTTTTCGCCATTGTTTTTTGGACTAGGTGGTCGTCCTCTTTTTTTGGGAGAAAAAGAAAATAGGTCTGGGTTTATTTGTATTGTTTTACGATTTGACATAGTTTTAATCAAGAAAATTTTATAATTATAGTTACATAAAATCAATATAAAAATAAAATGAACAAAACTATCAGCCTCACGATAGTAATACAAAAATGAAGCTGAATATGGAGATCGAAAAAAGTCAGTATATTGAAGAGCCTTGGGCTATTATTCAATCTTACTTCAAGGATAGACATTTGGATAGGTTAGTTAGACATCAGTTAGAGTCTTACAATAACTTTGTATCTCAACAAATTCCTAAAACTATAGAAATGTTCAATCCTGTACGTATTGTATCTGAAAACGATTTTGATCCAGTTTCTAAAAAATATGCGTTAGAAATATTTGTAAATTTCGAAAACTTTCATATGTATAGGCCTCAGATACATGAAAATAATGGCGCCACAAAATTAATGTTTCCACAAGAGGCCCGCCTTCGTAATTTTACATATGCGTCATCTATGAACGTAGATATGAATATCCAATACGTTATTCGAAACGGAGAAAACCTCGACAATTGTGAAACTATTCACAAGACACTACCCAATATTCATATTGGTAAATTACCAATTATGCTAAAGTCATCTATTTGCGTGTTAAATCAATACAAACATTTGGATACTGACGCTACAGGTGAATGTAAATTTGATGCTGGTGGATATTTTATCATTAATGGTTCTGAAAAAACGGTTCTTGGACAAGAAAGGGCTGCTGAAAATAGAGTTTATTGTTTTAACATTAGTAAGAATAGCACAAAGTATACCTGGATGGCTGAAATAAAGTCAGTTCCAGATTTTAAGTGTATTTCTCCAAAACAAATAAACATCATGGTTTCATCAAAAACTAATGGTTTTGGGTATCCATTAGTAGCACAGATACCAAGAATTAAAAATCCTATTCCATTGTTTATTGTATTTCGAGCACTCGGAGTTCTTTCGGATAAAGAAATATGTGAGTATGTGTTATTAAATATTGAACCTGATGACAATAAAAAAATGTGTGAGATGTTACAGGCATCTATTATTGATGCGAATACACAGACTACTCAAGAGGATTGTATTCGATATATTACAGGTCACGTCATGTATACGCCAATGAACATGGACAAAGAAACAGGATCTATCAAGAAACGAGATTTTACTTTGGAAATATTGAATAATGACCTATTCCCTCACTGTAAAACAAACAAACAAAGGATATATTTCCTTGGTTATATGACAAATCGTTTATTACAGGCCACTTCTGGTATAGTGCCAGGTGATGACAGAGACTCGTATTTGAATAAACGTATTGATTTAACGGGAACATTACTAAATAATTTGTTTCGTAATTATTTCAATAAATTGGTTAAGGATATGGAGAAACAAGTTGTTCGTGAAATAAATAACGGCTCTTGGCGGTCAACTGATGATTACATGAGAATTATTAATATGACAAACATCTATAAAATCATTAAATCAACTACGATAGAAAATGGATTAAAGCGTGCTCTATCCACAGGTGATTTCGGAGTAAAACATTCAAATAGCAATAAAGTAGGTGTTGCTCAAGTATTAAATCGACTTACCTATATAAGTAGTTTAAGTCATGTGCGTCGTATTTCAACTCCAACAGACAAGAGTGGTAAACTTATTCCCCCCAGAAAACTTCATAATACAAGTTGGGGCTATTTGTGTCCTGCTGAAACTCCAGAAGGTCAGTCGGTTGGAGTTGTCAAAAATTTAAGCTACATGACACATATTAGTATTCATTCCGAATCAAATCCATTGTATAAATATATTGTTCCCAATATTGTAGACATAGACAACCTTTCTCCAAATGATTTATATAATCAAGTGAAGGTATTCATCAACGGATGTATAGTCGGTATTACGAAAGATCCGTTAGCGTTGTATGGTTCCTTGAAAAATATGAAATATACAGGAATTATCAATATTTATACATCAATTGTATTTGATTATAAGTCAAAGGAAATAAGAGTGTGTAACGATAGTGGAAGATTGTGTAGACCTGTATTGAGAGTAAGAAATAACAAGCTAATTATAAACAGAAATATTCTTAACGATTTAGAAAACAGAAAAATAGTATGGGAAGATTTATTAACAAACGCAAACATAACTGACTCGGTTATTGAATATATTGACCCAGAAGAACAATCGTGGTCTTTAATTGCTACTTCACCAAAAGACCTAATTCGCACAAAAGATCCCAATCAAATGTTCAAGTTCACACATACAGAGATTCATCCCAGCACTATATTTGGGGTATTGGCATCTTGTATTCCCTTTCCTGATCACAACCAATCTCCAAGAAATTGCTACCAATGTGCTCAGGGAAAACAAGCTATGGGTGTATATACTACTAATTTCAATACGCGTATGGATAAAACTGCTTATGTATTGAATTATCCTACGCGTCCGTTGGTTGATACAAGAATGATGAATATGATCCAACTCAACAAAATACCCTCTGGAACAAATGTGATTGTCGCAATTATGACACATACCGGATACAATCAAGAGGACTCCATTCTTGTAAATAAGGCATCATTGGATAGAGGGTTATTTATTGCTACAGTGTATCATACTGAAAAAGATGAAGATAAGCAGAAAATTAACGGAGATGAAGAAATTAGGTGTAAACCAGATAGAACTAAGACGAGAGGCATGAAATTTGGCAATTATGATAAAGTCAATAATAAAGGTGTAATACCCGAAAATACACTTGTCGAAAACAGAGACATTATTATCGCGAAAATGACACCTATTAAAGAAAATAGAAATGACCATACAAAGCTTATTAAGTATGAAGACCAAAGCCGTATTTACAGAACAAGTGAAGAAACATATATTGATAAAAATTATATTGACAGAAACGGTGACGGATATAATTTTGCCAAGGTCAGACTTCGCACAGTAAGAAAACCTGTGATTGGTGATAAGTTTTCATCTCGTCATGGACAGAAAGGAACTGTTGGAAATATTATTCCCGAAGAGGACATGCCTTTTACAAAAGATGGGGTAAAACCTGATATTATTATTAATCCTCATGCTATTCCTTCTCGAATGACTATTGGACATTTGAAAGAAACACTTCTTGGAAAAACACTTGTATCGCTTGGATTATTTGGAGATGGCACTTCCTTTGGAAATTTCCACGTGAATGATATCTCTAAAGAACTACAGAAAGTCGGATTTGAAAGTAATGGTAATGAAGTTATGTATAATGGCTTAACCGGTGAACAATTTGAAGTTAGCACATTTATTGGACCTGTGTTCTATCAAAGATTGAAACATATGGTTAATGACAAAACACATAGTAGATCTATTGGTCCTATGGTTAATCTAACAAGGCAACCTGCTGAAGGAAGGTCACGCGATGGTGGTCTGAGATTTGGAGAAATGGAGAGGGATTGTATGGTATCTCATGGTGCGGCACGATTTACCAAAGAAAGATTGTATGATGTTTCAGATAAATATCAAGTAAATGTTTGTAAAAAGTGTGGTATGATTGTTTCCTATAATAATAAATTACATATTCATTTGTGTAATACGTGCGGCAATCGTTCAGACTTCTCACTTGTCAAAATTCCATACGCATGTAAATTGATGATGCAGGAACTTACCACAATGAATGTAGCTCCTCGGTTTATAACAGAAAATTAAGTAAAAAAACAAAATATTTTGTAAATGTAAATACTGTTTTCATTCGCTTAGCTCAATGTCAATAATGTATGAAACAATTCACCCCAATCTTTTTCTTTATAATGCTTTTTCACATTTTCTTTTGGCATCTCTATTTGGATACAATAATAGAGAATATATGATAAAAATGATAACAAATCCTTCTTTCATTTTAGAAAAAATAGGTAAAATGGCCTTTGTTTTAGGCCATACTCTAATATCATTGGCTCAATTCATTTTGTCGTATGGAAATATTTCATTATCTGACATTGTCAAGTATTTGGGTATGGCAGCTCATTCACTACTTTTGATTTATGTTTTATCAAATCTCCGAAGCGGAAAGAAGCTTTATTTATCAACATTTTTATTTAGTATTGGTCAGCTTGGTATGATTTATTTTTATTTACATCACGTTGAACCTGATAAAATCATTTTTGAAAATAATAGATATCAGTTGAAAAACAGAAATTTATTTGTATTTACATTTTCTATATTATTTCTGTATTACCTTTACAAAGTGATAAGAGAGAAAAAATTATATAAATATGGTTTCATAGCAGTTACATATGTGTATTTGGGATTATTCATTAAGTTCAGTTAAATTTATATCAATCATATTAATGTTTATTTATGTATAAACATTAATTTCATTTGCTTATTTGGTTACACACGTGATAGCATTACCATTCTTATGAAACAAACCAGGATTACAAGGAGGAACTTTATTTTTAAAGATAAGTTCGTTGCGCGATAATCTGGCTAAGTTTGTATCAATTGTGCTTCTATTTTTGGCTAAGTTAAGATTACTGCTTGATACCGCTCCCTCTTTTGCGAACTGATAATTACTTGGTTTATAAATAACAAATTTACAAGATTTTGGATTAGAAGGGCCAGTAGGAGGCATTCCGGTATAAGGATTTAATACAATGGTATCATAGATTTCAACCATCTGGGTTTTCTCTGGATCAGGTGTTATTTTTAAAAGTTCAACTAACTGTTTGAGTGTGGTAATATCTGAGGGGTATGAAATATTATAATCGCTATATACATTTAGAACTTTGTTTACAATAGCTTCTTCACTTGTTGTATCAATTTCTCCGTTAGGATAACAGTTAGCAACATATAAACTTGAGGCTCCAGGAGCACCTGGTTTTCCATCAGCAGTTTCTTCAGCTTTTTCTTCGGGTCCCAAAAAGTTAAAAGCACGTTGTTTATAGGTTTGACATCTATTCTCCATATATTGTGTATGTGTTGTGTAGTAATTTTTATTCAAATTTGTTGATGCTCCTCTTGAACGTTTTCGTGCTTTTTTTTCTTCATTACAACAAAATGTTGGTGATGTAGTTGTTGGTTCTGGATTTTCTGTGAGATATGGGAGATTAGGATAGTATTCTGCTGATACACATATACCATTACAAGGGGTAGTTGATGAATTCAGTGTGTTTTTCTTGACACTGAAACTTCCAGGTGTATCAATCATCTGTTTTACTAAACTTCCTTGGGTGGAAGATGTAACAATTCTATTCACGTTTCTGTTAATTTCTTTTTTTTCAAAGTTATTATTTGCTGTTGAAAAATCAGACTCAGGAACTCGAGGCATTACCCCTTTTCTATAGTGTTTGATAGGGCGAGGTTTTCCAAATGCTCCATTGAAGACATTACCATAATCTTTATTTGTCAAAGGGCGAACTGAACCAGAAGTTACACCAACTGGTGTTTGCGATAGACCAGTTCCTTTCCAACTTTTATATTCGTCTGGAGCCGAGCTTTTATGATTATAACCTGATGCGGGTGTTGGTCGCATTCCTAATGGATAATATGCTGTAGACATGATACTATATAATATTATTACAGAAAATAAAGTATCATGGATATATATGATTGTCTATCTCCTTATATTATTTTTCTCTCTTCTCATAGCTTATCAACTAATATTTGAGCCTATTCAAGAGGGATTAAAGGGTGGAAGGGGAGGTTTACCTGGAGGAAGAAGAATTAAAAAAGCAACAGCATCAAGAAAGGATGGAATGAGAGTTCGTGGAGGTGGAGGAGGAGGTAGTAATATGGATCGAGTTCTAAAAAACCATGATGAAATAGTAAATTTAAAGGCTGTAATGAACACTCAATACAAACCATTAATAAAAAATAGCGAAGGAAAGCCTACAAATATTTTAACCAGATTAGCATCCCTCGAAGGAGACGTTAAAGCACTTACACAAGCTGCTATGGATAAACAAGAAAATGCTGTCGACAATATTCCACAAGCACCTGATTTTAAAAAATAAGTAATTATATATTGATTATTAATTCAATACACATACAAATTACATTATATGTGTATAGTATATATATATCATATGAGCATCGTCGAACAAGCAAAATCAAATGTAAGTGGATTGGCAGAGAAACTATTAGGTCCACCTTACGACTATAAAGCAAAAATTAAAAATACTCAGGAATTAGGAATGAGTGACCGCGGTGATTTAAAAACATTGGAGAAAGATGTAAGAGGTATTGTGGGTTATATGAAAGTATTAATAGAAGGAGGAGGTCGTGCTTCGAAAGTAAACGGGCCTTTAGGAAACAAATTTTTTATGAAAACAGCAATGATGTGTAAAAGTGGTGGAAAAGAGGTTCCTCGTTCCATTTATATTAATAATGTCCCCAAACCTCCTCTTGCGGGTTTGATTAAAGGAACAACAACTGGTCTTCAGGCAGTTAATCCTTTCCGTATTTTTGGAGCATTTGCTGACGCAACTACCCCTGAATGTAAACAAATAACGCTTCAGGTAATCGATTCAAATGATAGAAAATCACGTGAAACGCACTACATGACATTGAATGATATTGAGTATTTAAACAAGGGGCTTCTTGGCTTTCAAAACATAGACGACGAAGAATTGATAAAAAATGCCGAAATTGTAGAATTACCGGATGATCTTTTTGTGAGAGCATATTACATTTGCTTAGCTGCTTTGGGAGTATATTTGGTATATCGTCTTATGAACAAGAAATAAATGAAATAATATATTGTCATATGGGAATATATTATTGTTTATTTATCAAATTTAGAGCTAATTTTTAATGTATAGAAGGTAACATGATGATTATTCAAATTATTATGATAATATATACTTTACACGTCTATTCTTCGACTTGGTTTTCAAATTATTTTATTAGAAAAAATAAAATATATAGAATATTAGAAATATCAATAAATAAATTAAAAAATCGTGAATTATTAATACAAAATATTATAAATTCCACATACGTAGAGGAGGTATTTGATAACAATCCTCATATTATAGTGACATTTATTGACAAATGAGAAAAAAATAGTTTTTATTTTATAAAAACTATTTATATAAGAACTTACAGATGCGCAAGTCTATATTTGATGCTGTAAAGAAAATTATTCCTCGTGTGTCTGATACAGAGCTTATTGCTTTACGAAGTGGAACAACGTCTTTAGATAGAGATATTTTTAAAGGAAATGTAAAATATCCAAGAGAAAAACAAATAAAGTATGAATTTCCATCATCAAAGATTGACGAACTTCTTAGCAAATATGGAAAATATCAAGAAATTTATCCAAACGCTCCCTATAAAAAGATATTTGATTATGTTGGTAAAAATAAGTTTCTTTCCTTTATCATTGATAGGAAATACGGAGGAATAAAGCTATCCGTTAAAGAACTTTCATCTGTATTAACAAAGATTTCGTCTGTTAATCCAGCATTAGGTATTGCTGTGATGGTGCCTAACTCATTAGGACCAGCTGAACTACTCCAACATTATGGTACAGAAGAACAAAAAGAGCATTATTTACCTGGATTAGCAAATGGAGATTATATTCCGTGTTTTGGTTTAACAGGACCTACGAATGGTTCAGACGCAACAGGAACTATTGATGAAGGAACTGTTAAATTGGATGAATTTGGACGAAAATACGTAGATGTTGTAGTAAATAAACGATATATTACTCTTGCCCCAGTAGCAAACTTGTTTGGACTTGCTATCAAAGTAAAAGACCCACATAATCTTCTTAATGGAAAAGGAAAAGAAGGTGTCACTGTTTTTTTACTGAAAAAAAGGCACGATGGATTAGAGCAGGAAACACACCATAATCCATTAAATGTTGGATTTCCAAATGGAACAATAAAAGGACATTTGAAAATTTCTTTAGATGATGTTATAGGTGGTAAAGAGAATACAGGACATGGATGGAAAATGTTAATGGAATGCTTAGCTGCTGGGAGAGGCATTTGCTTACCTGCTACTGCGAAAGCGTCCTCAAATGTTGCCACATTAGGCATGTATCATTATGCTTCGCATCGCGTTCAGTTTAAAATGCCAATCATACAGATGGAAGGAATACAAAAAAAAATAGTCGATATGTTGTTCCATACATGGATTATCAATTCAAGTGTTGCGTTGACAAATAATTTGCTTGATAGTGGTGAAAAACCAGCTGTTATTTCTGCTATTATGAAGCAGCAAACAACAGACAGAGCACGCGATGTATTAAATCATGCTATGGATATTCATGCTGGAAGTGCTATTTGTCTTGGAGAAAACAATTTTTTGGAAAAATTTTATAAAGCAGCGCCTATAGGTATCACCGTTGAAGGTAGTAACACATTAACAAAAAATTTGATTATATTTGGTCAAGGTCTCAATAAAAGTCATCCACACATTTCTGATATTTTAGAAAATATACTTAACGATGATGTTACATCTTTTAATAAAAATTTTTATAGTATTGTTAAACACAGTATGGAGCGTTACATAGTATCGTTTGTTTCTTCTTTTAAAATAAAATCAGTTTCTACTTACCATGATATTCTTGAAGAACAAACCAGCCATTTTGCTAATTTGGCAAATTTTATTGCTTTGAAAGGAGGTGCGATTAAATCTCAACAAATGTTGTCCGCTGACATGGCGGATATACTGTCTAATTTATATTTAGCACATTCGGTAGTATGGTTTCACAAACAAAACAAAGTAAGTAGAGATTTAACGTTTTATTGTATTAATAGACTATGTCAAGAAAATCAGCATATTATTAACAGGGTAGTTGATAATCAGCCACTTCAATTTAAATTTCTATTAAGTCATATGAAAAGACGTGAAAAATACGATGTATATAAAGATACAAGTAAAATCATATTAGAACTTCAAAATAATCAGGCAATTCGAAATGTTTTACAGGAAGATATTATTATTAAAAATACACCAATAGAAAAGTTAATGAAGTTAGATACTATCAGGAATACAGACACTTATGATGAAGAATATCAAAAAGTAATCGGAGTGGGAGAGTTTTCAAACCATGAAAGTAATTTAAATAAAAGTAGTTTGAAACATCAAGCAGAATGGGGAAACGGTGTAGAATATATTAGTGACAATGTAAAATTTATGAATAATTAGAATAAAGCTATCCATACGATGGTTTATCGACAACATATTGAAGACATGATAAAAGAATACAAGCCGTTACGTGTATATTTATTTTTAGCGTGTTTATTACTTAATTTTGTTGATGGTATGTTTACCCGAAATAAATACCATACAATTTCATCTAACCACATATACATAATAAAACATATACCACCCATTTATATATAAAACAATAAAATCTACATACAATTTACATGATAGATACAGATAAATACAACAATGTGATACATAACTGGCTATCTACTAAACTTGGAGAAAATGTGCTAATTGAACACGTATATCCCTTTACATATAATTGTCAACCAAAACGATTATTAGATGATATAAGATCATTTAAACATACAATCCAGTTTATAGAAGAAAAATATACGATTGATTATCGTCCCATAACACTTTTTAATGATATATCATACTTTATGATGAACCGTTTCGTTGATCGTCATAGTGAGGTAAGTTACCCTAATTATTTACGAATTTTACATAGATTTTATAAAAATAAAATGTTTAACGATGATACCATATATGCTATATTTTTAAGAATGAATTATCAGCTTATAAACGACCATGAAATAATATTTAGAATACGTCAATTTATAGGAATGATGAATACATATGAACGTGATTATTTTGTAGCTAACTATATACTACAATAATTACGATTAATAAAGTGTGTAAATGAATATCATATTAATTTCATTTACACAATAATAACATAAAATTTTACAACTTAATAAAACATGTTCCTTTCAATATGGAGTTACCATCGTTACTTTGAGAATATGTGGATTGTTTTTTTCCTGTTTTTTTTACATTTTTCCAAGTTGAAACATCTGGATTATATTTGTTATTCGAATTTCGTATAATATCATATCCCTGTTTGTTATAAAAAGTTTCGCGTTTAAGCCATTGCTTCTGGAAAATATCGTGGTTATCGATTATATCTACCACAATTGGCGAACTGTGTTTTTCTCTTAGAATTCGTCCGACGGATTGTTCAATGTCTGTTTTTGGAGTAGCCATAATCAATGTAGTTAAGGTTTTTATATCTAAGCCTTCTGCTGCCATAGCATATGTCGCTATAATTACTTTTTTTGTTTCGCTTTCTTTTAAAGCATTTTCCTTCATACCTCCAACATAATAACCTACAGACGCAATTTCCCTCGAAGATACAGCTTCAAACAAATATTTAAGCAGTGATTTATTATGTGCTAATATCATAATTTGTTGTTCAGGATTTTCTTTTAACATATCCACTAATACTTTTAAAATAAACTCGCTTCTTCTGTTATATGAACATAACTTTGTTATCATGGTGCTATATTGTGGGTTTCCACGGTAATCATATACAACTTCATTAAATTCGTCATCATCACATATATAATCTAATGCTCTTACTACGACTGCGTGGTCTTGTTTATTTGTTTCTTTAAATACCACATCTCCTAAAAACATTTTAAAAACTTTCGTAGTTCCATCTTTTCTCGTCATTGTAGCAGATAAGCCAAGCATATATTTTGTTACCAATTTGAATAATGTATTAGAAAACACCTCACTGGAAATATGATGAACTTCATCAATGATAGTAAGTCCGAAGCTTAAAAAAACAGAAGGGTCATATTCTTTCATACTAATGGACTGTATCATACCCAAAACTATATCTTTATTCTCAATATCAATAACTGGACCTTGTATTTTTCCTATACGAGCATCTGGCAGAAACTGTTGAATTCGCTCTATCCATTGGTTAAATAAAAACTCTTTATGAACAAGAACCAGTGTCTTCTTTTTAAGTTTCGAAAGAATATAAAGTGATAAGCTTGTTTTTCCAAAACCGCATGGTAAATCAAGCAAACCTCCTCCACCATCATTTTCTTTAGTCACTTTATCTATGTAAGAATTTACTGGTGTCCATTGATTATCACGAAGATTTCCTTGAAACTCTAAATCAATATCATCTCCTTGACTTATTTTTTCCTCTTTTGCTTTTCCAAATGTATTTTCACCATAATAGCGTGGGACATAAAATTTACTTACAGATTCACGATAAACTTTAAATCCCATTGAATTATTTACAGGTGCTCCTGGTGTATGAGGACGAACGAAAAGTTCCTTTAATAGTTGCGTTACTTGTTTCTCGTTAAGTTCTTTTTTTGGAATGGTATATCCTTTTTGACCAATATATGTGTTCATAATTGTAGATATAATTTATCAACTATAATTACAATGGAGACATATTTATGTTGTTTCAAATAATAAAATCTAACAATATGATATATGGGTTTCTTCAAGTTCAATACTAAATCACTCAAAATGTCAACCCAAGAGACTGTGTTAGGCGTTTTATTTATTGTTTATTTTATTTTAGGGTATCCTATTCCTGAAGCCGTTGCTGAGCACTTAGATACTCTTGTAGGACAAGTTGTGATATTTGCCGTTGTATTTTTATTATTTGTTTCATCTAATCCTATCATCGGTGTTCTTGGACTTTTGGTCGCAATCGATATTATTCGTCGTTCCAGTGTTGCCACAGGTTCTGATGCTATTGCGAAATACTTACCTTCTGAAGAAAGTAAGATGTCCGAGTTCAACGCATACAATCAATTCCCATATACTTTAGAACAAGAAATGGTGAAAATTCGCACAGCGCGCCATGATGAAAGTCTTCCCCCCGCCTCTTTTAAACCTGTATTAGAGGATGACCATAACGCTTCTATGGTTTCACAATCTTTTATGTAATTTTAAATAATTTACATCAGTTCATATAATGGTGTAAATTATAATATCAAATTTCGATAATTTTATTTATTCACTGCTATCTGATGATATTTTAGAACCTCCCTTTTGTAAATCAGCTTTTCCTTGAGACTTTCCTTTGGCCATTAACATTTTTACAATATAAAACAATAAAAGAATTACTAAAAACAGAATGAAACCTTGAACCCATGGGTTCTTAAAAAAATTTTTGATTTTTGTTTTGTCAAATAAATCAAATTTTGACGTTACCTTATACCCCTCCATTTTCACCCTCATTTCTTCTTCATTTCTATTTACTGGTTGACAATCAATATAAATATCTCCAGGACCACTATTTGATATGTTATAACTACTTGTGCCCAATCTACCACCTCCTCTGTTAGATTTTTCGCGACTTCCTTGTGGACGTGATGCCATTCCAGAACCGACTGTTGAACCACTGCCACCCTCGTTAAAGTAAAATGTCACCTTTTGGGTCTGATTTTTCATTCTCTTAAGGTCTTTGCTTGCTAAATTGGTAAAATCTTGTTGATACAATTCTTTTGTTTTATTTAACAGTTGTTCATTTGACATCGTTTGCGTTTCGGGAAAAATTTTTTTTATAAACATCATATACACCTCAGTAGATATGTTAACACTTGATGACAAATCAAGATAAGCAAATGGCATATCAAAATTCCTGGCCGCATAAAATGCTGGAGATGTTGAAACAAAATCATCTAAATTAAAATCAAGACCAGTATCAATCGCACCGTCAGCTCCATCTTGGTGTTTATCAATAAATGATCTTATTATATTTTCCATTGGTTCAGAACCTTTT
>MDTG01295084.1_pt1 | contig 13791 bp, 12 predicted proteins | sample 811421 | NCBI WGS metagenome assembly MDTG01 (sample SAMN05326645, study PRJNA326480) | marine metagenome | isolation source: seawater | place: Pacific Ocean: South East | collected 2011 | reverse complement strand
GCTTTCTTGGCGACTTTCTTGGCTGCCTTCTTGGCTGCTGGCTTCTTGGCCGTCTTTTTGACAGTCTTCTTGGCAGTCTTCTTGGCAGCCTTCTTGGAGGCCTTCTTCTTGGCTGAAGTCTTTTTCTTTGCCACGCGAGCTCACCTGCTGATTTATCATGCGGCGGAACCGCATTTCTAGTGTTTGGGAGACACCCGGACCGACAGAAGGACCAGTGAGACCAAGAGTAGTCGAGTCTCTGGAACCCCGTCAAACGTGAGGGTCACTCGGGAGTCTCGGCATCGATGAATCGAGTCGTGACGGCACCAATCTGCCTGAACTTGTCGAATCGTCTTCGGACAAGCGTTTCCGCCTTCAATCGAGAGAGTTCCCCGAGCTGATCAAGAATCCAGGCCTCCATCCGGCGGGCGGTCTGGGATGGGTCTCGGTGGGCTCCTCCGGATGGCTCCGGGATGATGTCATCGATCAATCCGTTTTCCAGATTGTGGCGTGCCGTCAGGGCAAGGGATTTGGCAGCCAGTTCATTCGTCTGTTCATTGGCTTCCTTCCACAGGATCGCCGCACAGCCCTCAGGAGAGATCACGGAATACCAGGCATGCTCGAGCATGGCCACCCGGTCACCCACTCCGATGCCGAGCGCTCCACCGGAGCCACCCTCGCCGATCACGATCGAAACGATGGGGGTCCGAAGACGGCTCATCTCACGAAGATTTACGGCAATGGCTTCAGCCTGCCCGCGCTGCTCGGAACCGACGCCGGGATAGGCGCCGGGCGTGTCGATGAAGCTGACGATCGGAAGTCCATATTTTTCAGCGAGTCTCATCTTCATGAGAGCCTTGCGATACCCCTCGGGATGCGCGCAACCGAAGTTGCATTTGATCTTCTCAGGCGTGGTCCGGCCCTTGTTGTGCCCCACGATCAACGCCTTCATCGAACCGATGCGCCCGAAACCGGTGATGATGGCACGGTCATCACCGAAATGCCTGTCGCCGCGCAACTCACAGAAGTCACGGCAGAGAAGCCGGATGTAATCGAGTGATTGCGGTCGATTGGGATGACGCGCGACCTTCACCGTCTGCCAGGGCGTCAATGCGGCATAGGTCTTGGAAAGGACCCTGTCGCGAGTGGCCTGAAGCTGTGCGATTTCCTCCGCATAGCGCTCGGCTTCGCTGCCGCTTTCCAGTGCGTCTATCTGTTTTTCGATCTCAATGATCGGATCTTCAAAGTCGAGTGTCATCATTTTCGGTGCAACGCTCCCGTTCTGGCTGGATTCTATCGCGAAGGCTTTGGGTTCGTCGAATCGACGGTTGACGTGATCCTGAGGATTGAGGAATCTGAGAGGATGGACACCAAACATGAAACGAAAAAACTGGGATTTCTGGGTTGCGGAAACATGGGCAGCGCGATTCTCGAGGGAATCCTTCAACACGGAGAACTCCAGCGAAGTGAGATTCTCGTGGTCGAGAAATCGAGCCTGCGTGCCTCATTCTGGCGAAACAAAGGGGTTTCAGTCTCCGAGAGCCCGAGAACGCTCAAAGGGGTCCCGGGCATCGTCCTCGGCGTGAAACCTCAGTCGTTCGAAGCAGCGACCACCGAACTCGGTGCACTCGCTACGCCATCCATGGTCATGAGCATCATGGCCGGCATCGATTCGAGCAGGATCTCCGAACATCTCGGCCCCAACGCCAGGGTGATCAGGGTGATGCCGAACACACCCTGCGCCATAGGGATGGGAATCAGTGCGATTGCAAAGGGGCACCAGGCCACGGACGAGGACATGGCGACCGCGACCGCCATCATGGGCACGGTCGGTCGGACCGTCTCGGTCGATGAGTCCAGCATGCATGCAGTGACGGCCACCAGCGGTTCGGGGCCAGCCTATCTTTTTCTCATGGCGGAGAGCTGGATCGAAGCCTCCGTCGAGACGGGGCTCTCAAGAGAGGTCGCGGAGATGCTGGTCATCGAGACGATTCGTGGTTCAGCGGAACTTCTACACCGCGAGCGTGATGCAACGACTCTGAGAAGGAACGTCACCAGCAAGGGCGGCACCACGGCGGCGGGGATCGAACGTCTGGAACGCGACGGGCTCAGAGAGTCGCTGGTTCAAGCATTGGAGGCGGCTCGACGGCGCGGCATCGAACTTGGGTCAGAAATCTCGTCGTGAGAAGTACCAACAGACCAGCCCGAGCACGGCGAACTCGAACAGCAGGCTGGTACCGATGATCCAGGTGACGCTTCGATCATCCATGGTCTCCTGGAGTCTTTCACCGAATTCTCGATTGCTGATTCTCTGATTGGCTCCGAACATCATCTCCTGACGTTCGGGAGGACCTCCCACTTCCATCCCGGTCCGCTCTCGAAGAACGCGCTCCAGCAGGTCGATGGTTTCTCCGGTCTTGGGAAGAACCGTCTTCGCTGTGAAGAACCAGGCGTGGAAACTCTTCCAGGTGTCGAGACTCTCCTGATCCTCGTCGCACATGACCTGCAAGGGTTCGGTGACCTCGATGGGATCACCGGCATCGACGGCTTCCTTGAGATCCTCCTGTGAATACCCCAGTGAGATCTCCAGTGCGGTGCGGCCGGCAAGCGTGACCTGTTCACCCGAATTCACTCCGAAGACCAGAAGCCAGAAGAGCATGGTGATCAGAAACGAGGCGATCGTCGATCGCGTGATCGTGCCCAGAAGCGCACAGACCGAAAAAAGATAGGAATAGAACAGGAGAACCAGGGGGATTGAGATCAGAATCCAGGGTTCCCATGAACCGCCTCTGATGCCGATGACCAGAAACGCCGCGATAGTGAACACTCCGACCTGAAGCAGGACGAACAGCAGGCCTGTCACGTACCTGGTCAGAAAGAGCCTCGCCCTGCCGATGGGCTTCGACAGAAGGATGTCGATCGAACCCCCGCTCACCATGTCGGGAAAGATCGACGCGGTGGAGATGAGAGCGAGAATGGTCGCGAGCCACGCCAGCCAATAAGGAACCGCCAGTTGCGCGAAGATGAACTTGTAGAAGACATCGACGGGCATGATCTTGGTGTTCAGAAATGCAAGATCGAACTGCCACCACAGGATGGTCAGGCCATCTTCGTTGAGACCGATGATCGCCATCGCCGCCACGACCAGTCCCGAGAGTGAGAGGGTGACCCAGAACAGCTTTCGGGCGTTCAGTTCGCGGTACGCGGCATGAAGAAGTGCGAGGGTCTGGATCATGACTCACCTCCGTCAGGGCTCTCTGAAGAGGGTGTTTCGAATGACCTGACATCGACCTCGGTGTTTCGATTCGCGCCAGGGTCCAGAGCGACCCCGGTCGATGGATCCGTCACGGAACGAACGAAAAGATCTTCAAGTGACTCACGTTTTGGAAGAACGGATTCGATCATGACCTCGGAGCTCCTGAGCTGGTCGAGAATCGGCTGGATCGCGACCGGATCGTCACTTGGGATTCGAAGAAGAGATCGCCCCTCGCCAAGTGACTCGAATTCAACGCCGTCAAGTGAAGAAGCCTGTTCAGGCGTCGCACGTGAGATGACCTCGTAGCATCGGCTCGAGCTTGTGAGCGATGCGACGGTCCCCTGACGCGCGACGAGACCTTGAACCAGAATCGCGACCCGATCGCAGATCATTTCAAGTTCGGAAAGAATGTGACTGTTGACCAGGACACTCTTTCCCTGCTCCCGCATATGAGTCAGAACATCACGGATCTCGCGGCGCCCCACGGGATCGACGCCGTCGGTCGGTTCGTCGAGCAGAACCAGCTGAGGATCGTTAACGAGAGATGCCGCCAGACCGATTCGCTGCTGCATGCCCTTTGAATACGTTCCGAGACGCTTTTTTGCCCACTCACGCATGTGGACCAGTTCCAGCAGCTCATCAGTCCTTCGCCTGCGCAGTTTGCGTGGCATCTTGCACATGGCGCCCGCGAACTCGACGGCCTGACGACCTGTGAGCCATGGAGGGAATCTGTGGTGTTCCGGAAGATATCCGACATTCGCCAGCGTCCCATTGTGGCCAACCGGCTGACCAAGCACCTGTCCTCGAGCGGTGGTCGGCCTGACCACCGTCATCATGATCTTCACCAACGTGCTTTTTCCTGCTCCATTCGGGCCCAGAAGTCCGAAGATCTCTCCGGGATGAACCTGCAACGACACACCTCGCAAGGCGAAAACGCCACCTCGATAGGTCTTGGTCACATCTTTGAGATCAATTGAAAGAGGACTGCTCTGCGTCATGGAGAGTGCTTTCACCAAAGAGAGAGATGAATGTGCAGATTGTTCGGAAAGCCGCTGCATGGATTGCATCGGGGCGGTAAACGAGCGCCTTAACCGGCGTTCGTGAACAGCACGAAGATCCGGACGGCCGATCATACCGGTTGAAAACCATCCTGAACAGAATCGAACCTTCATCGATCAAGCCTGAAGCCCTCATAAAAAGGGCTGAGATTGACCGTGTCTCAAATTCCTTGAATTTCGAGGTGACGTGGAAATCCCGAGGCGGCTACCCTTCTCAACTGCCATGAGCTCACATTCCTCATTGAACAGCTTCATCAAGGAACTCGAATCCGCAGGAGAACTGACACGGGTGGACGCCACCGTGTCACCACTGCTCGAGATCACCGAGATCACCGACAGGATGAGCAAGAGTCGAGCCCCCTCGAGAAGCGAAGCCGCTCGAGGGTTCGATCCGGACCACGCAGACCTGGGCGGCAGAGCTCTGCTTTTCGAGAACGTGGAGGGCAGCGACTTTCCCGTCGCGATCAATCTCTGGGGAAGCTATCGACGCATGGAGATGGCGCTTGGAGACGACTACGAGACGATTGCAGCGCGCATCGCCTCACTCACGAAGCCCCAGCCACCAAGGACCCTTCGAGAGCTTGCCACCAAGGCCGCTGAATTCCTGCCCTTGCTGAGAATTCCACCACGCACGGTGAAACGTGCGGCGTGCCAGCAGGTCGTCAAACTGGCGGAACGAGGCGAGGTGGATCTCACTCGCCTGGGGATCCTGAAGTGCTGGCCGCTGGATGGGGATCCGAAGTCGGTGGGGTATCCGATCGACGCAGAGGAATCGGGCACGGCCGGAGGCGCGGGACGGTACATCACGCTTGCAGGAATGCACACCATTCATGCGGACGATCTGGAAGAGAAGAAACCCTCCAGTCACAACATCGGAATGTACCGCTCACAGCTCATCGACGAGACGCACCTCGCGATGCACTGGCACATCCACCATGATGGTGCCTCACACTGGCGAAGCTGGAAGAAGGTCGGCAAGAAGATGCCGATCGCGATCTGCCTGGGAGGCGAGTCCGTTCTTCCCTATGCAGCGACCGCTCCTCTGCCTCCGGGAATCTCGGAGCTGTTGATGGCCGGATACCTCAACGGAAAAGGCATCCCCATGGTTCAGGCCAAGACCGTTCCCATCAGAGTGCCCGCGAACAGCGAGATCGTGATCGAGGGCTGGGTCTCCACCGAATGCGGCCCCATAGGCTGGGATCCACGCCACACTGATGAGCCGCTTGGTCCCGGTGCGGTGTTCGAAGGTCCGTTCGGAGACCACACGGGTTTCTACTCGCTCCCGGATCGTTACCCGATCGTCGAGGTCACCGCGATCACCCACAGAAGCGATGCCGTCTACCCCACCACCATCGTCGGCCCTCCTCCAATGGAGGACTACTATCTTGGCAAGGCGACCGAGCGGGTCTTTCTGCCTCTGCTCAAGACGATCGTCCACGACATCACCGACTACCACCTCCCGATGTTCGGATGCTTCCACAACTGTGCGGCCATCGCCATCGAGAAGGCCTACGGACTGCAGGGCCGAAGAGTGATGCACTCGATCTGGGGTGCTGGCCAGATGGCATGGACGAAGATGATCATCGTGGTGGACGAAGATGCGCCGCTTCACGAAGAGAAGGCATTGTTCGAGACGATGCTCCGCAACTGCGATTTCCGACGGGACATCGAGATCGTGAACGGACCGCTGGACATTCTCGACCAGGCGGCACCTCAACTTGGATCAGGGACCAAGATAGGATTCGACGCCACTCGAAAGATCGATGGCGACGGCATCGCCGGAAAGACGTTGATGGCACCAAGAATCGATTCCGAGGAAAGACACGCGGAAGCGAAAGCACAGATCTCCGACGCCCTCGAAGTGACGCACGTCTTTCCGACCTGGGGCGCGAAACGAACGTTGGTGATCGCGATGCCGGCGTTCTCCGATGGAGAGACCATCAGATCGAAAGCGCAGCAGGCATGGTCCGCTGCAGGAATCGAATCAAGTGCGGCAGACTTCATCCTGATCGTGGACGAGGACATCGAACCCGATGATTTCGACCGGGTGCTCTTCAACTGGATGTCGTGCAGCGACCCGGGTAACGACATCATGTTCGACGGCTCAAGCGGAGGCCGGCGAGTCGCATTCGACGCCACCACGAAACGACCTGGAAGACGACCCAGTGGAGCCGCGATACGCGACTTCGCACCTTATCTTTCGATGGACGACGAAACACGAATGAAGGTCTCCCGACGCTGGGATGAATACGGCATCATTCTGGACGATGCTTCGACATGAGCCGGGAGCGCCAGAGCATCAAGGCGCCGACATGGTCGATGGTGGCGTTTCGATCGGTATTCGTCTTGACCATCAGCGCCTTCGCCTTCGCCTCCTATTCGTTGATCAGACCGCTCTTCGGAACCTTCGGGTTCGATCTGGCCACCATCATCAAGTCCGCAGGGGCGGTGCTGGTTCTCGGGGTCTTCGTGGTGTGGCTGATACCGATGGTCGATCTTCACATCGGAATCTTCGAGCACGTCCTGCCGGCTCGGCGCTTCAAGCAGGGACGTTGCCCGAGATGCGGTCATCCGAAGACACCTCACAAAGCCACTCGTTCATGTTCGGAATGCGGCCGAGCCCTCGAAGCCCCGGATGGTTGGAGGCTGGACAGAGGCACCGTGCTCAATTTCATGTTGTGGATGGCAGCCGGGCTCTTCTTCGGCTCCGCGATCGGAGAGACGAGGCTCACGCTCGATGAAAATCGTTGGATCGAGGGATGCCGGATTCTGGAGGAGATGTCATCGGAATCACTCGGCTTTCGAACACGAAGACGCACCTGGCCATCGAGCTATTCCGAACTCTACTACCGAACCGGAGAGGGCCCGTACGCAGAGCCGCTGATCAGCAACGAAAGAGTGAAACGGATCAGATGACGTCGGATCGCAGTGCGGGCGCCCAAGTGATCGGGACGAAGCCCTCACTCGTCGAATGACGCCACGACCTGAGGCTTGAGGAAGAAGTAATACATGGTTCCCTCCGCGTACTGACCACCGGCGAGAGTACGCGCCTCGGGGCCGATTCCCATGAACAGGTCGCACCGACCGGGTGCGACGATCGCACCACCGGTGTCCTGATCGCAGACGAGACGGACGAAGGGTCGCTTTCCGCCACTGCCGTCGACAACATCAGTATCGACGAGCGCCACGGCACCGGGAGGGTAGACGGACTTGTCGGTTGCGATCGACGCTCGATCGGTCACGGGAACGCCGAGTGAACCGGCAGGCCACGTGTCACCCTCGTAATGCTGGAAGAAGACGAAGTTCTTGTTGCGCGTGATCAGCCGATTGACGGTCTCAGGATCACGCTCGTTGAATGACTGGATGGCGTCGAGGCTCAACCCCTCCTTGGTCATGAGTCCCGCTTCAAGCATGGACGCTCCAAGACCGGTGTAGGGGTGCTCGGTCTTTCCGGCGTAGCCGATGTGACGAAGGCTCCCATCGGGATAGCGGATGCATGCGGAACCGTTCACCTGACAGATGTATGCGTCGAGCTTGGTGTCGAGCCAGCAGAGTTCGGTTCCATCGAGCATGCCGCTCGATTCGATTTCATTGCGCTCGGGCGAATCGACGATCCGACCGTTGCCGAGCCGTCGTCCGAAAGGCACGCCCTTGGGGCATGTGAGCAACCACTCGGGTCGCTTGTGGATCGGATGATCGAATCGCTCGGTACGCACGGGGCTTCCTTCGAAGATCGGTGCGTAGTAGCCGGTGAAGAGTACGGTTCCCTGCGAATCCCAGCCCACCGTCTGGTAGACATCGAACCGTGCGAGCACGGACTGAGCGAAGCGTTCTCCATTCACGCTGGAGTCGAGGGACTCACGCAGGGCGACGACGCTCTTGTGAGCCTGTTCGTGGCTGATCGCACCATTCTGGGTTTGAAAAGGGAAGCGTGTCTGACTGGAAGGTGCGGAATACCAGACCGCACTCTGGTCGAGTGCCTTTGCGAGACCGGCTTCGCGTTCGTCGAATGCCGTGACCAGATGGGTTCGGACCGTCGAGGGATCGACCTTCTTCAAGGCATGTTCACCAGGATTCAACTGACGGTGATAGGTCGGTTTGGCCGACTTCGGGGCGTTGGAGCAGCCCCCCGAGGGAATCAGAAGGAGAGAAAGCCCAAGAACTGGTAGGAGCGCTGAAATTCGAAGCATGATGTCCTGCACCTTTCACGAGTCGTTTCACTCCGAAACGCCGGAGAAAATCGCCCGTCGTCCGAATAATCGGCCGTCTGGGCCGAGGTTCTGCAAGGAACCGCTCGGATCGGTCGATTCCCAGCGAAAGAGTGACCATTTCCGGTTCCTCGTTACAATACTGTCTGAGAGTGTCCTCGCGCAGACGAGCCGAGTGACCCAGATCAATGCACCCCCTGCAAGGGCCAAATCACGATGATTTCAACTACCGACCACATCTCACAGATCCTCCTCGCCTTCGGAATGCCCAGTGGATGGGAGTGGATGGCACTCGTGGTCATCGGCCTTCTCGTCTTCGGCAGAAGGCTTCCGGAAGTCGGACGGTCCGTCGGAAAGTCGATCGTGGAGTTCAAGAAGGGCATCAAGGGAATCGAGGACGAGATCGACGACGAGTCCAGCCGGACCCAGAAGAGAGCTCCGGAACTCAAGAACGATTCGCCCAGTGATTCGAACTCCACCATGTACGAACGTGAAAACACTGCAAAGGACGCCTGAAAACAGGACCTTTGCAATCGATAAGATCAAGGTCGGATCGCAAACCGCGGTTCAGTCCGAGACCACCCCTCTGTCGGGAGGGATGACATGACGAAGACATCCGAGAACGATGAAGACGACACCCCGCGAAGCCCTCGCCCGACGGGGCTCCTTTCATATGCACTTGCCAATCTGATCCAAAGCAGCGGAGATGCGATTCAGATCCAGGCGCATCGCCCCCCTGCCTCGTTGACGACATTGGAAGGAAGACTCGATTCGGTGGCAGCGGCACAGGATTCGGGACGGTCACTTCGCAAGACCATCATGGGAATCAGAGGATGGAAGACGGCATTGATCATCATCTTGATGATCATTTTGAGCGCCAGTGGTGGCCTTGCCGCCGCGGGGAGCCTTGAAATCGGCGAATCGGGCATGGTCAACATCTTCTGGTTGCTGGGCGTGGTTCTGGGCATCCAGACCATTCTTCTGGGGGTCTGGGTGATTCTGGCGATTCCAGGTGGAGGTTTGCTGCGTCGATTCTCCGGAGGCAGTCTGATGCTTTCCGCGATCGGAACGATCGCCCGAACCTTCACGCCAACCGGCACCAAAAATCGAAAGAGCCGAAGGCGAAGCATCGAGGCCGCTGCCGCTGCGGTGATGCAGGTCGATTTCGGAGGCACTCGTACTCGCTGGGCACTCTCATCGATCACCCATCTTGGGTGGACGGTCTTCAATCTCGGTCTTCTGATCGCGATGCTGGTCACCCTGTCGGTTCAACGTTTCGATTTCGGATGGGAGACGACGATCGGCAGCGATGCGATCTTTAAGGAGACCGGCCGCGTCGTGTCGATCGCACCAGCAGCCGTGGGCTTTCCAGTGCCATCGGAGGAGGTCTTCGCTGCCGCACGGATCGACGCGACGTCGGGCGAAGGTTCCGAGAGGGGCGCCGCTTCTGCAGTCGCCGATCGCAAGGCATTCAGCGGGCTTCTGGTGGGCAGCGTCGTGATCTACGGGCTCGCACCGAGAATCATCCTGTTGACGTTCTGCTGCATCATGTGGAAACGTGGCACACGACGCTGGCGACCGGACACCGGAAGCGCGGGCTTCGCTCCGCTCATGCGTTGGGCCGGCCGTTCCGCCGTCGAGGTGGAGATTGTTTCTGACAGAAACACCCCTTCAGGACCTGAGAACGAGGGAACCGGCACGACACTTCGTCGAACGAGCGGGTCGGCGATTCTGGGGCTCGAGCTCGAACCACCCAGCTGTGGCTGGCCTCCACCATGTGGAGCCACGGTCATCGATCTGGGCATTCTTTCGAGCCGGGAGGATCGAAATGCCTGCATCAGAAGAATCGAAGTCTCCGAGACAGCACCGGCTCGCATTGTGATGGTGGTGAATCTGACCACCACTCCAGACAAGGGAATGTCCAGAATCATCGAAAGAATCCATGCTGCATCAGATGGGGCCACCTTGAAGATGGTGCTGACTGGTGGCGAGCGATTCAGAAAACGTGTGGATTCCGGCGCATTGGCGCAGAGGATCACCGACTGGAGGACTCTGATCGACGCCCAAGACGGCAACGGAGAGGCCATCGAACTGGACCTCGACCACCTGACGGCCGAGACCCGGGCGAGACTCGCCGAAATCGTGGCCGGAAAAGGACGCCCCGAACTTCCGGAAGATCAGGGCCGCATGGTCACCCTGGATGCGGCCTTCGCCGAGATCGCGGTCCACGCCAGAAACTGGCATGGCGTTCCGGATCGGAAGGAACTGGTGGCCTTGCAGCGTGCGATCTCACTGTGCGCTGGAGCCAACGCCGAAGATCGAGTCATGGGGATTCCCGACCTGAAGACGATCACAGCGGACCCGACGGCGGCATTGGATCAAGCGGCGAACCGAATGAAGGAATTCCTTCCGGACGACCTGAGGAGTTCCGGAAGATGGTGCGCGGTCGGCGCGACGGTGGGAACGCTCGCCTGCCTCGTCACGGCGGGATCGGTCGCACCCATCGTTCTGAGCGCACTCCCCGCATGGCTGGCGACCGGAGCGTTTTCCGGCGGCGTGCTGAGTCTGCTACGAAAGGAATCGACTGAATCCACTGAGATGGATGACGCGGAATGCGCGTCCATCCGAGGAGAGGTCATCGCGGCCTCGGCCATGCATGCGATTCTTCTCTCGATGCAGGGACTGGGCGAACGAACGATTCAGGAGACCCTGGAGCGGACGTTTCTCGAAGAACCACCATCACTGATGCGGGCCAACGACGTCGGCGTCCAACTGGGCATCTGGCGCACGAGGCTTTCGCACGTGCTCGAAGAGCGAGGTGGTCGATGAGCGAATCGACTCGGGATGAAACACTCTTTCGTGTGAGCGTAGTCGGGCACACCAACGCCGGGAAGACGTCGTTGATGCGAACGATCGCCAGAGATGCGGGGTTCGGCGCGGTGTCACCCAGCCCGGGAACGACCGTCGATGTCGCGTCGGTCAAACTGCTCGCAGACGGCATCGCTCGAGCCGACTTCCGAGACACCCCCGGTCTCGAAGATCCCATTGGTCTTTTGGAATTCATCGACGGACTTCGAACGGACAGAAGAGATGATGGCCCCTCGCTGATCGAACGATTTCTCGGGACCCATGACTCGAAAAGCACGTTTGAAAACGAATCCAAGGCGCTTCGGCAGGCCCGAACTGCGGACCTCGTCCTCTACGTCGTCGACGCTCGTGACAGCGTCCTGCCGAGACACAGCGATGAGATCGATCTTCTCAACCGATGCGGCCGACCGGTGCTTCCGGTTCTGAATTTCGTCTCCGATGACGAGGCGAAAGTCGACGAATGGCGGGAGGCGCTCGCACGGCTCGGGCTCCACGCCACAGCGAGCTTCGACACCGTGGTCTACGAATCGAGGGATGAGCAGAGACTCTTCGAGGCGATGAGGGTCCTCGCTGAGGACTTTAGAGAGGACATCGACGCACTGATCAAGGATCGAAGCGCTCGAAGAAAGCGATCCATCGACCGTGCCTCACGGTCGATCGCCGAACTTCTGATTGATGCCGCATCCCACCTCGAACCGGTTCCTCCCACTCCTGTCGACGACGAAGCACTCAAAGCCGAGCGAAAAAAGGAATCGGAACTGTCTCTGCAGGCCGCGCTCCGTGAACATGAAAGACTCGCTTTCCACAGCATTCTGGCCGCCTTTGAATTCAAGACGGAAGACGCGGAAACCGCCGTGCTCGAATGCACCGACGGCCGACTTGGCATCGATCTCTTCTCCCGTGACGCGATACGACAAGCAGGGTTCGGAGCGGTCGCCGGTGCCGCCGGTGGAGCGGCCGGTGGAGCGGCAATCGACCTCGCCCTGGGCGGCATGAGCCTTGGAGCGGCATCGGCACTCGGTGCGCTCATCGGTGGTGCGTTCGGCTCGAGCGCGACCCAGAGCAAGCGTCTCTATCGACGCATGCGCGGCGCGAACGATCTTCGTGCCGGCGATCTCACGTTGAAAGTCATGATGAGCCGATCCGTCGATCTCGCTCGCGCGATTCTGAGACGAGGCCATGCGGATGAGAACCGGGTCAGACCCGAGGAAGTGGCACTCGAGAAGTCGGTCCTCGATCAGGCGATCAAGGACCTCAAGAGCGCTCGTTCACATCCTTCATGGAGCGGGGTCGGCAAGAGCCCACCTCAGGGAAATGATCGCGAACGAGCGATCCGAAGGCTGATGCGTCTCGTGCGCGAGCAGATCGCACCGAAGAGCGACGATCGGACGAAAAACGCCTGATCTTCATCTCGCGGGCCCGAGGTTCAGAGGCAGAACAATCGCACCAGTGCCAGGCCTGCGCCGGCCAGCATGATGCAGCCCGGAATGGTCAGGACCAGCACGAGCAACGCGGATCGATGTCGACCCGCACGAACCAGTCGAAGCTCGTCGGAACAGAAACTGGAGAACGTGGTGTAGGCGCCACAGGCACCACCCACCAGCAGCACGTTCGCGATGTCTCCAAGAAGATCCGCCTGATGCGCTCCGTAGAGAATTCCGATCGCGAACGAACCGGTGAGATTCACGAGCACCGTCGCGATGGGAAAGATGGCATGGGTCCTGCGTTCGATGAGGACATAGAGAACGTGCCGGATCAGACAACCACCCGCTCCACCAAGAAGCACCATCACCAACCAGGTCGTCGGAGCGAGTGCGCCCATCAGAGTTCCGCCTCCACACGCGCCTGGTCGTCAGCGTCGACAGAACCGCCGGCGCGCGCGACGAAGAACGCACCGAGACGTTCGCCACACCAGATCAGAATCAACCCACCCACGACGGAGATCGCGACGTAGGAAACGAACGTGCCCCACGCACCCGCTTCGATCAGGACGATGCTCTGCAACGAAAAGGTCGAGAGCGTGGTGAAGCTGCGAACGAAACCGGCTTCCCAGAACGGTCGGAAAATATGATGACGGATCAACCCGTCGATCCAGGTCGCGAACAGACCGAGCAGAAACGCGCCTCCGAGATTCGCCAGAAGAATGCCGAGCGGAAAGGCCGTCGAAGAGCCTCCGGTGAACCAGAAGGCGAACAGCTCACGAAGAAGCGCACCCAGGGCGCCACCCAGCATCACCGCGATCAGGACGTCGGGACGAAGAGCGCGATCCAGCGCAGTCATGGCAGGTTGTGTCGCGGAGGGCGTCGAGGACATGGATGAGAGCATCGACCTTTCCAAGGAACCATGTATACTGTTTCTTCCAGTTGCAGGGCGATTAGCTCAGCTGGCTAGAGCGCTGCCGTCACATGGCAGAGGTCGTAGG
>MDTG01267146.1_pt1 | contig 13792 bp, 7 predicted proteins | sample 811421 | NCBI WGS metagenome assembly MDTG01 (sample SAMN05326645, study PRJNA326480) | marine metagenome | isolation source: seawater | place: Pacific Ocean: South East | collected 2011 | reverse complement strand
GCTCGCCCGCCGCTCGGTAGCGCTCGAAGAGCAAGCGGGCCAGGGCGACCTGCGCCTTGGACTGCTTCGCCGCGCAGGCCGTCCGCAGCCAGCGCTCGCCGCGCTCCTCGTGTCCGAGCTCCAGCAAGAACTCGCCCAGGGTCGCCTGCGCGTAGCGGTGCTCACGCTGCGCCGCGCGCTCGAGCCAGGTCAGCCCGGCGTCGATCGCGCCGCGCAGGTAGAGCGCGCGTCCGTAGTGGTAGCTCCCCTGCAGGTCGCCGCGCTCGGCGGCCTGGCGGTAGCACTCTTCGGCCACGTCTGCGTTGCGCGGCACCCCCGGCGCGCCCTTGTAGAGCCGGCCGAGCTGGAGCCAGGCCGGCAGATAACCTTGCTGCGCGGACTGGCGCAGGAGCGCGATCCCCTCCGCCACGCGCCCGTGCTTCTGGACCAGATCCAGCCCGTGGCGCAGCTGAGCGCGCGGCTCGCCAGCCTCAGCCGCGCGGGCCAGCCAGCGCGCGGCGGCGGCGCGGTCGACCTCCTCGATCCCGCCCGTCTCGAGGGCTCGCCCCCACAGGAACATGCCCGCCGGGTTGCCCCGCTTGGCCGCGCGGCGGAACCACTCCTGCGCCAGGAGCTGGTCTGCGCCCGTGGGCTGCCCGCTCTCGAGGTGCTCGCCCAGCTCGACCATGGACTCGGCGTCCCCCGCCTCGGCCGCCAGGCGCAGCCAGCGCGCGGGCTCGCGGGTCGGCCCCGAGTCGTGGGCCATCCAGCGCATGGCGCGCACGTCGCCGGCCAGGCCTGCGGCGGCGAAGGTCTCGCGGGCGGCCTCCAGCTCGCCCGCCGCGAGCAGGGCCTGGGCCCGCGCGTAGGTCGGCGCTTGGCTGGCCTGGGCGGTGGGCGTCGCGACCAGCGGCGCAGCCTGACGCGGGGCGGGCGTCCGCGCGAAGAGCAACACCCCCAGGAGCGCCAGGGCCAGCCCGAAGGCGCCCAGCGCCAGGCCGGCGCGCGGCGGCTCCGGCGGGGCGACCCCCAGGCGCGCCGCGCGCAGGGCCTCGGCGAAGGCCGCCCCGTCCGCCAGGCGCTCGGCCGGCCGCTTGGCGAGGCAGCGCAGACAGAGCGCCTCGAGGGCGGGGTCGAGGGTGGGGATCAGCTCGCGCGGCGGTCGAGGGCGAGCCCGCGGGATCGCGCCCAGGGTCTGGGCCACGCTGCCGGGGAAGGGCAGCTCGTCGGTCAGGCCGAGGTAGAGCAGCACGCCCAGGGCCCACACGTCGCTGGCGGGCGAGACGCCGCGCCCGCGCACCTGCTCGGGCGACATGGTGTAGGGCGTGCCCACCGCGGCCCCGGTCCGCGTCAGCCGCTCCAGGTCCAGCGCCGTCGCGACGCCGAAGTCCGTCAGCCGCGCCCGCCCCTCGCCGTCGATCAGGACGTTGCTGAGCTTCAGGTCGCGGTGCACGATCCCCAGCGCGTGAGCGGCTCCGAGCGCGTCGCCCAGCTGCTCGAGCCAGTCGAGGCGCTGGGGCCGCGGGACCTGGCAGAAGAGCGCGCTCAGCGGCGTCGCGTCCGCGACCAGCTCGCAGGCGAGGTAGGGGCGCCCCTCCAGCAGGCCGGCCCGGTGGATCCGCACGATCCCGGGGTGCTCCAGGCGCGCCTGGAGCTCGCCCTCGCGCAGGAAGCGCGCGTAGGCCTGCTCGTCGAGGCGCCCCAGCAGCTTGAGCGCCACCTCGCGCCCGGCGTCGAGGTCGCGGCCTCGCTGCACGACGCCCGTCGCGCCCCGCCCGAGCTCCTCGAAGAGCTCGAAGCGCTCGCCCTCGCTCCCGCTGACCTGCCGCCCGCTCACCTCCCGAGGATACGCCGCGGGCGCCGTGATCGAGCTGGGCGGTCTCGCGGATCGGATCCGCCAGGGACGCTAGGGGTCTCCTCGAGTCTGGAGCGAACCGCATGAAAGAGGGGAGCTCTCGTCTCGGTGCGAGCCCTTCCTTCCGCGTCTCCCCGTAACCTCTCCCCATGCGCCGGTTCCTCCTCCCCCTCCTTCTCGCATGCGCGCTCCTGCCGCTCCTGCCGCTCGCGCCGCTCGCCGCGGCGGAGCCGGTGCAGGAGGCGCGCTTCGTGCTCGAGCTCGACCTCGAGGAGCGGCGGCTGCGAGGCGAGGGCACCCTGCGCGTGTTCAACCGCGGCGCCAAGCCGCAGGCGCGCGTCCCCCTGGTGCTCTACCCGGCGCGCTTTCGCAGCCTCGACCCCGAGATCACCGACCTCACCTTCCGCCGCTACTACCCGCGTTGGTTCGACCCCGGCGACATGAAGCTGACCCGCGCCGCGCTCGGCGGCGCGCCGCTGAAGCGCACGGACGCGACGCCGAGCGCCAAGACCCCGCCCGGCACGGCGCTCTGGCTCGAGCTGCCCCAGCCCCTCGCGCCCGGCGCCTCGCTCGACCTCGAGCTCGCGTTCGAGCTCGAGATCCCCGCGCGACTCGGCAGCTTCGGCGAGGACCGGGGCCGGGTCGTCCTCGACGGCGGCTTCCTCCCCTACGTCCCGGTCGCGGGCTTCCGCAGCCCGCCCGCCCGGACGCGCTTCGCGCTCGAGCTGCGCTCCCAGTCGAAGACCTCTCTGGCCGTGCTCGGACCGAGGCGACTCCCCCGAGGCAAGGGGAAGGCCGCGTGGGAGGGCTTCGCGCCGGTCCTCGCGGCGGGGCCCGACCTCGAGACCCTCGTCGAGCACGAGGCACGCGGCGAGCCGCCGATCGTGGTCGTGGCCGAGGAGGGGCTGCGGAAGCGGAGCCAGCGCATGCTCCGCGTCGCCCGCGAAGCCAACGACGTGCTCCGGCGCTTCCTCCCGGACACCGCGCCCCAGGGGCGGCTGCTCCTCGTCCAGGCGCCCCTGCGTGACCGCTTCACCCAGGTCACCGACGAGGTGGTCCTCGTCTCCGATCGCCTGTTCCGGCTCTTCCCGATCCTGCGCCCCTTCCACGAGGTGGACCTCGGGCGGGCCGTGATCCAGTCCCTCGTCCGCCAGCGGCTGGCCCGCCTCGAGCTGGGCGCCGATCGCGACTGGCTGGCCGAGGGGATCGCCTGGTGGGTCACGCGCGAGTGGGCCACCGGACGGACGGGGCTCAAGGGCAATCAGATCCGCCGCGGGCTCGACTTCTTCAGCTTCATTCCCGCCATCGACCAGCTGGTGCGCGCCCCGCGCTTCATCGGCTCGGACCTGTTCTACGGCAACTTCTACGAGCCCCAGGACGCGGTCCCCGACGCCTTCCCGCGCGCCCTCTCGCGCCGCGCGCGCGGGCGGGTCCCGATCGAGAAGCTGCGCGACAAGATCGGCGACGAGCCGCTCGAGGCCTACGTGCGGGCGCTCTTGAGCGACGAGGCGCCCGATCCGCGCCAGCGCGCCGCGCAGCTGACGGGCGAAGACCTCGGCCCCTTCTTCGCGCTCTGGCTGGAGGGCGGCGGCCTGCGCACGCCGCGCCAGGACCTCGGCCTCGAGGTCGAGACGATCCGGGAGTTGCCCGAGGGCGGCCGGCGAGTGCGGGTCACGATCCGCCGCGAGGACGCGGACCCGCGGATCGGCCAGGTCGGCGAGCCGGTGAGCGTGGCCGCGGTCGACTCCCTCGGCAAGACGCGCACCGCGACCTGGTCGGGCAAGGGCGAGGAGGGCACGGTCGAGCTGGACCACTACGGCGGCCTGTTCAACCCGATCGTGCTCGACCCCGACTACCGGATCGCGCAGCGGGACCGAGGCGAGGACGAGTCGCCCCAGGCCCCCTTCAAGATCCTGCTCAACCGCCTGGCCGTGCGCGTCGACCTCAACCGCGCGAACCGCAACGAGGCCTCGGTCGGGACCACGATCATTCCCTTCCGCAACTACGCGCATCGGATCAAGCTCGACGGCTTCTACGAGCAGGACGAGCGCGGCGTGGCCCTGGGCTACAACTACGGCTTCGGCTGGGCGATCGACCAGCGGACCTACGGAGTCGGCCTGGGCCTGAACTTCACCGCCAGCCGCCTGAACCAGGGCGTGCTCAGCTCGGCCGTGGAGTTCCCCGAGACCAAGGGCAACCTGATCAGCTTCGGCGCCGGGGTCGGCTTCGACACCCGGATCTTCCGCGAGGACCCCGACTGGGGCATCTCGGGGTCCTTTGGCTACGAGACCTCCGACAAGATCTACGGCTCGGACGTCCGCTTCCACCTCTTCGACGCCGAGCTGCGCTTCTTCTACTCCCCGATCCGCGGCACGACCTTGGCCATGGAGCTCGGGGTGACCCAGGTCAACGGCAGCGATATCCCCACTCAGCGCCTCCCCGACGCGGGCGGCGGCGGCGGCGTGCGCGGGATCCAGCCGAGCGAGTTCGTCGACCGCGCCTCGATCATCGTGCGCACCGAGCTGCGCCAGTTCCTGTTCGAGGACCTGGACATCAATCTGCTCTACCTGGTCTACCTGCGCCGGATCCAGTTCGTGCTCTTCCTCGACACGGGCGACGTGGGCGAGGACCTCGACCACGTGTTCCGCAACCGCACCGACTGGAAGTGGGGCACCGGCTTCGGCTTCCGCCTCTGGGGCAAGTCCTTCGGCGTGACGGACCTGATCTTCCGCTTCGACGTCGGCTTCCGAATCGACGAGACCGACGACCTCGGCCCGCGCTACTTCGTGGGCTTCGGGCAGACCTTCTAGACGCCTAGTCCCAAGCCCCCTTGCCGCACGCGACGACCTGCGTGAGGGCCTCCTCGCGGCCTCCCCCGATCCGGGCCCAGCGATCGTCCTTGCTCAGGGTCGACTCCTCACGCCGACCCGGGTTCAGCTCGCGCCGATCCTCAGCAGGGCGCCCAAGTGCGGGGCGGCGTCGGCGGCGAAGGCGGTCACGACCAGCCCGCCCTCCGGCAGCAGGGCCACGTTGGTGGGGAACTGCAAGGGCAGCGCGATCGGCGCGAGCGGCTCCCCGCGGGGGTCGAAGCGGGCCAGCTGGCCGCAGGCGAAGTGGGCGGCGTAGAGCTCGCCCGCGGGCCCGAGCGCGATCCCGTCGGGGCCGCGCAGGGGCGAGCGGGGGCCCGCGAGGCGCGAGAGGTCGGCGTGGACTTCGCCCGGGCCGACCTCGCCTCCGGGCCCGAGCGGGAAGCGCAGCACGCGGTCGCGGAAGTGCTCGGTCGCGTAGAGCGCCGCGGAACCGAGGGCGATCCCGTTGGCGTAGTGCAGGCCACGAGCGACGCGCTCGGGCACACCGCCCGGTCGTAGCCGGCACACGGCGCCTTCGGCGGGAGCCTCGGGCTCGAACTCGCCCGAGACGGTGAAGTAGACCGTGCCGTCCGCGGCGATCGCGAGGTCGTTCGGCCCCGGGAGCGGACGGCCCGCGCGGTCGGCGACGTGGCGGGTCAGCTCGTGGCCCTGCGGGTCGAGCTGGACCAGGGCGCGGGCCTCGTAGGCGCAGACCCAGAGCGTGCCGTCTGGCGCCGCCTGCACGGCGGAGGGGCCACAGCCGGGCTCGCTCCACAGGTCGCGGGTCACCCCCTCGTGCAGGAAGACCAGCGCGTCGCGGGTGTATTCCACGAAGAGCAGGCCGCCTCGCCAGGGGCAGGGGCCCTCGGGGTAGTGGACCGGCGCGTGGAGCTCGGCGACCTCGAGGTCCTGGGCGAGGGCGCTCATTGGCTGCCCTCGCGCAGGCGCCCGAGCACCTGCTTGCGCAGCTTCCCCTGGGGCGGAGCCAGGCCGAACAAGTCGGCCAGCCACAGGCCGTCGACGGCCAGGCGCACGATCGTGGCCGCCACGGGGTCCCCGCTGGCCTCGAGCCGCTCTTGCCAGCCCTCGTAGCGCTCGCGCAGCGGGGCGAGCAGCTCGGGGTCGTTGAGGTAGGCCGCCAGGAGCGAGGCGCCGAGCCGGTCCTCGCGCGAGCGGGCGGGCCGTCCCTTGGGGAAGGTCGCGTCCACGTAGGCGCGGACGGCGTCTCCGCTCTTGCTGACGTGGCGGTCCTGAGCCTCGGCGAAGCGGGCGGCGACTCGCTCGACCATGGCGGCGACGAGCGCCGCCTTGCTCTCGAAGTGATAGAGCAGCCCGCCCTTGCTGACGCCGGCGACCCGCGCCAGCCCGTTCAGCGTCAGGGCCGCGACGCCCTCGTCCAGGACCAGCTGCTCGGCGGCGTCGAGGAGGGGCTCTCGTTGACTCTTGCGCGGCATGATTGAAACTGTACCGACCGGACGGTATAGTTTCAACCCTGAGGAAGAAGGCTTCGAGAAAGAGAACCGGACGATGCAAGCTCAGCTCATGGCCCCGACCCAGCCTCCCGCTCCCTATCCGGCCGACGCGCCCTGGCCCGTGATGCGCGGCAACCCCGCCAGCACCGGGGCCCCCTGGGCGCCGCTGGAGCCGGTCCTCGGCACGGGGCTGCCCCTGCGCCGCTTTCGCACCGGGAACGGGATCTTCTCGACGCCCGTGATCGGCGCCGACGAGCGGATCTACGTCGGCTCGGCCGACCACCACGTCTACTGCTTCGACCCGCTCGCGGGCGAGGAGCGCTGGCGCTTCAAGACGGGCGAGATCATTGACTCGGCCGCCTGCCTGGGGCCGCACGGGGGGCTCTACGTGCCCTCGGGCGACGGCTCGATCTACGCGCTCGACCTCGAGGGGCAGGAGCGCTGGCGCTTCGACCTCCTCGGCGACCGCGAAGGACGAGTCACCACCAGCACGATCTTCTGGTGGGAGGGCAACGTGACCCTCGGCCCCAACGGGCTGCTCTTCGCCGGCAACGACGACTTCTACCTCTACGCGATCGACCCCGCGGACGGCTCGGTCCGCTGGGCCCTGCCGACCGGGCTCCACATTTGGGGCGCGCCGGCCTTCGGCGAGGGGCTTGTCATGGTCCCCAGCTTCGACCTCAAGCTCTACGCCTGCGACCAGGACACGGGCGCCCTGCGCTGGACCGCGGCCTTGGACAACTTCGTCAGCTCCTCGCCCGCGGTCGCCGCGGGGCAGGTCTTCGTGGGCTCCTTCGCGGGCACGGTCGAGGGCTTCTCGCTCGTCGACGGGCGCAAGACCTTCAGCGTCGACCTCGGCGCGCCGGTCTACGCCTCCCCCGCGATCTCGGGCGACGGCCAGCTGATCGTGGGCGCCCTCGACGGCGTGATCTCCTCGATCGACCTGGCCTCGGGCGAGGTCCGCTGGAGCTACTCGACCGGCGACGCGGTGCGCGGGTCGGCCGCCCTCGGCCCCGACCCCGAGCAGCGCTGCGACTACCTGATTTACGTCCCCTCGGGGGACGGCTCGGTCTACGCCCTCGAGCCGAGCGGGGCGCGCCGCTGGTCGCTCGACCTGACCGGCGGGCAGGACTACCCCGACATCAACGCCTCGGTCGCGCTCGGCCGGCGCGGCCTGGCGACCGCCAGCGCGGGCGGCGAGGTGCTCTGGATCCCCTACGACCACTACCTCGGCAACCCCGCGGGGCTGTGCGTCAAGCCCAGCGACGGCCTCCCGAGCGACGGCGCCAGCCTGCACCTCGTCAGCCGCGGGGGCCGCGCCAATAGCGACGCGCTCGGCGCCGAGCCGCTCGAGCTAGAGGTCGAGGCCCACGAGCCGATCCGCCTGCGCCGCCGCCTGCAGCGCGCGGGGCGACCGGTCAACGCGCGCCTCGAGCCGAGCGTCGTGGTCGAGGAGGGCGACTACCCGCACGAGGTGCGGATCGTCCCCGGCGAGCGCGAGCTGGTGCTCGTCCCGCGCGGCGAGCTCTCGGCTCCCGCCACGCTGCGGATCCAGGCCGGCGCCGCCACCGGCCGACTGCGCCTGATCCCGCGCGAGAGCGCCGCGCCCGCGGGTGAGCTGGTCGGGCGGCGCTTCCGCGTGCGCCGCATGTCGATCCCCGCGCCCGCGATCGTGCCGACCTTCGACCAGATCGGGATCGCGAGCCTCTCGATCGACGTGATCGTGGTCGAGCACGACCCCGAGACCGGCCGCGTGCTGGCCTGGGGCCTGCAGGAGTTCGGGATCGACGAGGGCGGCGCGCAGGTCGGCGTGCCCCTGACTCGCACCCACCGCTTCGCCTTCGGCGGTCGCTTCCAGGACGGGCGCCTCGTGCTCGAGGCCGGCCCGGGCCAGTTCGAGATCACCGCCTTCGCGCTGCCCACCGACCGCTTCCGCCTCGCCGCCACGCTCGGCGAGGACGGGCTGCCGAGCGTGGCGCCCAGCCTCTTGCTCGAGGCCAGCCGCCCGAGCCTGGGCGAGCTCCTGCCGCAGCTCAGCAGCGGCGCGTCGGTCCGCTGGAGCGAGCTCCCCGGCTTGGCCTGGGCCTCGCTGCGCACGCTCCCGCTCCTGACCCGCCTCCTGCGCGGCCGCCTGCACCGCCCTTGGGGCCTGGTCGACGACGAGGGCCAGTTCGTCGGCGTCGGCACCTTCCGCGCCGCCGAGTGCCCGCCGCGCCAGGACGCCCCCTTCGAGGTCCAGGCCGCCTGGAGCAGCGGCCGCCGCCGCGTGGCGCTCTCGATCGCGGGCGCCCAGCCGGGCGCGATCCCGGGGCTGCTGCTCGTGGACCAGGACAGCGCTCAGCCGCTGCCCGTCGACCCCAACGCCCTGCGCGTCACGCGCGACGGCCAAGGCCGCCCGACCGGCGCCACCCTCGCGATCCCCGGCCCGCTCCGGAACAAGCGCCTGCGCGCGGTGGTGGTCTCCGGCCTCGAGCCCGTCGCGACCTTGGACCTGGAGTAGCACGCCACGATCCCGCGGGATCGCCTGAGAGATCGCGACTTAGCGTCGAAAGCCTCGGGCTGTCGGAGTAGCGAGATAAGTTCGCCTTTCGTTCGGGCGAGCGCATCTCGTTCTTTGACAACTCGAGGGTTGGCGCCTACGCAAGTCGCCCCAGGATCGCAGGCAGGGCGTCCTGCCAGCGACCCTCGAAGCGATAGGCGTGGGTGTCTACGTAGAGGTGGGACGAGATCTTTCCTGGGTGCACACGGGAAGGCTCGATCCCCGCCTCTGCCAGCCAGGCTTCTGCTGCCCTGACCCGCTGCGCTGGTGTCGCGAGCTCAGGACGAAAGTTGCCCAGCGACACGACTCGCTCGACCCCGAGCGCGCGCAGCTCGGCGTGCGCTTCTCGGGCACCGTGAAGCGGGCCGCCCTGTGGGTTCATGAGGCACCCCGCCAACGCCAGGCTGAGGCGTAGCCGACGCGATCGTGCGAGCTGACCACGGACCTCGTCGAGGAGCGCCTCCCAGTCGCCGTCGAAGGGCCACCCCTTGTCGTCCACGTAGAGGTCAGCCGGCGGGACGTCCACGCTCAGCTCGGCGATCGGGAACCCAATCTCGTCCAGCCGAGCGCGAATCTTGCTGGCTCGCGGCGAGCCCTCCCACACCGGGTCGAGGCGCGCTGTGGACGCGACCAGCCGGTAGCCACGCTCCACGAGCACTTCGCAGGCCGCCACCGCACCCGGCAGCGGCTCGTCACCACGGCTGAGGACTGTGTCGTCGAGGTCCAGGCACACCACTCGAGGCTGGCTGGGCGGTCGCCGCCAGGGCGCTGGGCGGGCGTCGGGAGGCGCTTCAGGCAAATCGGCTGGACCGAGGTTCGCCACCAACGCCATCAGCTCGGGCTGCCCCGAGAGCCGCTCACTCGCGCTGAGGGGGGATAGCCACTCGTGCCGGCGCTTCCCATGGTCAGGGAAGCGCCGAGCCTCGCGCGACACGCGCAGCACGACGACCTCGGCTGGCTCCTCGCTCCGTCGACTCGCGACCTGGCCCAGCCGACGGCATGACCCGCGCACCCCGCACGCCTCGAAGGCGGCGTCGCTGGCGATCCGGAGTGGATCTTCGCTCGATGAGAGCGAGCGCTCGACGAGGCACCAGGCGCCGTCGATTCGCGAGGTGACGAGGAGCACCTCGAGTTGGCCCTCGCGCAGCCGGCAAGGGAGGGGTGTCACGCGTCGAGTTCCCACTCGGCCTCCCCCAACGAGGATAGCGCGCAGTCGCCGATCCTCCTCCTGCCCCTCTCTCGTCGGACCCTTGTGCCGATCGCCTCGGGGCTAGACTCAGGGAGTGAGTCTTCGCCTCCTCGACGCACGTGACCTTCAGGGCGACGGCCTGCACGGGGTCTCGATCTCGCTGGCTGCGGGCGAGCTCTGCCTGCTGCTCGGGCCGCCGAAGTCGGGCAAGAGCGCGCTGCTGCGCCAGCTCGCAGGCGTGGTCGTCCCCGCTCAGGGGCGCGTGCGACTGGAGGGCGAAGACCTCGACGGCCTCGAGGTCGACCGCGTCGCGCGGCAGGTCGGCTTCGCGGTGGTCGAGCCACTGCTCCACCCGCCGCTCCGGCTGCGGAGCGCGCTCCTGCACGCCGCGCACTTGCGCTCCGGCGGGAGCGCACCGCAGGCGCGAGTCCAGCAGGCGGTCGAGCGAGCGCTCGACCGCGTCGGGCTGCGCGAGCGCGGAGGCACGCGGGTCCGAGGGCTGAGCCCGCCGGAGGCGCTGCGGGCGCGGCTCGCGCTGGAGCTCTTGACCGAGCCCAAGGTGCTCCTGGTCGACGCCCCGCCGGCCCTCTCGCCCGCGCTCCAGAGTGAAGCCCTCGAGCTGGGTCGCGCCGAGGCCGCGGCGGGGCGAGCCGTCCTGGCCGCCGTCACGAGCAGCGCGGGCTTGCTCGCCGAGGACCGGATCGCCGTGTTGGCGGATGGGCACCTGGTGTGGGACGGCCCCTTGGGGAACGCGCTGACCCACTTCGACCTCAGCGCTCCCGACCAGCTCTTGCCCGCCCTTCGCAAGGACGAGCCCCGTGAGTGGGCTCAGCGCTACCGGGCCAGCTCCTGGCAGCGCTTCGGGGAGGCGGTCTAGGTGAGCGACGAAGACCTCGAGGCGCTGCTGGCTGAAGCGCGCGGGGAGAAGCGCGACGCAGCCCCGGGAGAAGTGCGCGAGGAGCCCCCTGGAGCGGAACCGCAGCAGGGCGCGCGGGGAGCTGGGGCCCCGCCGGCGGGAGCTGGGGCCCCGCCGGCGCCCGAGTCGGGTCTCAGCCGCTTGCTGGGGCTGCGCGTCGCCTCCCACCTGAGCGCGCGCGAATGGGAGCTGCTGCTCGCCACGCCCCTAGCCACCGGGTCGCTCCTGCTCATGGCGCCCCTCGCGCTCGCCTCGGTGCACCTGACCTTCGCAGGGAGCGAGGAGGGCGCGACGCTGCACTTCGCGCTCGCGCTCCTGGCGCTCTGCTTCGGCTGCGGCAACGCGTCCGCGGAGGTCGTGGGCGAGCGCCCCCTGGTCCTGCGCGAGCGCCGCTTCGGAGTGCCGGTGCGCTCGTATCTGCTCAGCAAGCTCCTCGGCGGCGCGCTCCTCGTGTCGCTGCAGTGCCTGCTCCTGGTCTCGCTCTCGGCGCGGAGCGTGCACTTCGACTCTCCGCTGCCGGCCCTCTATCTGGTCCTCTTCGCCTGCGCGCTCAGCGGGACCTGCCTGGGGCTGCTGATCTCGAGCCTGGCCAAGCGCGGCCGCGCGCTGCTGGTCTTGCTCCCTCTGGTGCTCCTGCCCCAGGGGCTGGCGTGGCCGGGTTGGTCGGAGGTCCCGGCGCCGCTCGCCTTCGTGCAGCGCGGGCTGCCGACCTTCTGGACCCTCGAGGCGCTCGACGCGCTGCGCAGCGTCGAGGTGTCCTGGGCAGGACTGGCGCAAGGGCTGGCCGGCCTGGCGGCCTGCGGGCTGACCTGCCTGACCCTGGCGGCCTTCGCGCTCTGGAGCGCGAACGAGGTCTAGGCTAGAGCCCGAGCGGCCTAGGACCCAGCCGCGGCGAGTCCGTCGCGCTCTTCGCGCAGGGCCTCGGCCAGGTCGAGCGGGGGGCGGAGGGTCGCGAGCGAGCCCGCCAGGGCAGCGCCGTAGACGCCAATGTGTCCCAGGAAGGCGACCCAAGGCGCGACCCCGACGGACTCGAGCGCCCGCAGCACGGCGTCGCTGCCGAGCACGCGTGGATCGGCCAGGACGGGTAGCACCCCCGAGAAGGGGTTCATGGCGAGCCCCAAGCAGGCCAGCGGGCCGACCAGGGGCTCGAGCACCGAGAGGGCGGGCAGCGCGCCGGCCCGGCCCAGCGCCCACACCACGGCCGCGATCGTCGGGAGGAGGAAGCCGAGCAGGACGAGCGTCCCGAAGGTGCGCCGCGGGGCCGCGCGGCGGCGGCGCTCTTGCTCCTCTTCGTCGTCCTCCTCGTCGCTCTCTGCGAGCTCCTCCCCGCGCAGGGCGCGCACGAAGGCCTCGTCGTCCTGCTCGCGCACGCGCGCGGAGAGCCGCGCGCCGAGGGTGGTGATCGCGAGCGCGGCCAGGGTCAAGGCCAGCCAGGTGCTGGCCGCAGCCCGCCCGAAGTTCCCGACCCAGAGCAGGAGGGGGGCGCAGAGGAGCGCGACCAGGACCACGAAGCCGGGCGAGCGCCCGGGCGCGCTCTCGAGCGCCTTGAGCGGGTGCAGGCTGCCGAGGAGCCCGTGCACGGTGACGGGGCGCCCCGACTCCTCCTGGAAACCGACCCGCACCGCGACCGTGATCAGGAGGAAGGCGGAGAGCCCCAGCCCGACCGCGACGCGGACCGTGTCGGGGCAGCGGCTGAGGACGGCCCCCGTGAGCAGGAGCACGAGACCTATGGCCGGCAGGCAGGTCAAGCGAGTGGCGCGGGAGGGCTCGCTGCCCTCCGAGCGCTGCGAGTCCACCGTGCCGGCCAGGAGGGGCGCCGCCAGGGAGAGGTGGAAGGCCACCCCCAGGAGCCACACCGGCACCTCGAACCCGAACACGTCCGCCGGCCCCCAGGCAGCCAGCGCCGCCAAAGGGTGCAGGGCGCCCAGCGGCGCCAGGATCGAGAGGATCTCGGCCGTGCGCACGCCGTGCTGGAGCGAGAGCGGGATCAAGAACCCGATCGCGTAGAAGGGCAGCAGGAAGCTCAACACCGAGATCCCGACCGTGGCCTGGAGCGCCATTTGGGTCTGCGTGGTCTGGTTCTTGACCCAGCCCAGCTGCGTCGGGGCGTCGCGGTGGCGGCAGCCGTTGTAGAGGGCGAAGGAGGCGAGCGAGATGTCGACCGCCACCAGGAGCAGCAGGTAGCTGAGCAAGAAGCCGAGGTCGCCTCCCCCCAGCGCGAAGGCCACTGCGAGGGGCGGCAGCACCGCGGCCTTGGCGAGGCTGCCGACGGCGAGGGCCGAGCCGAGCTTGCCCAGCACGAGTCGCCAAGGGCCGAGGGGCGAGACGATCAGGCTCTCGAGCGTGTCGCGGTCGCGCTCGAGGGCGAAGGCCGTCGAAGCCGGCACGGCGACGCCGAGGTGAAAGAAGGCCAGCAGCCCGCAGATCCCCATGAACACGTGGCGCATCGCGAAGCGGTGGGGCCCCGGCACGAAGGCCAGGGCCCAGGCGAAGGCCAGCAGGGGTAACGCGAAGAAGATCACGTAGGCGACCAGGCGGGCGGTTCCGCCGGTGTTGAGCTGCCCGCGCGTGTAGGTGAGCAGGTCCTTGTAGACCAGCGGGTTCAAGCGACGTTCGACCCAGGACAGCCGCTGCTCGACGGCTGGGCTCCAGTCGTCCGCGCTCGCGCGCAGGGCCAGACGTTGTGACTCGCTCGGCTCGGCTGGCTCGGGGGCGCTCAGGACCGGGCTGGCAGGCGAAGTCGCCGTGTCGCTCGCTGCTTCGGTCGTCGCTGCTTCGGTCGTCGCCGCTTCGGTCGTCGCCGCTGCGGTCGTCGCTGCTTCGGTCGTCGCCGCTTCGGTCGTCGCTGCTTCGGTCGTCGCTGCTGCGGGCGTCGCCTCTTCGGGCGTCGCCTCCTCGGGCGTCGCCGCTTCGGGCGTCGCCTCCTCGGGCGTCGCCTCCTCGGGCGTCGCCTCCTCGGGCGTCGCCTCCTCGGGCGTCGCCTCCTCGGGCGT
>MDTG01094335.1_pt1 | contig 13793 bp, 11 predicted proteins | sample 811421 | NCBI WGS metagenome assembly MDTG01 (sample SAMN05326645, study PRJNA326480) | marine metagenome | isolation source: seawater | place: Pacific Ocean: South East | collected 2011 | reverse complement strand
GGGGAATCTATGGTGTTCTGCTGGTACGAACTTGAACTGATAAGGAGGCGAGGTAGAGTTTGCACATGAGGCAGGCTATTATTGTTTTGATTGCGACTTTCCTGTTTATCAGTGGCTGCGGGCTTGTTGATCCTCCTGCCTCCCAAGCTGAATCAACGAAAAAAGATTTGTCGGTGGAAGAAAAAATTCAAAAGCCCCTCCAAATTGTTTTTTATGATTTTGATCAGACGCTTTCGGTAATTCACATTTTTCACGAGACGAAAGGGGTTGAAGATGTGTCAGGAAAAAACGATCAGTTTTTTATTGGTGCATTTGGCGGCAAGGAACGTGTCGACAGGTTGAAGAAGCACTTTGAACGGCTAGCTAAAGCAGAAGTGAAATGTGTCATTGTCTCTTATGGTTACACTGCTGTGATAAAAGAATCACTTACCCGTGTCGGCTTGATTGAATTTTTTGAGGAAGGGGCCATTTTTGGCAGGGACTCTGAAGCTCTTATTCGTGTGAAAGGGCAGAAACACAAAGTTATATCTGAGGAGATGGATTCAGAGAGGATTAGCTTTAAGGAGGCCATTTTTGCTGATGATAGTAAAAAGAATATTGATGAATGTGAAAAGGATGGAACTTGCCGAATCCTACATGTTTATGAAAGACGCGGGCTTACCGAGAGGGATTTGGTTTTTATAGAGGGTGGTCTGAATAAGTAATAACTGGAGGCTCACACACTGAAAGAGGCGTTGTTAAGGCGTGGGGTTGAGGTACAATGGTGGTTTCAGCTAATGAAAATACGGTTTATATTTTGGTTTGTAGTGTTTGCCCTCACCTCCTTATCTGATGCAGCGCAATCAAGATCCATTTTATTTCCGGGTCCCGGGAGTACAAGAGTAAGGAGTCATTGAGAAAATTCATTCCGTGGCTGGAGAAGCATTACGATGTGAAATGCAGCATTTCATGGGGGCATGATGGTATTGAGCAATTACCAAGCCTAGATGAACTCAAGGAAGCGGATTTGTTGTTTATTTTTGCACGGCGGATGAAGTTGGTCGAGTCGCAGATGAAAACTATTCGCATGCACTGGGAGAAAGGTAAGCCCGTTGTGGGGGTGCGCACCGCAAGTCATGCTTTTCAGAAGGCCGATAACGAGGTTTTCGATCGGCAAGTCATGGGCGGTAATTATCAGGGGCACTTTGGTGATGGTCCCGTTAAGGTGGTCAATTTCGGCAAACACCCTATACTAGAGGGTGTGGGGAAAATTACTTCCGACAAACTTTATAAGGCCGGGCCTTTGGCCAAGGCTGCTGTGGTTTTGCAACAAGGTGACGTTTGGACGGATAAGCATGCGGTCAGTTGGATAAATAACTGGAGGGGTGTACGCACTTTTTACACTTCGCTGGGCGTGCCCAAGGATTTTGAAAACGAAAACTTTAGACGCATGCTTGCCAACGCCATTTTTTGGGCAGTTGATAGGAAATCCTCTACAAAAAATTGAAGTATTTTTATCTCCGAAATTTCATTTTGAATTGAGTGGTAATCCGGTGGTGGATCGATACAATTCTTACCGTGAAGCGTTTGTTATTTCTGTCAACAACTGTGCTTTATGTGAACTCTGTGTTGGCAGTTGATTTCGCGCGCGAAATTCTCCCCATTCTTTCGAATAAATGTTTTGTCTGTCACGGACCGGATGCGAAGAAAAAGGAATCTCTCAGATTGGATTCCCATGAAGAAGCTACTCGTGATCTAGGGGGATACTCAGCAATTGATTCCAAGGATCTCACCAAGAGTGAAATCCTTGTTCGTTTGCACGATAATGAGGATCCGATGCCACCCGAAAATGCCGAAAAGCAATTGACTAAACATGAGCGTGAGTTACTTACAAAATGGGTTAAGCAGGGCGGGCAATATGCGAAACATTGGGCATTTGTGCCACCGAAGAAAAAGAAAATTTCAATCAAGGGAAATCCAATTGATGTTTTTATTGGATCGAAACTAAAAGCGGTTGGGGTGGCTTTTGCTCCTGAAGCGGACAAGGCAACTTTAGCACGCCGTGTTGCTTTGGTGCTAACGGGTCTTCCTCCAGAGCCGGAGCAGTTGAGGGCATTTTTGGATGAAAAGAGTCCGCAGGCTTACGGAAAACTTGTGGATAAGCTCTTGGCAAGCCCCCGTTATGGTGAGCATCAGGCTCGGTATTGGCTCGATGCAGTAAGATATGGGGATACGCATGGGCTGCACTTGGATAATAAGCGCGGTATTTTTCCCTATCGCGATTGGGTCGTTAGGGCGCTCAACCAAAACCAGCCACTAGATGAATTTCTCACATGGCAACTGGCCGGAGATCTTTTACCTGATCCAACAATGGCTCAACTCGTAGCCACAGGCTTTGTGCGGATGAATCCTACTACCGCCGAAGGGGGGGCTATTCCTGAGGAATTTCAGGCCAAGAATAACTTTGACCGAGTAGAGACATTGGGCACCGCTTTATTGGGGATGTCCCTTACCTGTGCTCGCTGTCATACCCATAAGTATGATCCGATTCCCCAGACTGAGTACTATCGGATGATGGCTTACTTTAACAGTACCGCTGAGCCTTCCATGGATGGTAATAGATATGAATTTGGTCCTACGATAAAGGCTCCGGCAGACGCCGATGCATGGGATAATTGGGACGCGATTCAAACTGAAGAGAAGGCAGTGCGTGCCGATCAAGCAAGGATTTTGAGCGTGGCGATGGCATTTTCCGAGAAACCGGAGAACAAAAATTTACAGGCGTTAATGACAAAGAAAAAGACCACGCCAGAGGATCGATTAAAGCTGGTGGCAAAGCCCAAGGGAGGGTTTCAGCAGTTACCAATTCATAAAGAGGCGGTTACTTTGCTCAAGCGCATCGATACCCTAAAAGGGCGAATGACGACCACGCTGGTAGCTAAGGATTTGCCCAAGCCTCGTGAAACCAAATTGCTGGAACGCGGAGAGTATAACCTTCCCACAGGTGATTCATTAACTCCTGATGTATTCACTGTAATGGGCGAATTACCTGAGGGGGCTCCCCCCAATAGACTTGGTTTAGCGCAGTGGCTTACAGCACCCGAACATCCTCTGGTGGCCCGTGTGTTGATAAATCGCGTCTGGCAAAGAACTTTCGGCGAAGCTTTGGTGCGTACCCCTGCTGACTTTGGATTGCAGGGAGAGCAGCCTACTCATCCGGAGCTGCTCGATTGGCTTGCAGTAGAACTTCAGGACCGAAAATGGAACCTAAAGGCGATGTTGAGGATGATGGTGACAAGTCAAACCTTTAGGCAAAGTTCAGCCTATCGTCAGGCTACGAAAGATCCTGAGAATAGATTATTTGCGCGGGGCCCTAGCTTTCGCATGGATGCTGAAGCTTTGCGTGACGTAGGCTTGTGGGCTAGTGGTTTGCTCAATGAATCGATGGGAGGGGAAGGGGTGAAGCCTTATCAGCCAGTGGGATTGTGGAAAGCATTGATGCATCCAGGAAGTAATACCAAGAATTATGTTCCCGATAAGAATGTCCGGCAATATCAGCGAAGCCTTTACGTTTATTGGAAGCGTACGAGTCCGCATCCCATGATGACACTTTTTGATGCTCCCAGCCGTGAAACTAGTTGTGTTCAGCGCTCTCGTACCAGCACCCCTACTCAGTCGCTGGCATTGCTGAATGAAAAACAACGGGTTGAAATGGGGCGTAACTTTGGGGAGCGCTTGATGAAGGAAGCAGTGGCTGACAATACCTCTGCTCGCATTAGACTGCTCTTTGAAGTTATTACGAGTCGTGCTCCGACTGAAACTGAAGAAGTTATGTGTCTGGCGCTCTACACGAAACTTAAATACCGTTACAAGAATAATGAAGCTGATGCCAAAGCGCTTCTGGAAATTGGTGATTCGCTTCGGGATGAAAAGCTAGATGTGATCGAGCACGCTGCGTGGACACAAGTGGCCATTACAGTACTTGCCAGTGAGCCGGCCTTATGGGTTTATTAATTTTGGTAAAAGAAAATGAATGATTTATTTCGTGAGACCGAGTTAATGATGACCAGACGGCAATTGCTTGGTCGCACAGCACTGGGGCTGGGCACCGCAGCAATGGCTGGCTTGATGCGGCAAGATGGTTTTGCTGCTCCTGCAGAATTCAAGGGAGGGCTGCATCATATAGCGAAAGCTAAGAGGGTTATTTACCTTTTCATGAGTGGTGGTCCTAGTCATCTAGATCTGTGGGACTATAAGCCGAAAATGCAGGCCATGTATGGTAAAGACCTGCCAAAGGAAGTGCGTGATGGTCAGCGAATTACAGGTATGACTTCACGCCAGAAGACGCTGCCGGTGTGCCCTTCCAAATACAAGTTCACTAAACATGAGAATAACAGTGGAGGGGTTTGGGTAAGTGAGCTACTGCCTCACACAGCTTCAGTTGCTAAGGAGCTTTGTGTTGTTCATACGGCATTTACCGAGGCGATTAATCACGATCCGGCTATTACTTACATCCAGTCCGGAAGTCAGATTCCCGGCAGGCCAAGTTTAGGGTCGTGGCTGAGTTACGGTTTGGGGAGTATGAACGATAACTTACCCAGTTATGTAGTAATGCATGCGCGTACCAAACATCCTGAACAAAGCCTTTTTGGTCGCCTATGGGGATCAGGTTTCATGTCGTCACAACATCAAGGAGTTTTGTTGCGCAGCCAGGGTGATCCGGTTCTTTATTTGAATAATCCCGCTGGTGTGGCTCGTGAGGACCGTCGCGCACAGTTGGATGTTTTGAGTGAATTAAACAAAGCTCAGTTTGAACGCTTCTCTGATCCGGCTATTTTGGAAAGGATTAAACAGCATGAAATGGCTTACAGGATGCAGTCCTCGGTGCCCGAGTTAATGGATCTTTCCAAGGAACCTGAAGCAACGTTCGCACTATACGGTGAGGACGCTAAAACACCCGGAACTTTTGCCGCTTGTTGTTTAAATGCTCGTAGGTTGGCTGAACGTGGTGTGCGCAATATCCAGATTTTTCATCGTGGCTGGGATGCCCACGGGAATCTTGCGGGCGAACACGGTAATCAATGTAAGGATATCGACCAAGGGAGTGCTGGCCTAATTAAGGATCTTAAAAACCGGGGCTTATTAGAGGATACATTGGTCGTTTGGGGAGGGGAGTTTGGCCGGACTCCGTATTGTCAGGGGCGATTGGGTAAGGATAATTACGGTCGGGATCATCATCCCAGATGTTTTACTATCTGGATGGCTGGCGGTGGGATTAAGCCTGGAATCACCTATGGACGAACTGATGATTATGGCTACAATATTGCTGATTCCGATGGGAATATGCTCAAGCCACAGCCGGGTAAGGAAAAATGGACCTCAGGCACTATGCATATCCATGATTTGAATGCGACCATTCTCCATCAGCTGGGCATTGATCATCGAAAATTAACATACCGTTATCAAGGGCGTGATTTTCGCCTTACTGATGTGCATGGTCACGTAGTTAAAGATATTATTGCATGATAATGAGGCTGGGGTCGGGAGTTTATATTTATTCTTCTCAAAATTAAGTGACAGCATCTCGTAATCGATGGGTTAGAACTTTATGGCTCTTTGGGGGGTTATTGTGTGTGGGGCTGGGGTTGCTAGGAGTCTTGTTGCCGGGTTTGCCTACCACACCTTTTATGATTTTGGCAGCTGCCTGTTTTTCCCGTAGTTCCGATCGTTTGTACAACTGGATCCTGAATCATCCGTCCTTTGGGCCTATGGTGCGGCGTTTTAGAGATGGAAAAGGGATTCCTCCCAAGATTAAGGTGATCGCATTAGTTTCTATTGTGATATTCGTCAGTTTTGCGGTCCTATATGCAATGCCAAAATCACTTGTAATTCTCCGTATAATCACAGGTCTCGCAGGTACAATCGGGATATGGTATATTCTGAGTCAGCCGACGGATCGAGGCGACTAGGTCCGTTTTTATTTTAGTAAACGTATGGGGATTCGTCTGTGGCGGGCTATTGTTCTTGTTGAAAGCAAATGAATTTTAATTTAGATGAGTGATAAAACTCAAACCAACCGTCAACGATTTCTTGATGCGTGTGCTTGTCAGCATGTGGATCGACCGCCGATCTGGATGATGCGACAGGCGGGGCGGGCTTTGCCAGAGTATCGTGAGCTGAAGCAAAAGTATTCATTCGTTCAAATGGTTCAAACCCCTGATTTGGCGACAGAGGTGACCTTGCAGCCTATTCGAAGGTTTGGATTTGATGCTGCAGTTATGTTCAGTGATATCCTCGTTATACCCGAGGCGATGGGCCAGAGTTATAAGTTTCGCGATCAGGGTGGAATCCAAATGGAGTTTTCTATTAATAATCAACGGGATGTTGATCGACTTAATGTAGATGGTGTAGTGGAGCGACTCAGTTATGTGTCGGGCGCAATCGGTCAGATTCATAAGGAGCTGGCTGGTAAAACGGCATTACTTGGGTTTGCCGGTTCGCCCTGGACACTGGCTAATTACATGATTGAAGGTGGTAGCACATCAGAGTTTGTCCGGGCGCATCAGTTACGGAAGGAAGAGCCAAAGCTCTTTGAGCAACTTATGAGTAAGCTTACTCGGTCAATAATTGATTACCTGAAAATGCAGGTGGATTCAGGAGTGGATGCAATACAGATTTTTGACAGTATGGGCGGGATGCTTTCCTCCGAGGAATATTCGGAGGTTTCCGGGCGTTGGATTGGTGAGATTATTGAGTCACTTGACGGAATGGTTCCGGTAATTCTCTTTTCCAGAGATACTGCCGGTAGCCTACAAGAATTAGTGCAAACAGGAGCCCAGGTGTTGGGATTGGACTGGTCGATTCGTTTGTCCGAGGCGCGTTCACGAGTGCCAAGTTCGATCGCATTACAGGGGAATCTTGATCCAACGGTCCTAACGACTACGCCGGAGACTGCAGCGAGGGAAACCTCCCGGATTTTGGAGGAAATGCGCGGAAACAATGGTTTCATCTTCAACCTTGGCCATGGGGTCCCACCCGATGCAAAACTTGAAAACATTGAAAGCGTGGTTTCGGTAGTGAAAGGTTTCAAATGAAAGATCGAATGGTCAACTTAGTCCATGAAACCCAAGATGAAATTTGTAAAGTCCTGCGTGAATTAGATGGAGTCGATTATCGGGAAGATGAATGGTCGCGCGAGGAAGGTGGAGGAGGGCGAAGCAGGGTGTTCAGCAATGGTAATGTGTTTGAGAAGGCCGGAGTCAATGTTAGTGTGGTCATGGGTAGGCTTAGCCCTGATGCGGCAAAAAGTATGGGCGGAGGGTCAGCATTGGGTGATACGCAACTAGATTTTTTTGCATCTGGATTGAGCCTGGTATTGCACCCCAAGAACCCGATGGCACCGACGGTTCACGCGAACTATCGTTACTTTGAGCGGGGAAAGGAATCGGAATCTGGGGCTTGGTGGTTTGGCGGTGGTGCTGATTTGACCCCAATTTACCTCTTTGAAGAGGATGCGATACATTTTCACCAAGCTCATAAGGAAGTATGCGATCGGCATGTCATAGCCGACTATCCCAAATTCAAAAAATGGTGTGATGACTATTTTTATATTCGACATAGAGACGAACGTCGTGGTGTCGGGGGAATATTCTTCGATGATTTAAATCAGAACAGCAAAGAGTCGTGTTTTGATTTTGTGAAGGATTGTGCAGGGTCTTTTTTGCAAGCTTATGTACCTATTCTTGAAAAACGGATGAACGAGCCTTTTACTTCGCAAAATAAAATCTGGCAACAGATCCGAAGGGGGCGTTACGTTGAATTTAATCTGGTATATGACAGGGGGACAACTTTTGGTCTTAATACAAATGGTCGAATTGAAAGTATCCTGATGTCTTTGCCTGAAACGGCAAGGTGGGAGTATTGTCACGAGCCTGTTTCCGGGAGTCCTGAAGAAAAAGTGATCGAGGTACTGAGGCACCCGAGGGATTGGGTGTGAGGGGAGGTTTTTAAGTGTCTATGAAGTCGGTAGCTATTATTGGTGGGGGTATTACCGGTCTGACCGCAGCTTTTAATCTTCAGCAACGGGGCGTTCCGGTCACCCTCTATGAGGGAAGTGGGCGAATCGGTGGAGTGATTCGTACTGTTCATGAAGATGATTATCTTGCTGAGTGTGGTCCCAATACCATACTGGAAACTTCGCCGTTGATCGGTCAACTAATTCGCGATGTAGACTTGGAGTCGCGCCAACTTTATACGGATCCGGCTGCAGAGAAGCGTTTTCTTGTTCGTAATAAAAAACTAATTGAGCTGCCTGTATCGCCTTTGGCCTTTTTTGGCTCCCGGCTTTTTTCCTGGCGGGCTAAAGCGAGCCTGTTGGCTGAACCTTTTAGAAAACGTTCTGCTGGGGATTTGGAGGAGAGCTTGGCTGATTTCGTTCGTAGGAGACTAGGGGGTGAGTTCTTGGACTACGCCGTTAATCCGTTTGTTGCCGGTGTGTACGCTGGTGATCCTGAACATCTTTCGGTGAACCATGCGTTCACAAAACTATATGAACTGGAGCAACGTTATGGTTCATTGATAGGAGGGCAAATCTTTGGTGCTCGAGATCGTAAAAGGCGAGGTACTATTTCCAAACAAAGCGCAAAGAAAATCTCCTTTGATAAAGGGCTGCAGGTGCTCACCGACCGACTGGGTGAAAAGCTGGGAGAACAGGTGCAACTGAATCATTGCGTTAAGCGTATTACTGGTGACTCTGAGGGTTGGAGGGTTGATTTTGAGAATGCAGGTATTACTTCATCGTCGATCCATTCTAGTGTACTTTTGGCTCTACCAGCATTTCGATTAGCTGATCTGGAGCTTCATTGTCAAAATAAACGGGTCGACATGTCATTACTTGGCGAGATTGATTATCCCCCCGTAACCAGTGTGGTATTGGGCTTTAAGCAACAGGACATATCACACCCTCTTGATGGGTTTGGTGTGTTGATTCCAGAGGTGGAGGGATTTAACTCACTGGGTTCTATTTTTTCCTCTTCCCTATTTCCCGGCCGTTGTCCAGTTGGACATTTAACTTTTACCAGCTATATTGGGGGTACTCGATCGCCGGAACTTGCCTTGAAAGAAAAAGATGAAATTGTCCGTTTAGTCACAGAGGATTTGCGCGTTCTCGTAGGATTGAGCGGCAAACCAACTTACACTCACTGCTTTTGCTGGCCGAGGGCTATCCCGCAATACAATGTAGGATATGGTAAATTTAAGATGTTAATGGAAAAAACAGAAAACCGAGCAGCAGGTGTATTCATTGGTGGTCATTGCCGTGATGGTATTTCGCTAGGTGACTCCATTATTTCAGGTTATAATGCTGCGGGCCGGATAGAAAATTATATCAAATCCACATAGCTCTGTTCATCAGGTTTTTTGGTCTTATGGAATTAAAATTTACACCTCCTAAACGGAAAACGAAGGTTGTTTTTGTACAGCTTGGCTCACCGGAAAAGCCGACTCCAAAAGCGTTAAGAAAATTCCTGCGCAAATTCTTGGGGGATCCGAGGGTCGTCGACATTAACCCTTGGGTTTGGAAAGTTATTTTATATTGCTTTGTCCTTCCTTTTAGGCCTCGTAAGTCAGCCAAGTTGTATGAGCGGATTTGGGATGGCAATAGTTTTCCCCTGATTACGAATACGGTGGATTTTACTCAAAAGGTTCGAGACGAACTGTGTAAAATTGATCCTGATGGACATGTTGAAGTTAATCACGCGTTTCTTCTGTCACCGCCCTACGTCAACGAAGTTTACGATGACTGGGAGAAGGATGTGAAAAACGGGACAGGTGCCACTAAGTTGATGGTAATCCCCATGTTTCCGCAGTATTCAGAAAGTACTGTTGCTTCTGGCGTGGACGCGCTCGCTAAGGAATTATCCAAGAGGGTTAAAATACCGACCTTTGAAGTCATCACAAACTTTCACAAAACCCATGCGTTTATTGATAATTCTGTTGCCCAAATTGACGGAAGACTTAAAGAACTTCTTGCCGATGGAGTTAGTATCGATCGATTGATTATTTCTTTCCATGGGATGCAAAAAAGGCGAGTTGTGTATAAAGGGGATGATTATTATCGGCATTGTTATGAGACTTTTCGTTTAATAGTCGACCGTCTTGAGCATATTAAACCCGACCAAGCTATTATGACTTTTCAAAGTCGATTTGGTTCCGAGGAATGGATTACTCCTTACACTGATGATGTTGCTCAAAGGTTAATTGAGGAGGGAAATAAGGAAATTGCCATATATTCCCCCAGTTTTGTTGCCGACTGCCTTGAGACTACCGATGAGCTAGGGCATGAGTTAGTCCTCGAAGCTGAGGAATGGGGCGGAAAAATACATCCCATTGAATGTCTCAATAAAAACGAACAATGGTGTAAAGACTTTGCAAAATACACGTATACCCAAGCCGAAGGTTCTGCTCAGAATAAGGAGGATTTGGAGTATCAGCTGAAGCCAGAGGATTACGAAGAAATGCCTCCACAGGCTATGAATGTTTCCTCCTAGTGAAATTTTTTCGTTTGCTTTTTAACCGATAATTCTCTCAGCAAACATTTAGATTATGAAAAAAAGCCTAGTCCACTTATTTGTTATTACACTTACAATGATAAATGTGGCTTTTTCGGATAATTGGCCACATTGGCGTGGGCCAACCTACAATGGGATTAGCGAGGAAAAAGACTTGCCCGTTGATTGGAGTGAGCAAAAAAATATTATATGGAAACAGGAGTTGCCAGGGGCCAGTTCAGCCACGCCTGTAATCTGGGAAGATAAAATTTTTCTTTTGGCTCAGGAGTTAGAGCAGGTTTCTCTGCTTTGCATAAATACTGAAGGGAAGGTTTTATGGACTGCTAAGGTTGACAATGCCAATGGCAAGGCGAATGGTGAAAGAACAATGGCTTCTCCTTCCCCTAGTACAGACGGGAAACAAGTTTACACAATGACGGGCAATGGGGAAGTTGTTTCCTTTGATTACACAGGAAAAGAAGTTTGGAGGTTTAATGCGCAGGATCGTTATGGGCGGTTTCGTCTCGGGTTTGGTTTTCATACGACACCTGTTTTACATCGCTCAAGACTTTATCTTCAGTTGATTCACTCTGGAGGCGCGTGGGTGGTGTCTATTGATGCAGCGACTGGAAAAGAGGTCTGGAAAGCTGAACGTAAGAGTGACGGAGTTGCCGAATGTGAGCATGCTTATACCTCGCCTTGTATTTGGCAGAAAGGATCTACTCAGCAGCTTATTACTCATGGTAATGATTATGCAATTGGTCACCGACTTTCTGATGGTAAAGAACTGTGGCGGGTGGCTGAGCTGAATCCCAAGGATCGTTACAATCGAACGCTTCGGTTTGTCTCTTCTCCGGTGGCTTCTTCGGGGTTGATTGTTATACCCTCAGCTAAAGGGCGAGGAGTGGTGGGATTAAAACCCGGGGCGAATGGGATGATTTTGCCCGGACATAAATCTGAACAATGGCGCCTTGCCCGGGGTACTCCGGATGTGGTTTCGCCCCTTATATACGGTGAAGAGGTATATCTAAATCGCGAGAATGGATCCATTGCCTGCCTAAACGCAAAGACGGGAGAAGAGCATTATTCAGAACGCGCTCATGCGCAGACTTACAGGGCTTCACCGGTTGCCTCTGGGGGGAAGATATATGTTACTGCTCGCGATGGTATGGTTTCTGTGATTAAAGCGGGTTCTAAATTTGAGGTGCTATCTAAAAATAAGCTAAACGATCAACTTACTGCTTCGCCGGCCATCTCCAACGGCCGGCTTTATTTGCGGGGTTTTAAATTTCTCTATGCGATCGGCCACAAATAGTCACTCTACGGTTTCAAAAAGATTATGTTTGGGCCATCGCTTAACAGCATTGGCGGCTTCGTGGATGAGTGGGTCAATTTTTCTAGAGGGGCGTTGCTTGTCTGAAGTTTGATTGGTGTTGAACAGTGCTGCCCAGCAGAGCCCATCATGGCGGATCACTAGAATGGTCGAAGTACCTGAAAGGGCCCCGGTGTGCCATCGGTTTGTTTTTTTACTATTGGGAACTTGCCGAACAGACCAACCACATCCGTAGTATACCTTGTCTGGCTCACCTTTTTTATCATTACCAAAGTGCCCCTTCGGTCGCTCGAGCATTGTTTCTATGGTTTGGGATTTGAGGATTTTAGAATGTTCAAACCTGTCGACCGCAGAGCCAAAGCGAACCAGATCAGGGGCAGATGCAATCCACCCACCCAGTGAATCCATGGCTTCAAGGTGCCAGGCTCCGTAAGGTCGGGGTACTTTTGCCCCAATATGTGGTCCAGTGACTGCAATACCAACCAATTGTCCTTTTGGGTAATAGCTAACTTCACCTTCAGCTCGTTGTAGTGTCTTGCCAGAGCGCATACGGGTGATACCCAGTGGTTTGAGAAAGGAGTTTTTCATATACGTTTCGTAATTTTGGCCAGTAGTTTGTTCTATAACACGACCAAGTAGGCAATATCCCAGATTTGAGTACGCGTAACGTGTGCCGGGTTCAAAATCCAACGGCCAACCTTTCATGAACCTGATGATATCATCTTGAGAAGCAGGAGGTTTTTTGCCCAAAGAGGTTGCAATTTCTATGGAGTGAAATAGAGGGTCGATAGATTTATCTCGGTGCCAGCCTCCTTGATGACGCATTAAATGAGCCACAGTTATGTTCTTTAATTTTGAATCTATTTTCCTCTCTTTCGGTAAGTGTGCTTTGTGGGGCAAGAGGGTAAAAACAGAGTCATCTAGTTTCAGTTTTCCTTGTTCAATCAGTTGAAGCGTTGCAACGGCCGTAAGTGGTTTTGAGATGCTCGCGATCCGAAAGAGGGATTCCGGGTTGACAGGCTCTTTTTTCATCTGGTTTGCGTAGCCAAAACCGCGGGCGTAAACCAATTGCCCATCCTTTGCCACAGCTAGGGCTCCACCGGGTATTTCATTCTGCTGGATAAACGACCGCATTAATTCATCGAAGCTCACTAGGTCAGGAAAAATCTCACCTGTTTCAGGTAGCTTGTCTTTTGCCAAAAGGTAAAAACAATGGAAGAGGGCGAAAGTTGCTACCAGTAATCGTAGGATCATTCCCTTTGCTACACTCTCTTGTAGTTCTTGGCAATACACAGCCTTGCTACTCTTTACGGGTTCACTAAATACTGTTAGACCTTTCCTATGCGCTTTATTCTTTTTTTAGTTTTTTTAGTTTCCGGTTTTTCAGTCACTGCAGCCCTACCACTTGAAAAACAGCAGTTTATCCTCAAAAAACCTACACCAAAATGGTTTGGAGAACGCATTGCCCTACCTCCTAAAGGTTTTGCTGCTGATTTGGGATTAAAGGGTATAGAGGAAATTCTTTTCGCACCGGGAATGTTTAAGGCTGATCAACCGGACTTTTTCTCTTATGTCTTTCTCTTTGCCTTGGAAGCTGAGCCGGTGTTGGATGTAAAAGTGTTAAAGAAGGAGCTCTTAATTTACTACTCCGGGCTTTCCAAGGCGCGTATGGAAAATCCTAATTTGGATACCAGCGGGTTTGGTGTCAAAGTAACTACCGTTGAGGGTAATAATGTTTCACCAAAAGGAGCGGTCAATGTGAAAAATTACCAGGCCGAGATTTTGTGGCTGGAGCCTTTCGCTACTAAAAAGATGCAGACACTATATTTTGAATTGCAGAGCTGGCAGTATAAAGGATCTCCCTACCAATATCTTTTTGTATGTGCCAGCCCACAAAAACCTGATAAACTCCTATGGGACACGCTGCGCACTAT
>MDTG01046682.1_pt1 | contig 13793 bp, 15 predicted proteins | sample 811421 | NCBI WGS metagenome assembly MDTG01 (sample SAMN05326645, study PRJNA326480) | marine metagenome | isolation source: seawater | place: Pacific Ocean: South East | collected 2011 | reverse complement strand
CTATAAACCCACCACCACCTAAAATTGTGCAAATTGGATTTTTCATGATATTTAGAAACTATATATGAAAATAATTAAGATTAAAGAGGACATAACATCAGAAGTTGCAAATTCATTCAAAAATAGCATCTCAATAGATACTGAAGCTACAGGTCTACAAATCCCAGAGCGAGACAAATTGAGTTTAATTCAAATTTGTGATGAAAAAGAAAACGTTTATATCATTCAACCAAATAAAAAAACTTACAAGGCTCCAAACTTAGTATCAGTGCTAGAAAATGAAAATATTCTTAAAATTGGTCATTTCTTAAGATTTGATAAAAGTGGTTTAGAATATTTTTTAAAATGCAAAATGAAAAATATTTTCGATACTAAAATAGCATCTAAGATCGTGAGAACTTACACAGACGCACACGGTCTTAAAAATCTAGTTCAAGAGTTTTGCAATAAAAATTTAGATAAACGTCAAGGCAGTAGTGACTGGAATAAAGACATTGACGATCTCTCTGATAAACAATTAGAGTACGCAGCAAATGACGTAATTTATTTGCATAAAATTAAATCTGAATTAGAAAAAATGTTAAAAAGAGAAAATAGGATGGAGCTTTTTAAAAATTGCATAAGGTTTTTAGATACAAGAGTTGAACTAGATCAAAACGGATTTAAATTTGATATTTTTGAACATTAATGAATAAAAAGAATTATATAAAACTAGCAAAAAAATCAGCAAATATTCAAATTAATGAATTAAAAAAAATTAACAAAGTTTTTAATAATTCTTTTATTAAAGCGGTTGATTTGATTTTAAATTGTAAAGGGAAAGTGGTTCTGGGTGGAATTGGCAAGTCAGGGCTGGTAGCAAGAAAAATTTCAGCAACCTTTTCAAGCGTAGGAATTCCAAGTTTCTTTTGTGATCCTGCACAAGCATTACATGGAGATATGGGGCAAATAGAAAAGAAAGATATTTTAATAATTTTTTCTTATTCTGGCAATACTTCAGAACTAACGAATATGCTTAAATATGCAAATCGTTATAGAATTAAAATTATTGGTGTTGCTTCAAAAGCAGATAGTCTTCTTTTAAAAGCCAGTGATATAAAAATTTTATTACCCAAAGTAAAAGAGTCAGATGTAACTGGAATGGTTCCAACCTCCAGTACATCAATAACGATGTTACTAGGTGATTGTTTGGCTACAACAGTAATGTCAAAAAGAAAATTCTCAAAAGAAAAATTTAAAGTTTATCATCCAGGAGGAAATATTGGTAGCTCACTTCTTTTAGCAAAAGATATAATGGTTTCTGGAAAAAAACTTCCTGTTATAAATATCAATAAAGGTTTCAATGAAGCACTTAAAGTAATGAACCAAAAAAAATTAGGAATTGTAGTAATTTTAAAAAATAAAAATATCAGTGGATTGGTTACTGATGGTGATTTAAGGAGGATAATAAAATTTAACTCTGAAAAAATAAATTTAAATGAATTAATGACAAAAAAACCATTTGTAGCTAATGCTAGTATGCCAGCAGCAAAAGCTTTAGCCATAATGAATGAAAAAAAGATAACAAGCTTGCTAATCGTTTCGGATAAAGATTTTAAAAAGAAAATAAATATGAAATTAATTGGAATTATTCACATTCACTTTATTTTAAATTCCGGCATTAGATGACCAATAGAAAAAAGAAAATTAGGATAATTCAATTACTGTTATTCTTTTTCGGAGCAGTAATTATATATCTCACATATTATACGAAAGATGAAGAGGATAGAGAAAAAATAATTTCAAAGTCTATAAAAGATAAAGTTGAAAAACAGATAGAAGAAAGTTCTTCTAAAGATAGTAGTGAATTTTTTGATGTTGAGTATACTGGTTTAGATTTAAACGGAAATAGATATTTATTGAAATCCAAAAAGGCTAAACTTGATAACGTATCACCTGAAATTGTTTATATGGATACAGTTCATGCAATTTTTTATTTTAAAGACTCAACAATCCTATATGTCTGGTCAGACAAAGGTATTTACAATAATAAATCTTTAGATATGAAATTTGAAAAGAATGTAAAAGCAAATTATTTAGAAAGTCGGCTATATGCAGATAAAGCAGAATACTCTAATTCAAAAAATTATCTTAGTATTTATGAAAATGTTAAAATAGACGATTTGAGTGGAAACTTGATTGCAGATAAATTATTATTTGATATAAGCAAGCAAGAACTAGACATAACTTCTTTTAATAATGGTAAAATTAATGCTAATGTCAATCTAGATGAAAAAAGGTTTTAGAATTTTAAAATTTAAAAAAGACAAGCCCATTTTTGAAGTACAAAATGTAAGTAAATCTTTTGATGGTAGACCGGTGCTGAAGAAACTTTCTCTTAAAGTGTTTCCAGGAGAAATCGTAGGAATTTTAGGGCCCAACGGATGCGGTAAAACTACTTTATTTTCTATGTGCATTGGGGAGCAAAGTGTTGAGGGCGGAAAAATATTATTAAATAACAAACAAATTGATCAAATACCTATTCATTTAAGAGCTGAGGAAGGTTTAGGTTATCTTCCGCAACAAAGAAGTGTCTTCAACATGTCTGTTTATGACAACATTTTAGGAATAGCTCAAGTTTCTTTAAAAGGAATTGAAAAACAGAAGCAAATAACTGAAAAGCTTCTAGATGAATTCAATTTACAGCATTTACGATCACTAAATGCTAACGTTCTTTCTGGGGGAGAACTACGTCGTTTAATGATGGCTAGAGTGATGATAAACAATCCAAAAGTTGTTTTGCTCGATGAGCCTTACGCAGCTCTAGATCCTTTAATAATACAAGATATTTCTAAATATATCTTAAGTATTCAATCAAAAAAAACATCGATCATTGTCAGTGATCACAATGTAAAAAATTTATTTGATATTGTTGACAGAGCTTATGTTTTGGGTTCTCAAGGAATTATAGCTGAGGGGACTCCTAGTGAACTATTGAAATCATCAAAAGCGGTAGAGTCTTATTTTGGTTCAAATTTTTAGTAACTAAAATGATAAGTAAACATTTTTCGTTAAATTTAAGTCACAAAATAAAACCGTATAAAAAAAATATCAAAGTTGACTCTGACAAATCTTTGTCGATTAGAAGTTTTTTAATTAGTTCTATAAGTCAGGATATTTCAGTTGTAAAGAATGTCTTGGAATCTGAAGATGTTTTTAGCACTATTTTTTCCTTAAAAAAATTAGGGGTAAAAATTGTAAAAATTAAGCCTGGTTGTTATCAAATATTTGGAAAGGGATTAGGTTCGCTATTTGCGAAAAAAAATTTAAAGTTAAATTTTGGTAATTCAGGAACATTGGCAAGACTTTTAATTGGCATACTGTCCACAACCCCCGATATTGAAGTTAATATTCAGGGAGACCATTCTCTTAACAAAAGAAGTATGAAAAAATTAATTCTACTTATGTCTGAATTTGGAGCAGAATTCCTTCCTAAAAATAAATTTAATTTTCCGCTTAAACTAATATCTACAGAAATACCTGTTGGTATTAATTATAGGGCTGGCATTTCTGCTCAACTTAAAAGTGCAGTTATGTTAGCAGGTTTAAATGCTTATGGTGTAACAGAAATTATCGAAGAGAAAAACAGCCGAAATCATACAGAAAATATTTTAAAAAAAGATCCTCGAGTGATTAAAATAAAAAAAGGTAAAAAAAATTTGATCCAAATTTTTGGAAAAAGATCTTTATCCTCAATGAATATAAAAATTCCTGGAGATCCCTCGTCTGCAGCTTTTTTTACAGCATTAACATTGTTAAATAAAAACTCCTCTTTAAAGATTAAAAACGTAGGGCTTAATCCTACAAGAACTGGTTTCTATGAATTGTTAAAAAAAAACGGCGCAAATATAAATTTTAATAATAAAAAAAATCAAAACAATGAAACTATTGGTGATATCAGTATTAAAAGTGGAAAATTAAAATCAATTAAAGCCTCAAAAGATTATTATGAAAAAACAACTGATGAATTTCCAATTTTATTTTGCATTGCTGCTTTAACAAAAGGCACTTCAATATTTAGAGGCATTGGAGACTTAGCAAATAAAGAAAGCAATCGTATTAAAGAAATGCAAAAAATTTTGAGTCAAATTGGTGTAAAAAGTGTTGCCACAAAAAGTGATTTAAAAATTTATGGAAAAGAATTTATTAGTAGCAAAAATAAAATGATTAAAGTTCCAAATTTAGGGGATCATAGAATATGTATGTCAGCTGTCATACTTGCGCTTTTAACAGGGATAAAAACAAAAATAAGTAATTTTGAAACAGTTTACACATCTTCACCTTCATTTTTGAAAATAATAAAATCACTAGGGGTAAAATTTGAGACAAAATAAACAAATTATTCAAATTTCAGTTGATGGAGGAGGTGCTACAGGAACCTCGACTGGTGGTAAAATGATCTCAAAAAAATATAAATTAAAATTCCTTTCATCTGGATTGCTCTACCGCTATGCAAGTTATCTTTTGATAAAGCATAAACCTAAAAACAAAATAAGTTTTTTAAAAAAAGAATTTGTAAAACTAAATTATGATAAATTAAATAATTTAAACCTTCATAATGCTGAAATTTCTCAGCAAAGTGCCTCGATCGCTAAAATTAATAAAATAAGAAATATTTTAAAAAAATTTCAATTAAAGTTTGCTAAAAAATATAAAAGATGTTGCATCGAGGGAAGAGATATTTCGACAAAAATTCTTCCTAATTCTGATTTAAAATTCTTCTTTAAATGTAATTTAAATATAGCTAGTTATAGAAGATATAAAGAATTAAAAAAAAGAAGTAATAAAATTAATCTCAAAGATGTAAAAAAAGCCTTAAGAATAAGAAATAACCATGACATTCAAAGGAAAAACTCCCCTTTACGAAAACACATAGATGCGATAGAAATCGACACCGGAAAATTAAATAAACAAGCTATGTTAACAAAAATGTCAAAATATATAGACCAAATGATAAAGAAAAAATATGGCAATTGAACAAGAATTAAAAAAACCAAGTCCTTTACACAAAGAATTCCAAGCACTTCTAGATGAAGATTTTAAAGACAGAAAAGTAAAAGAAGGTGAAATAATAGAAGCAACCGTAACTGAAATAACTAAAAATTTTATCGTTGTAGATGCAAAATTAAAAATGGAATCTATGATACCTATTGAAGAATTCAAAAATGATGATGAGCTGAACAAAATCAAAATAGGGTCCAAAGTTTCCGTTTTTCTGGAAAGAGTAGAAAATTTTAAGGGAGAAGTAGTCATAAGTAGAGATAAAGCCAGAAAAATGAGAGCCTGGAAAAAAATGGTAAAGGTTTTTGAAACCCAAGAAGAATTAACTGGATATATAACTGGAAAAATAAAAGGAGGTTTTTTAACGACTGTTGAGGGTCTACCTTGTTTTATGCCTTCTTCACAAATTGATGTAAGACCACTAAAAAAAATTGATCATCTATTAAATACACCCATAAAAGTAATAGCCACTCGTATAGATAAGAATAGAGGAAACGTCTGTGTTTCAAGAAGAGCTGTTCTTGAAAAAAGTAAAAATGCTGAAATTACAGAGGCTTTAAAAAATATTAAAGAAGGAGATATTGTAGAAAGTGTAGTTCATGCAGTAGTAGAATGGGGAATTTTCTTAACCTATAAAGGTTTAACTTTGCTGTTACATGTTAGCGATCTTAGCCATGGGAGAGTTAAAAAACCAGCCGACTTGGTAACTATTGGGCAAAAATTAAAAGTAAAAATTACCAAAATTGATCCAAAAACAAATCGAGTATCAGCTTCTGTAAAAGCATTAACAGAAGACCCTTATGAAAATATTGAAAAAAAATATAAGATTGGTGAAACTTATGAAGGAGTTGTTACAAAGTTAATGGAGTATGGAGCGTTTGTGAGAATTGAGTCTGGCATTGAAGGATTAATCCATTCATCAGAGATGGATTGGACAAATAGAAACGTTAAGCCTAGTAAAATTCTTACGGTATCTCAAAAGATAAAATTTAAAGTTGTTAGTATAGACAAAGATGCAAAAAGAATTTCTTTGTCTTATAAAGCTACGTTAAAAAATCCATGGGATGACATAAAAGATAAAGTTGGCAAAGAAGTAAAAATTAAAGTCAATAATATAACTGATAAAGCTATATTTGGAGAAATTGCTCAATCTGCTTTAACAGGGATGTTACATTACAAAGAAATTTCTTATGATGAAAATGTCGAAAACTTAAAAAAATTTAAAAAGAACGATCAAATAAATGTCAAAATTATTGAAATTAAGGATGATAAAATCAGGTTTTCCAAAAGAGCTTTAGAAAGAGATCCTATGGATTGGTTTAAAGAAAATAAAAAGAAAGTTGGATCAGTGATTTCTACAAAGGTTGTTGAAGTATTAAAAACTGGAGTGAAAGTAGCAGTTGATCCAGAGAAAAAGATTATAGTTACAATCAAAAAAAATCTTTTAGCGGTAGAACCAGCTGATTGTCGTCCGGAGATTTATTCTCCAGGGAACACTATGGCAGATGCAAAAATTCAAGAACTTGATGTTAAAAATCGAAAGATAGTGTTAAGTCCTAAAGCAGCTCAAATAGATGAAGAAAAAAGCTTAGTAGCAAAATTTGGAGAAGGTGCAGCAAAATCGGGTGCAACTTTGAAAGGAATTTTTGAAAAAGCTTTAGGAAGTAAAAAAAAGAAAAAAAAAGAAGAAAAGTAATTGTCACGGCCTGAAATAATTAAAAGACTTAAAGAAAAGCATCCTAAACTAGATAATCTTCAAATAGAAAAAATTTTTGACACTTTTTTTAAAGGCATAACAACAGCATTAGAAAATAAAAGATCAATTGAGTTAAGGGGTTTTGGCACTTTTTTTATTAAAGAAATTAAAGAAAAATATTCAGCTAGAAACCCAAAGACTGGTGAGATGATTTATGTTCCTAAAAAAAATAAAGTGAGATTTAGAGCAAGTAAAAAATTCAAGGAATTTTTAAACCGATGAAGAAACCAAAAATATTCATAGCTTGTGATACTAGAAGTCAAAAAACAATTAAAAAAATAATTGCTCAATCACAAACTAATGAATTAGAAATTGGTTTTAAATTTGGTTTAGAATTTTTATATACAAAAAACGGAAGAAATTTTATTTCAAAAATAAAAAAAAATAATATATTTGCAGATTATAAAATATCTGATATTCCCTCAACCAGTTCAGCTGCCATAAAGTCATTGAAAGATCTAAAAAATTTATCTTATATTACAGTACATGTGAGTAGTGGGTATGAGTGTCTTAGAGAAGTTAAAAAAGCTGCAAAAAAAATAAATAAAAAATTAAAGGTTTTAGGTGTTACTGTACTAACAAGTTTTTCAAACACATCAATTAAGCAAATAGGACATACTAGACCCATTAAAGATATTGTAAAAAGACAAGCGCTTCTTGCTAAGTCAGCAGGTTTAGATGGAATTGTCTGCTCTGGATATGAGGCAAAATTTTTAAAGAAAATTTGTAAAAGAATGGAAATTATTACTCCTGGAATAAGGTTAAAAGGAGATACAGTCGGTGATCAAAAAAGAGTAATGACTCCTAAGAATGCCTTCAAGAATGGTGCTACTGCTATTGTTATGGGCAGAAGTATCACTAAAGGCAGTATTAAGAACAATATTCAAAAGCTAATAAAATCACTATAAAATAATTAGTAATGAAAATTAAAAAAGGTATACAGCTAATTGATCAACACGATAAACACTACATGTATGGCGGTAAGTTTGGTGGAAATTTCATTCCAGAAACACTAAAAAAACCAATTGATGATCTAACTATTTTATTTTCAAAATTAAGAAAAGACAAAAAATTTTTAAAAGAAAGAGATTATTATTTTAATAATTATGTTGGTACACCAACACCTTTTATCAAATTAGAAAATTTAACTAGCCATTTAGGTGGAGCCCAAATTTATGCCAAGGTTGTTTCAGAAGCAAATGGGGGAGCACATAAAATTTATAACGCAACTGTTCATTGCCTGATAGCTAAAAAAGCTGGAAAGAAATATATTGTAGGTGATACAGGTGCTGGATATGCAGGTAAAATGCTCTCAATGGCTGCTAAAAAGTTTGGTCTTAAATGTAAAATATTTATGGGTGTTAAAGACATTGAAAGACAAAGACCAAACGTAGAAGCTATTAAAAAAAATGGAGCAACTATAGTTCCAGTAACTACAGGAAGTAAAACTCTTGTTGACGCTGTTAGTGAATGTATGCGTTACTGGGTTTCAAATTGTGATACTACACACATGTGTGTTGGTTCAACCGTAGGACCAAACATATTTATAAAGATTTGTGCTTGGAGCACAGCTCAAATTTCTAGAGAACTAATATTACAAATTCAAGATGAGTTTGGAAAAATTCCTAAAAAATTAAAACTTTTAAATTGTGTAGGCGGAGGAAGTTCTGCTTTAGGTTTTTGGAATGAATTTGTCCATACAGGTACTGAATTTGTCGGAATAGAAGCTGGAGGTCCAAAAAATAGCAAATTACATGCTGCTCCTTTAACAAGTGGATCTAAAATTGGAATTTTACATGGAGCTGCTCAATACGTAGTACAAAATAAAGAAGGACAAATCAGTTCGACTGAATCAATTTCAGCAGGTTTGGATTACCCAGGGATTTCACCTTTGCATTGTTTTTTAAAAGATACAAAACGTGCGAGGTATACTTCAGCTACAGATGAAGAAGCTTTAAGTGCATATAAATTAGTCTCAAGTTTGGAAAACATTTCTCCATCCTTAGAACCATCTCATGCTTTTGCAGAAGCTATAAAATTAGCAAAAAAATTAAATTCTTCTAATATAATAGTAGTTAATAGCTGTGGAGACTCAAATAAGGATAAAGATATCATCAAAAATAAATTAGGAACCTATATAAGATGAAGTCTAAAATCAAATTTGCATTTGAAAAGTGTAGAAAAGAAAAAAGACCAGCACTTATAACTTATACAGTTGCTGGAGATAATAATAAAAAAAATTCTCTTAAAATATTAAATACAATTGCAAAACACACTGATATCTTAGAATTAGGTTTTCCACATAATACTCCAATTGCAGATGGTGGACAAATTCAGACCAGCTCTTATAGAGCTTTAAAAAATGGGATAAAATTAAAAGATGTTTTTCAAATCGTAAAGAAGTTTAAAAAAATAAATCCTTCAAAACCTATAATTTTAATGGGCTATTACAATATAGTCTATCGTAGAGGTGAAAATAGTTTTTTAAAAGATTGTAAATCTGCAGGTGTTGATGGACTTATAATTGTAGATTTGCCATGGCCTGAAAATAAGGTTTTCTCAAATAAGTGTAAAAAAAGATCTATTGAATTTATTCAACTTTTATCTCCTACAACTACAAAAAGTAGAATGAAAAAAATTATTAAAGATTCTCATAATATGATTTATTATATTAGCATGCTTTCTACCACTGGCGGAAAGTTGAAAGTTTCACCTAAAAAAATACTTGAAAATTATGAAAAAATTAAAAGAATTAATAGAAATAAAAATTTAGTGATAGGATTTGGTATAACAAATAAAACGATATCCTCCCTTAAAAGAGCCGATGGATTAGTAGTTGGAAGCCAACTTTGTAAAATGATTACCTTATCTCTAAAAAGAAGACAAAATCCTGTCACAAATTTAAATAAAATAGTATATAATTTAAAAAATCAAATATTATGAATTGGATAAAAAATAAAATTTTAAGTTTTGTTCAAAAAACAAAAGATCAGTTTAAAAAAAATCGTCCCTCAAAAAAAGATCAAGAAAAAAGTTTATGGGTAAATTGTCCAGAATGTAATAAAATGGAATTAAAAGAAGACTTAAAAAACAGATTTAATGTTTGTACATGTTCATATCATTTTGATTTAGATCCTAAAATTCGATTTAAAAATTTATTATTCGATAATGGGGACTTTGAACTAATCGAATGTCCGTCTTGGAGTTCACCGGACCCTTTACAGATGGAAATAAATGGAAGTAAATTTATAGACAAATACAAAGGGTATCAAAAAAAAACTGGTCAACAAAGTGCATTACTAATTGCTCATGGTAAAGTTGGAGGAGTTAAAACATTAGCCGTAGGTTATAATTTCGCTTTTGGAGGCGCGGCTTTTTCTCAAAGAGAAAATGAACATTTTTTATCAGCAGCTCAATTTGCAATGGAAAACAATATAGAATTATTTTTAAGTATTTATCAAAGTGGTGGGATGTCCGTATATGGAAATATACATTCATTAAAATCTATGAGCGTCTGTCAAATGGTTCATTCAATGTTGAAAAAAAAAGGTATTGTTAATATAGGTATTCTTGGGTCAAAAATAACTGGCGGTACTTTCGTAAATGTTTTTGCTAATGATTTTTTATTTTCAGAAAGTCCAAAAAACTCAAATCAACTATTCAGTGGTAAGCGTGTTAGCGCCAGTGTAAGGTCGTCAGATAACACTGAAATGCCTCCAGACTTTGGAGAGGGAGCGTTTTTAGAAAAGCATGGAATGATAGACGGTTGTTTTTCATCAAGGTTAGAGGTGAAAAATAAAATTGTAACTTTGACAAAAGTTTTGTTGAAAAAAGCAGAGGCTCAAGCTAAAAATGAAGTGAATGTCAAAGTCGATCAATCTTTACAATCAGTTAACCAATCATAAACTTTTTAATAAAACCATTAATTTTGATCTTAAGAGGATAAAAATTGTATTAAAAAAATTAGGTCACCCTGAAAGAAAACTTAAAAATGTAATAAATATTATTGGCAGTGATGGAAAGTATTCTTTACTTACTTCATTAAAATATTTTATTGAAGCTAATAACCAAACTACTTCAGCCTATATATCACCGAGCCTTAAAGATATTAGAGACAGGTTTTGGATGGGAAATAGATTCTTAAACTTAAATGAAATAAAAAAAAGTATAAAAATAATTGAAAATCAAAAAATAAACCTTACAGTATTTGAAGTTTTGACAGTAATTTTTGTGGTTAATGCGGCAAATAAAGATAATGATTACAATTTAATAGAAGCTGGCGCTCTATTTGCTAAAGACTCTACAAACATATTTGATTTTCCCAAAATTCAAGCTGTTGTAAATATTAACAAACAACATTTAAACTTTCTTAAAAAAAAAACCTTAAATGAAGTGATTTTACAAAAAGTAGGTTTTTTAAATCAATTTACTGATATTTATATAGGAAAACAAAAAAAACACGTTTTAAGTAAAATTAAAAAGTGTCTTAGAAAAAATAAAAGTAACGTATTTTATTCAAACGATTGGACATTGCTTAAAGTTAAAAATCAATACTATTATAAAAACGCATCCGCAAAAATTAGATTAAATACAAAGTATATTCATTCTAAAGGTCTTTTAGAAAACTTGTGTTTTGCTATTAAAATAGCTTTAAGTTTAGGGATTAGGAAAAATCTTATAAAAAGAACTATTCCTAAAATTAAATTTGAAGCAAGGATACAATATTTAAGCAAAGGCAAATTGACAAAAAAAATAAAAAAAGAAGAAACAATTTTAATTGACGGATGTCATTCAGAGATAAGTGCTCAAAACCTAGCAGACTATTTAAAAACACTTAAAGTTCCTTTGTATGGTATTTGGTCTATGACAAAAAACAAAGATCCTAATAAATTCATTTCAAAATTTAAGGGATTATTTGAAAAAGTTGTTGTGGTTCCAATTGAAAATGAGCCTGCCTCTTTATCAAATAAAGTGTTATTTAAAATTGCAAAAAGAAATAATTTTAAGACAGAATTAGCCGAAAACTTTGAGCTAGCAATTAAAAAAATTAGCTCTAAACAAAAAAAAATTATTTGTATATTTGGCTCTCTCTATCTTTGTGGAAACGTATTAAATAAAAATTAAATATGAGGTTTTATAAAGTCTAACATATCTTGTTCGCTAGACGCTCCTACTTTGGTTCCTAGAAGTTTTCCTTCTTTAAATAAAAGGATAGTAGGAACCCCTCTAACTGAATATTTTGTAGGCTCGTTTGGTTGACTTTCTATATCATGATAATAACAGTCAATTTTGTCTGACATATCATTAGAAATTTTTTCTACTATTGGTTTAAGTTGTTGGCAGGGTCCGCACCAAGAAGCTGAGAACTGAATCAATGAGAGTTTTGCGCTATTAATTTGCTCACTAAATTGTTTGTCGGTTGAGTCTTTAAATGCCATATAAGCTTTTTAATTATTTTATGATTATTGTCAACTATGCAGATGAGTAATGTTTTTCCAATTCCTCAACATAAGTATTAATTTCATCTAAAATTTTTAATTTTTCCTGATCCTCTTGTTTTTCAAATTTTGCTCTTAAAGTGTCAATCTCTGAATAGGTTCTTGGTATAGTGTTCCATTTTTCATTGTTAGTACTTAATAATTTCTTTGCGGTATCTTTATGAATTAAATTATATTCTTCTTTACTTAACACTTCAGGTTTTTCCATGTAGAGAAGTTTTTTACCAAAATATTGAAGACGCTCATCTTTAAATTTAGAAATTATACTCAATTTTTTATCCCATTCAGCTGAATGAAATTCAGGCATTACTTTATTATCCTCTGCTGTCGTAAATTTAGCATAAATACTTTCCTCGTTATGTAGATCCTCTTGTGATTTACTTTGTTCTTTTTCCTCTATCTCTGAACGTTTAATAGATTGAATTTTTTCTGCAAATTCCTTACTTGTTCTAACAAGTTCTGCCCTTGCTTTAAGTTTTGCTGTTCCTATAACTTTATATTCCTCAAATTTATCACCATAAGATGGATTCATAATTACAGGATGCTTATTGTGTCTAACAGTTCTAATAAATTTTGGTTGTTTTTTCATTGCAGCCTCTAATTCTTTTAAGGGCATACTTAAGTAAGGTGTAGGATCATGTCTCAAATCAAAACATAGCGGCCATTGGTATTGAGGGTGTTGACACACAAAAGTTTGAACATATGGTCTACTACGTCCATAGAAATATTCATTTGTACAAAACAAAAGTTCTTTTTTAATTATTTCTAATGATTGAGTTTTATCCATAGTTAACATGCTAGCTTTCCAAACATTGGGTGCTTTTTTAGATATTATTTTAGCTATGCCCACAGTTGCCATAACATCTCCAATCGCACTATGAGCGTCATCGTGTTCTATGCCATTAAGAGGAGCCATTTGATCTAATTTATAAACATCATTTCCTTTTTCATTTACAGAATTTTTTAGAGTATTTGGGTAATATAAATTAGCTGCTCTTGCTAAGCTTAAAACATCTCCCCTTGTATTTCCATTTGTACTTGTGATGTAAGGGTATTCCAATGTTTGAAATAAAGTACATCTTAAAAATTCTTCATCAAACTCTATAGAATTAAATCCTACGTAAGTAGCTTTACCCCATCTCTTTAAAGTTTCAACAAATTGTCTGATCATCTCATAATGGGATAAATTTGAATTCTTTAACATCTGAGGTGACGATTTATTTACAATTAATGCCATAGCCTCAGGGATAATACCTGGGCTTAACCTGAATCTAGCATCAAATCTATCTAATTCATCGAGGTTATCATTGGTTAAGACAGCGCCAATTTGAATTATTTGCCCCCAGTATTTATTAGAGGAACTTGTCTCAAAATCATAAAAGACAAAATTAGACATATTAAATCTACTTTAAAATTTTTATTTTTTCTGAATTTTCCTCTAATGTTTCTTTTACCTGTTGCGGATCTTTGATATTAGAAAGTGTATTCATTATTGATCT
>MDTG01404370.1_pt1 | contig 13795 bp, 12 predicted proteins | sample 811421 | NCBI WGS metagenome assembly MDTG01 (sample SAMN05326645, study PRJNA326480) | marine metagenome | isolation source: seawater | place: Pacific Ocean: South East | collected 2011 | reverse complement strand
TACTTTAAATCCAAAGTCCATGTATCAAAAAGAAACGCCTCTTGAAGAGGTGCTCGGATCCGAAATGATAGCTTATCCAAACACAAAATTAATGTGTTCAGTTAATGTGGATGGAGCGGCAGCAGCAGTGTTATGTTCCGAAGAAAAAGTAAGAGCACTTGGTCTTATGAATCGGGCCGTAAGAATTCGTGCTTCTGCACTTGCTAGCGACCCATTTGCGGAACGTAATCTAGTTATGCCAGATGTCAGCACCGTGACTCGTCTTGCAGCTGAGTCTGCTTACGAAATGTCGGGAATTGATCCGCAAGATCTGGATTTGGTAGAGCTTCACGACTGTTTTGCGACTGCCGAGATTGTTCATTATGAGAATCTAGGTTTGTGTGAAGAGGGTAAGGGAGGAGATTTTCTTGATTCTGGTGAAACTGCGATTGGTGGGCGCATGCCCGTTAATGTTTCAGGTGGACTTCTCTCAAAGGGTCATCCGCTTGGTGCGACAGGCATTGCGAATATCTATGAAATAGCCACACATCTTCGTGGCGAAGCAGGAGCAAGGCAAGTTAAAAACGCGAAAATTGGGATGACCCATGTGGTTGGTCTTGGAAGTGCTTGTGCCATACACATTCTTGAAAAGGCAGGGTGATCTGCAAACTTTCTCTTTCCCACTTGCCGCAGCTTAATAAAGATTTTTTCAAATTTTCAACTATCAAGTACTTAAAACTAAATTTGGTTAAAGGCTGCAGTAATAAACGATAGATCAGTTTGTTTTTCTAATGAATCGATGGACTCTAAAATGGCATCTATTTTTTCAGTGGCAAGCAGTCCGGTCGTTAGTGATCTGAATTTCGCTTTGAGCTCTTCTTCCGATGCTGGATTAGTCGGAAAGCCCCTTGGTGCCGCCTGCTCCGCACTCTCTTCCTGACCATTTGTCTTTTTAATTTTAACTTTTGCAAAGAGTTCTGATGAATTGGCAGGAGTAGCTGCAGCGACAGGCCTTACCTTTTTTGCAATTTCAATAATAGCTTCATCAGTCCATCGTTTTGGGTTCATGTAATCTTGAAATGCGTTTTCTCCTGTAACGAATTGGAGTCCAATGCTAAATGCCAAACTGAATTGAGCACTAATAACGTCATGGGGTTTAACGATGGCCGCACCGTGTGGTAGTGCCCAGTCCGCCAATCCCACCTCGATTTCATTAATATCCTTGGGATTAATGGGTGTTCTGCCGCGTATGTCGTTAACACAATCCAAGGCTGCGTGAAGGGTGCCGGCGCAGGGATGTAGCTTAAACATAGTATCTTCAATATGGAATTTATCATTCCAATAGGATTCTATATTTGCCATGTTGCCATCGCTGAAGAGGCGATGTATGCCCCGGATACCCTCAAAAATTGTCATCGGCCCGGTTAACCCGGCTTCGGCTAGCAGGGCCGCTTCAGTACCGGCTCTTGATGCAATGCCAGCGTGGAAACGTTTAATTTCGCCGCCACTTTGATCATATTCCATAGTACCCGACGAATCGCTCGCTGCGATAGCAAGCGCATTTGCACATGCTTCTTTGGAGAGTCTAAGTATTACTGAGCCAGCCGCTGCAGCACCAAATACTCCTCCTACCTTTGTGCCATGCCAACCAATTTCAAGAGTGGCTTGATGAATAGGACCGATGGACCAAACCATGGCTTGATAGCCAGCGACGATTGCTTTTATTAATTCTTTTCCCTCAATAGCGTTCTTTTCCCCTAGCGCAATACAGGCCGGTATTACACAGACACCCGGGTGTCCGGCGTGGAAGTGGCAGTCGTCAAATTCACAGCTATGGCCAAAAGTGCCATTAACATAGGCGGCATAAGGTGCTGTTGTCCTATTTCCTCCTACAATGGTTGATTCAAATGGTACTTGCGAGGATTGGGCGAAGATAAGCGCTGGTTTTACCTGGGGAAGAGTTGAACCTCGCAGTGCCACGCCAAGAAAATCTAAGAGACATAATTTAGCTAAAGTAATTGTTGTCTGTGGCAGGTCTTTGAACTGAAGTTCACTAAGCCATTTAGCCTGTTTTAGTGCAAAAGTTTCTTGATTCACCATACTTTTTATATACGCCTATTTTTAACCCACTATTATATAAATAACATAATATCAGTTTTTATAAAATCAAATTACTTCCTAATATAAGCAATTTGCGTTAAAATTATCAAGTAAATACTGGACTATGAGTTGTAATTTTGCCCTAACCAAACTCACATAAAAAAAATGACCTTACGTCATTTTTTAGTAATTTTCGAGTTCTGAGGCTAATGTTTTCGAGCGCGTAGGATATACAATTCGGTTCAGCTTCTGTTTGTTTTCTTAGATCTTCGCGGTCTAAAGTGTACCTTTTAAAATTTCTTATCAGGTGGAGATTTCATGATCGGTAGCGAAAAACGTGATTCTTCTTTCGAGTTAAAAAATAGGATCAAAAAAGTTCTTTCGTTATCGCCCGACAGTGTAGCGATAACATTTAAAGATCACCAGGTAACCTGGGGTCAACTAGATCAAGCATCAAAAGGAATAGAAGATTTACTGAGGCAAGCGGGAGTCCAAGATTCAGCACCAATAGGTTGGGCTGCACGTAACCGACCAGCCTCAATTGCTACTTGCATTTCGCTATTAGTCCATGGACGAATGATTGTTCCACTTCGTCCTAGCTTCAAGGTTGGTAGTTTTCGGGAGGATATAATCGAACAGCGACTTCAGGCGGTCCTAGGAGATACGGAAGACTGGGCCGGTGAAGGCGTCATTGAAGCGGCGCACTCTGTTGGAAGTGTCGGCATTGAGATTGGAAGTGTAGATCTTTCCTTGCGTTTTCTTCCAGGACTGGAGCACCCAAATAAAGGTCCTTTCCGCGGTCCCGCAGGCGAGAATGTGCTTGAACGACTTACGAGCGGTACTACCGGTAAGCCGAAGCGTATACCTGTGTCTAGAGACATTCTAATTCCGTCTTTGAAATCGGGAGTTCTAGGTCAGGAAGGGAAAGAGCTTGTTTTGCAACGTTCTCCGGCTCTTTTATTCAAACCTTTCAGTCATGCTGGTGGTTTGTTTGGATTGTTGCTCTCTCTGTATCAAGCACGACCAATAGTATTATTTGAGAAATTCAGTGCAAATGAATGGATCGAAGCAGTAAAGAAGCACCGGCCAAAATCAGCTAGTTTGGTGCCCACGATGATACGTATGGTGCTGGATGAGAATCCAGATCCAGAGAGCTTATCCAGTCTATTGGCGATACGATCAGGTACGGCACCACTAGAACAGGAGGTCCAGCAAGAATTTGAAGAGCGATTCGGTGTACCCATACTCATTGACTACGGGGCAGCCGAATTTATCGGTGGCTTGGCGGGCTGGACATTGAAAGAATACAAGACTCACGGCAAGGCGAAAAAAGGTAGTGTCGGGCGTGCACGTCGCGATGTGCAGATTCGCGTTGTGGATGAGGAGCAATTTGTCGATCTGCAACCAGGTCAGATAGGTCTCGTCGAGGTTAGATCAACTCGTTATGGACCTGACTGGATTAGGACAAATGATCTAGCTTTTATTGATGAAGATGGGTTTATCTTTCTTCAGGGACGTATAGATGATGCGATTAATAGAGGTGGTTTCAAAGTGTTACCTGATGAAGTCTCTGCAGTGCTGCGGCAGCATCCAGCGGTCTATGATGCAGCGGTAGTTGCAAAACCGGATACTCGGCTAGGGCAAGTTCCTATAGCGGCGATCCAGCTTTTACAGCCTGATGGCACGGTGAATCTCGCGGAATTGGATGCAATGGTGCGTAAAAAATTACCCTCTTATATGGCGCCAGTAGAATACCGAGTGATTAAATCGCTTCCTCGAACTCTATCTATGAAAGTCAGTCGACCAGAGCTAAAAACTTTGCTGGGGTTGTAGTTGGATATATCTTCTGCCAAAACAAAAAAATCCTCCATGGTAGGGTTTTCTGTTTCTATAGCATTGTTTATGCATCTTGCAGATACGGCAGCAATGGCTACTGCGTTGCCAATACTTGCCGAAGAGTTGGATTCAAACCCTCTGAAACTGAAGCTTTTATTGACGAGTTATCTCTTCATATCGGCGATCTTTATTCCGGTCAGCGGGTGGGTCGCAGATCGTTGGGGAGCAAGGCGAATTTATATTGCGGCATTATTATTGTTTCTCTTTAGTTCCTCACTCTGCGCATTTTCTAATAGTTTTGAACAATTGCTTGCTGCTCGTGTGCTACAGGGAGTGGCGGCAGGAATAATGGTGCCAGTTAGTAGGATAATTGTCTTGGCTTGTGCAGAACGTGCTGATCTTGTTCGAGCTTTAAACTGGTATGCCATCCCAGCGATTGTCGGTCCGATGATTGGGCCAACCGTGGCAGGTCTGATGCTTGAGTATGCCAGCTGGCGTTGGATTTTCGCTATAAATATTCCAATCGGTATCGCAGGTCTACTCTTGGTGATATTTTTTGTTCCCGTCTTCAGGCTTCCAAACCCAGGCGATTTTGATTTTTCCGGTGCTTTGTTAGCAGCATTAAGCATCTTGGGTATCATGATTTTAGCTGACTCTTTAGGCCTGTCGATTTTATCTGGTTATCAGCTGGGATTCTTAGCCATCGCCTCTACTTTTATCACTATGATTGCGATACACCATTTCAGGAAAATCGCTAATCCTATGTTGCCATTGTCGTTATTTAAAGTTTCTACCTATAGAGCGAGCGTAGTAGGTGGAGGGTTGCTCATTCTTGGTATGGGAGCGACTACATTTATGCTTCCGTTAATGCTGCAAACAGTATTCGGTTGGTCGGCGCTGTCTAGCGGGTTGGTTTTACTTTGGGGTGCGTTTGGAGCAATTCTTGGGAGATTTGCGTCATTGATAGCTATCAAAAAGCTAGGTTTTAGAAAGCTCACCGCTATTTTTGCCGGGATCTCTGCCATAACTGCGACTTTCCCGGCATTTTACCAGATCACTACTCCTGTATTTTTGATATTTGGCCTTACTATGTTGAATGGATTACTAAGGACGACGCACTTTGCTGCTGCAAATGCCTTGGCATTTGCAGAAGTAGCGGAGGTTGACAATAGTCGCGCATCTACATTAATGACTGTTACGAAACTCTTGGCACAAAGTCTCGGTATTAGTTTTGCGGCGCTCATGGTTTTCCTGTCTTCCGACGGCAGTGGCTCGGCTATTACAGTAGATACATTTTTCCTGCCTTTTTTGGCCATCGGATTTTTGGGCTTGATGGCCGTACCAAGTTATCTATTTTTACCCAGAAATGCGGGTTCTGAGATGCGGATGTTAAATACGACAGAGATTGATCGAAATGTCTGATACTGCTTATCCAAAATTTGATGGTCGAGCTAGGAGAGTAATCGATATAAGAACCCATAACGATAGTAAAGTTGTGGCTTGGCTGGAAGATGATTTTCATTGTTTTGGTGTAGTTCTCCATCACGACGGACAGAGAGTCAGTGATATTCATTTGTCATCTAATCGGTATCCTTTTACCACTTGTTCAGGTGCAGAATTGCCCCTTAAATCATTAGTTGGAGCGCCTCTTGAGGTTCGTGCGTCAGCTGTTGGTAAGTGGATAGATATGCGTATGCAATGTACCCACGCATTTGATCTTGCAGGACTTTGCCTCGCCCAAGCCGCTAAAAACCGAGCTGACAGGCGTTATGAATCTGTCATTGAGGATCGCAAAATAATAGAGACTCTAGAAAATGGCAGTCGTATCTTGGGTAGTGGAGGAGCAAAATTATACATGAATAAAAAAGTGGTACTCGCATGGGAATTACATCGTAATCGAATAATCTCGCCTGGGGCTTGGAAAGAGCAATCATTGGGCAAAGGGTTTAGGGAACGAACCGATAATCTCGAAGTTGAATTAGCCGAATTTGCCACGGTATTGAGGCGAGCAGTTATGGTTGCCGGTGGTAGAAGCGGGAATCGCGCGGCTAAAGTAAATCCCAGAGATACCAGCAAACCTGCTGTATGTCACTCTTATAGAGAACCTCAGCGCGCTATTGCGCGAAGTATTCCTGAAAGCTTGCGCAACTGGCAGGAATCTAGCGAAGGTATGTTGCTAAATTTAGTTAATGAGGAGAAGTTATAAAAATGCGATTTGGTTTTGGTTATGGATTCGATCTTCAGGCATTGAAGCAATTCGGTGAAATCGCTAAGGCGGGTGACAAATCAGGGTTCGAGTTGGTCTGTACTGGTTGCACTCCTGCTTTAAAAGGCGACATCTTTGTTGGGTTGTCTCAGATAGCCAGTAATACCTCTAACTGCAGAGTAGGGTCTTTCATCATAAATCCTGTCACACGACACCCGGTTTTGATGGCCTCCGGTTTCAGTACAATTGATGCGATATCTAATGGTCGAGCAGTGGTTGGCCTAGGAGCTGGTGATACAGGAGTATATAACCTTGGTCTCAAACCAGCTTCCATGAAGTACATGGAGATGTATATCAAGACACTACGTGAATTGTGGGCGAGCGGAGAGTCACAATGGGCTGGAGAAATAATAAAAACTAAACAAACGGGACGACGCATACCAATATTTATGGCTCCAGCAGGTCCTAAAGGCCTGAACTTGGCGGGTAGGGTGGCAGACGGAGTTTTCATCGAAACAGGCATCTTGCCTGAGGTTATAACTGATTCGTTAAGACGACTTTCTGAAGGCGCGAATGAGGCTGGCAGATCGATAGATGAAATTGAAATCTGGTGGCATGTTCGGCCTGCGTTAGGTGAGTCTCAGGAAGAAGCGTTAGATCAAATCCGCACCACCGTCGTCTCCATGGCTAATCGACTAGCGAGATTTTCTAGAGAAGGCAAGAATATTCCAGATGATATCTGGCCAAGATTGCAGGAGATGAAATCTAGATACAATTTTCTAGATGCTCACGAAGATTCAGAAGTTGCAAAATCTGATCAGACTAATGCTCAGTTACTTGATGAGCTCGGCTTGCGAGATTACCTTGGTGCCCGCTTTGCTATTGTGGGGACTACCCAAGATTGGATTGAAAGACTGCGAGAACTTCATCAATTGGGTGTTCGCAATATTGCGTTCGCAATGATGATGAAAGATAGACTTGGTTTCATAGAGAAATTTTCTAGAGAAATCCAACCGTATTTGCCGTGAATGATCATGGAGAAGAGGGAAACGTAAAATATTTAAGTTAGAACCATATCTTCATGGAAGTAGTGTGGACAAGGAATAGAGGTCTGGTTGTTCATCTAGATTAAGAATTATGTCGGCGAGATCGTTTGTTTCGGAATCGGATATCTTCTTACGTGAATAACTCATGCAATCTTTAAATTTATCGATTAAATCAGAGCGACTCAGAGGGTTATCGGGGTGTCCGTAAACGGTATCGATGCGCGTTGTAAAAAGTTTTCCATCCGTTGTTTGAATCTCAACAATCGCGGGGGAGATGGCCAGCTGATGACCTAACTTTTTGTTGATCCGATATTCCATTTTATCTGTAATTTGGAGAACTTCTGCCCGAGATAGATTTCCTGCGAGAAAATCAGAGATTTCAGGTTTTTTTATTAGGGAAAGTGCGACGGGGAAAAAAAGTGAGAACTTTGCTTGAATACTTAATTTCGGTGCCTTTTTGATATCTTGCGGTTCACAAAATGAGTCGCGTATGCCTTCGCTGACATCGAATGAGATTTTACTGATGCTCTCTAATGACAAAGTATTTTTCTTGATAATTTCTCCTGTTGCTTCGATATAACCGTGGGTAAGTCTGCAACATGGCCAGGGTTTTAGGCTGACTTCACTGCCTCGGAAGTGCTCACCAAGGCCATTCATCAAGCGGTCTGTATCATAATTATTGGCGTAGTAATTATTGAAAAATCGTTCTATGGGGTCGTGGCATGTCTGCACCCCTTGCGCTGCCATCAGTGCACAAAGGACTCCCTCTTTGTTGATGAAGCCGTCGCGGATGCCCCGTAGCTCCGATTCTGGCGCGGTGATGGCGCCAAGCTGTCCGTGACAGCGGTGGAGTGCCAAACCAAGTGCATTGAGCATTTGCTTTTCATCAAGAGCAAGGATTTTTCCTGCCGCGGCAGTAGCTGAAAAGACACCAAAATTACTGATCGGGAACCAGTGATGATCCTTCCCTAATTGGCCATTAGGGGCGCTGGAAAGTCTGGCCCCTAGGTCGCTACCTACAACGATAGAGGTAATAAATTGAGGGCCACTGATTTTTTCTATTTTCTGCGCTAGAGCCAAGGCAGCGGGTATCGTTTGAGCAGAAGGGTGATGTGCGATTTCGTCTATTGTGTCATCGTAGTCGAGTACATGTGCGAAGCAACCGTTCAAGTAAGCGGCCATTACGGAAGAACACTTGGTTCCAAGTCCAAGCAAGCTTGATCGTCCATTCCCACCCTCTGTGAGAACAAGTTCTGAAAGACGCATGCAGGTTTGATCAAGACTCGATGGGGGGACCATCACACCAATTGTGTCGAGGATACTATCCATAGCCTTTTTTCTCGTTGTTAAGGGTATCCTGGAGTAGTCTGTTTCGACAATTGAGCGTGCGAGCTGTCTACTCAAGTTCATAAAATTCATCCATTTTCTAGTTCAGTTATTGATAAAATTGAGGAGAAATCATGCGTTGCTTGTGTTGCACTGGGTCGTGCTGTATCCAGAGCTCGCCATCTAGTTTTTCTGTATAGTCGATAATTTTCTGTATAGAGTTCCTGCTTTCTTCAGCATCGATATTGAATTTTGGCACCACACCATGCTCCAGTTCTTCACGGAAATGAATGACGTCGCCACTTATGATAACCGGTCCAAAATCTCTCAGTTTTATAACGATGAACTGAGAACCACTAGTATGTCCTGGTGCAGTGATAAGCATGACGGAGCCGTCACCGAACACATCGTAATCTCCGTTGATAAGCAGTAGATTATCTAAAGACGCTAGGCTTTCTGTGATATTAGTATCATATCCAAGTTGATCTTTCTGATTCTTCGAGTTAGCTGCCTTCCACTCAAGTTCTTGGACGATAACTTGGCTGGTCTTAAAGTAATTCCAGTTTCCAAGGTGATCAAAGTGTAAATGTGAGAGTGCAAAGTAGTTAATCGTTTCAGGGGAGATACCGATCGCAGCAAGCTGATCATTAAGTTTTACAGGCATACTGACGATAACGCCATGAGGTCCTGGGGAGGGGCTGACTGGCGTATGGTCAGGAAGACCTCCGTCCCATATTAAGGTCTTGTCGCCATTTAGTATTAAGAAACAGGGGTTAACTTGAGCGGGAATCTCAACGGCATTGTGCGGAACACCATACATTTCTTCAAAATATGGCCAGCCTGACATATCCATATAACCGCACTCAAGTACATAGAGACGAAGTTGAGAGTCAGCCATTTCTAAATTAGCTTGAAGCTTAAATGGAATTAAAAGGCTTGCTAAAAACACGAAGCGATAGACGAAAAACCGTGTCATTTAAAATTCACCATAGAATCTTTCCTCGTAAGGTAAAAGAATAATATAGATTTAAAATAACTGATATACTATCAGTTATATACCCGCGGGAAAATATTTAGCTACATGATGAGAACTTTTTAGAGAATATTATTTTTTTTCTGGTTGTTCGTCGAAAAAAATTTAGCGCAACATAAAATATAGTCCACCCGGTAAGTTGGAGCAGTTATGAGTGATAATCCTATAGAAATCTTACCCCTAACACGTTATGTGGGTGCGGAGATTCGGGGTGTTGATGTTTCAGTTAAACTTGATTCATCGATCTGTGAAAAAATTTCGAAGGTATTATATCAATATGGAGTTGTTTTCTTCCGGAATCAGAATATTTCCGACGAGCAGTTTTTAGCTTTTGCTGAGGAATTTGGTGAACCTCGAGTTAATCCACTCACGCACCATGTGGATAAAATTCCCTCAATAGCAAAAATCGTGAAAGAGCCGTGGCATGAAACCAGTACGGGAGACATGTGGCATGCTGATCACACGTTTCTGGCTTCGCCAATGAATACTATGCTACGTGCGGTTGAAGTGCCTGCTGTAGGCGGTGATACGCTTTGGGTAAATACCCAGATAGCTTTCGAACATCTTCCGCAAAAGCTTAAAGAAGAGCTATCGCGTATGAATGCGCTCCATTCCCACAGCTTTTTGATAAAGGATAGAGATTACGCCAAAAAATACGAGGAGGAACATGGGACATCTGCTTTGAGGGAACAGAAATCTTCAACTACAAAAATGCAGTACCATCCGGTTATAAGACAACATCCACAAACAGGAAAGGATGTGTTATTTGTCAATCCTGGTTACACGGTAAAGTTTGAAGGTTGGAGTCGGGAAAAAAGTGAACCTTTGTTATCCACTTTATATGATCACTGTTTGAAACCTGAATTTCAGTGTCGTTTCAAATGGGATAAGGGATCCATTGCGATGTGGGATAATTCTCAGACGTGGCACTTTGCGGTCAATGATTATTCTGGATTTAGACGAGAGATGCATAGAATCGTTATAGGATAAATCTATGGAAAGAAATGATGATGAGTTGGCTATAAGGCAGTTAGCTGCTCAATATGCTGACTCGGTAAATCGTCGAGATGCAGAGGGCATGGCGGCTGTCTTTACGGAGGATGCTGTAATTGAGAAACCCGGTCATGGTGATCCGGTCAAAGGCATTGAAAAAATCCTTAAACGGTATAAGCGTTTGCAAAGGGAAAGAGATTTTCTGGTGCAGATGATTCACAGCGGTATTGTTGAGATCGATGGTTTGCGAGCAAATGCCAGGTGGTGGATAAGCGAAGTTAAGAATATTAGGGATTCTGACACATGGATTTATATGATAGGGATTTATCAGGATAATGTAGTGAAATTGGATTCCAGTTGGTGGTTTCAGAAACGCTCTCAGACCACTATTTTTGAGTATCAATTAAAGGCTTCCGAAATTACTACATCCCCACTCCCAGATTTTCTTTCGTTAGCTCAAAAAAGTATTAACGGAGGTCTAGTATGAACACTGATTTGACTGGTCGTGTTGCAGTAATAACAGGAGGGGGTGCAGGTATTGGTCGCGCTGGAGCTTTGTGCCTCGCTAAATGCGGAGCCGATATAGTAATTTTGGATATAGAAACCTCTAGATGCGAGAAAGTCGCGGAAGAAATTAAAGCGATCGGTCCAAAGGCGCTAGCAATAACAACTGACGTAATGGAAACCGCTCAGATCCGCGATGCGGTTAAGCAGGTCGACAAAGTCTTTGGACGAGCTGATATTTTGATCAACAACGCAGGAGGCACGCGTTATGTGCCCTTTTTGGAACAGAGTGAACGCAGTTGGAGAAAGCATATTGATATAAATTTGGTGAGTATGTTCGCGGCAACTTCAGCTGTGGTACCACTTATGATACGAGGAGGAATAGGAGGCGCCATAGTTAATGTGAGTAGTATTGAGGCTTCCAGGGGAGGTCCCATGGTGGCTGTTTATGCTGCGTGTAAGGCAGGGATGGAAAATTTCACTCGATCGATGGCGCTTGAGCTTTCAGAGCACGAAATTCGAGTCAATTGTATAGCTCCGGATAAGACAGTGACGCCAGGTGCTAGAGGCAATCGCACAGGACCGATTGATAGAGCTAAATGGCGCGTGCCGACAGCCGAGGAGCAAGATAAGATGAATCGCTTGATACCATTGCTGCGGGAGGGTGAAGATACCGAATGCGGAGATGCTATCGCTTTCTTGTGTTCGGATATGTCTTCTTATGTTACCGGAGTTACTCTGCCAGTCGATGGCGGCACCTCTGCAGCGAAGGGTTGGCATCGAGGCTCAAAGGGACAGTGGACCCAGCTAGAAGGCCTTCGACCGGATCGTTAAGTTAAATTTAGCCAATTTCGGTCTGTGTGAACTTCATCGGGATCACAGCGTTTCTAAGTACTGAGCTCGTATGTTGCTTTGATCGGCGAACGCGCCATTAGCTTTGTGACCACCGTCCACATGTATGATTTCACCGTTAATATAATCTGCACCTTTTGATGCTAGAAACAGAGCGGTTTGTGCAATATCTTTAACTTCACCAACCCGGTTGCATGGAACATTTTCTACATAAGCATCTCGCAGTTCTGGATTGCTCCAGACCATTTCTGCAAGTGGAGTTCGAATAAGTCCGGGGGCAAGGCCTACCACCCTTATACCTAGATCGCGGAATTCATTGGCGGCAATTCGGGTTAGATGATTTGCTCCTGCTTTTGCACTGGCATAATGTGCCAGACCGAGTGCGCTGACTGATGCTGTTACAGAGGTAATATTGATAATTACACCGCCACGCCCCTGAGCTCGCATCTGGAGCGCCTCATGCTTCATTGCCAAGAATATACCCTTTAGATTGAGGTCAAGATTTTTATCCCACGCTTCCTCACTAATTTCAAGTATCGGTGCTGGTACCGAAGCGCCGGCACAATTCACTCCGACATCAACAGAACCAAATTCTTTTACCGCATGATCAATCAGAGAATTCACGTGAGTTACGTTGGTAACGTCCGTATATACAGCTTCACACGTGTCGCCAATCTCTGTCTTTAACGAAGAGAGGCCTTCTTCATTAATATCGCCGATAACAACGTTTGCACCACTCTCGGCGAAAGCGATGGCAATTTCTCTACCCATGCCTGATGCTCCTCCAGTAACGACAGCAGTTGTGCCGTTGAAATCAAAGCTTCCGAAATTATTATTCATATTTACCCTCAGTCATGTAGATGATTAGATCCGGATCTTTAGCTTAGCCCTCTTCTTTTAAAAGCTTATCGAATGCCTCTTTAACAGTCATTTTTTCTAGAACTTTATCTATTTCTAGATCAAGCTCCACTCTTCGTCGATAGTAACGCCAGCCTTCGTCCGTATGTTTTAGCTCATCGATATACCAACCTGTTGCCACAAAATCATTTTGTGTGCCACCTGGTGCCCTGTAAAAGGTAAGCATTCGTACGCGCTGTCTAGCGTGTGTTCCTGTGATCTCTAACTCTGGTTCAGTCGTTATATGTACGGCGACTTTAGTCGCTGACGCGGCTGAAGCAATTTCTTTCCTTCCGCGATAGATCCTGTTTCCAACGATATTAAATTCGGCGTCCTCGGTAAACAATAAAGAATAGGCATCTCCGTTTCCATCATCTGCGAGACGGTTATATGTTGCGTTGAGTTGCCTGATCTCAACATAGCTCGAAAGATATTCTAAGTCTAAATTCATTAGTTACCTCCTGAGAAAAGTGGATTGAGAAGGAGTTCAAAAAATGACAATCTGTCAGTTAAAGTTTACAATTATAGATGATTTTGTACAACGAGCTTCAAAATCGTGAAATCCGATTTTGATTTATATATAAAGGAAAAGTTAGAGATATATCGAAGATGGGCTTGGTAAATATTAAAGCTATGACGTCCCACCCGTCATACAAATGGTACGTCCTTTTACTCCTTGTTCTAATCTATATATTTGGTGCCGTTGATCGGGGCGTAGTGGCCGTAATAACAGAACCGCTTAAGAACGAGTTCGATCTCAGCGATTCTGAAATTGGTATTTTGGGTGGCCTCGCTTACTCAGTACCTTTTGCTCTTTTTGTTTTGCCAATGGGTTGGTTAGTTGATCGAGTTAACCGCAGAGTGCTGTTGAGTGCCACCGTGACGGTGTGGAGTATGTGTACTGCAGTAAGTGCTTTTGCGGGGAATTATTATCATCTGATAGCGGCGAGAATGGGAGTGGGTGTTGCTGAGGCACCTGCAAGTCCGGCAAGTTTATCACTTTTAGCTGATACCTTTCCTGTG
>MDTG01067433.1_pt1 | contig 13795 bp, 8 predicted proteins | sample 811421 | NCBI WGS metagenome assembly MDTG01 (sample SAMN05326645, study PRJNA326480) | marine metagenome | isolation source: seawater | place: Pacific Ocean: South East | collected 2011 | reverse complement strand
TTTTTTAGGCTGTGCCATTAATTCTCCTCAAAATTATCGTTCATTTATATTGTAGTATTATACACAGTCTTTGTGTATTGTCAAGTAATATTTAGCCAGAATTATTATTTAACAACTGTTTTAATGAATTCGATAAATAGTTGTATGCCAACAGTTAAAGATTTTGCAAAAGGAAAACTAAAAGACCTCGCTCAAACAGGTATAGGTGCAGTTACGACTGGCATGCCTGGCGTTAGAGGAGTGATCGGAGGTCTGTTAGACAAAAGTGGTGTACTAAGTGATATGTACCCTGGTACTGCGAGTGCACCAAGAAATGCAGATAACAATTTAGTTTTCGGTGCCAGAGAATTAAGCGAACAACAAATACGTCAACAATTAGGTGAGCAAAGTAATTTTGCGGCAAGTAGTCTTGCTGTAAATTTAGATGAAGGTATTGGTATTACTAAAAATTACGATTGGCGAGCAAGATTAAGACCTAAAAATTTAGGCAAAAAGGCCATTTACGCATTAGACGAAGGCAACACAGGACTATTAGCACCTCTCGTAGAATCAGGCGGCATGGTATGGCAATACACGCCTCAAATTTTTACAAGTGGACAGACAAATTATGCAGAGCATCAATTGGTAGGATCTAACTATCCAATTTATTCATTTTCAAATTCTGCACCTCCTACTATACCTATCACGGCAGATTTTACTGCAAATGATATAAGTGAAGGAAGATATTTGATGGCCATATTACATTTTTTAAGAGTAGTTACAAAAGCACATTTTGGTGATGCTTCTGTAGTAAGTGGTGCATTTGGAACACCACCACCTACATTGATTTTTGAATATTTAGGTGACAACGGATTTAATAAAGTGCCAGTTCTTTTAAGAACATATTCAGTGCAATACGACCCCGAAGTAGATTATGTTCCAGTAGAAGGACCAGGGGAAGGTGAAGTAACTTATGTGCCTACAAGAACAAATATTACATTAGATCTTATTCCAAACTACACACCACATAAACTAAGAAAAAGATTTAATATCGATACATTGAGAAACGGAAAAGGACTCCGAGACGGATTTATTTAATGCCAGGAAAATTTAAAAATAATAGTTATTTGAGAAACACGACTTCACTAAATGAAAAATTTTTAGATGTGGCCGCATTACCTAAACTTCGTGCAAATGTATATGACGAAGATTATGTCATAGATTTAGATGTTGAAGAAAGACCAGATCTTTTAGCATTTAAAGTTTATGGTGATGCTAATTTGTGGTGGGTATTTGCAATGAGGAATCCAGATGAGTTAGTAGATCCTATTAGAGATTTTAAACAAGGAGTAACAATCAAACTGCCATCTGCTGAATCGGTTCAAAATTTAGTGAGATAAAATGCCAGAAACAGATGCTAAAACTCCAGAAACTAATAATCGTTTTGTAGGTAAAGTACAACCCAACGTATTAGATTACTTTGACACACCTACATATAATTTAAAACTTTATATGATTCCTGAGTCTGAAAGAGGCGCAGAAGTTATCATAGAAGATGATGCAAGAGGCGATGTACCCGAAGGTGCAGGTGTTACAAAAACTTTTCAAGATCAAAGAGCAGAACCAGGCAAAACAGTTATTTTAGCACAAACAGGTGTTACTGCTGGTGTTGAAATAGATGGTTTAGAATTACAAACTGTTACTGGTGTAAACCAAATTCAAACTGTAGTACAATTTAGTATTAGACAACCTAATGCTGTTAATTTTATAGATCAAATTGGCGCCGCAAGAAGGTATTGCGGAGGTAACACAGACGACGGTGACTTTCCTATTTTCTTAGAAATTAATTTTACAGGCTATAACGAGTCTGATGCAACACCAGAAAGTTCAAATCCCTCCTTTGATGTTGACCAGGGAGGAGGCATTAAAGCAATAGCAGGCCCTTATATATTTCCTTTAATCATAACAAATATATCATTTCAATTAACAGAAACAGGTTCAACATACGACTTTAGATGTATAATTATGGATGATCTTGTATTTGCAAATGAATATACTAAATTACCAAAAACATTTGACACAGTAGGCACTAATATCGAAGAACACTTAATTATGTTGCAAAACAAATTAAATGTACATTTAGAAAAAAATACAGAAGATAATAAAGACAGTCTTACTGATGAATTTGAATTTGACCTAAGTGCCTTACTTGCACAAAAAGGAGAAGAATCATCTGAGGATCAAACTACAGGAGACCCTGTAAAAATAGAAAGAGGTGGCAGTCCTTTAATTAGTAATCAAATTATTGTAAACCCTGAAGTACAAGCAGGAGCAGAAAAAAGCACTACACAAGAAGCCAATAACGACGGTGACAAAGCAGAAGAAGACCAGCAAGAAAATAATCAATCAAAAGTAGAAGAAGGTTCAGGTAATTCAGATGCATCAACTATAGCCGAAAATAGTGTAAAATTGCAATGGGCAGAAGGCACAGACATTTATGATGTTATAGGTACATTACTTTCTATGAATGACGAATTTATGCAAAAAGCCTGTAGAGGTAATTATGTAAACGGTGTTAATGAAGAAGAAATCACTGATGCTACAGAAGTACTGTGGTATAAAATGAAAGGCAGAATGGAAGGTAAAGGCAACTATTCTGAAGAAAATAATAAACGATATAAAAAAATTATTTATAAACCAATGACATTTTGGGAAACACGGCTTGACAGAAACAGATTAAATGCTAAAGAAATAAAGAAAAATACAACTGATTCTGAAAGTATAAAAAAACAAATTGAAGCAATGAATGTTGTAAAGGCGTATCATTATTACTATACAGGTAGAAATGATCAAATAGTAACTTTAGATATTAATTATCAAAAAGGTATTACATTTCTTGTTCCACCACAAGGAGGAACAGTTGGAGATGTCTATGCAAATAATCCTATAAGTTTTTTAACACAACCGCTTGATCAATCTACACTATTAAGTTCTTTAGGTTTAGACGGTTTATTTGATTTATTTTCATCTGCTAAAAAATTATTCAATAGTTTTCAAAATTTAGGAGATGATATAAGAAGTCAAATTGGCGATATAGTTGGATTAAATGATAGCCAACTAAAAGATTTTTTAGCAGATCCTAAAGGTTCAATTGCACAAGGTGTTGCAAGTGCAATATCAAGAAGTAATGATAATGTTGCAGTAGTCTTAAGTCAAATGCAAACTGGCGGAGGTGCTAATGCACAAACGCAAACCGGTGTTTTTACTGAAGGCGATGAAGAAAGACAAAAACAAATAGACCAATTTTATAGAGCAGGAGATTACGATTCATCACCAAGCGGATATGTATATGGAAACGATTTATTTTTTGCAGATGTTACTGCAGAAGATATTCAAGAATTACAAGATAGTACACAAGAAGCAATTAATAATTCTGCAAAAGTTGATGAAAATGAGCAAGGTGGAACCACAGTAGGATCAGAATCACCAATGGCAGTTTACAAAAAAGGACCTGCAGATCAAGGAGTTTATAGTGGTGTAAAATCTACCTTGTTTAATTACTTATATAATAATAACAAAGCCACAGATTTTATGGTTCAACTTAATATGACATTAAGAGGCGATCCTTGGTATTTAGGAGAATCAGATGCAACCAGACTTAGTAATGCAAGTGAATCTAAAAAAGGCAGTGGCGGTAGGAATATTTTTGATGGCATACACGAAGATGCCAGTCAATACCTTTTATTAGAAGTTGCATCACCGAGATACTTTGACCCAGATGTTTACGATGAGGATAACAATACTGGAGAATGGAGTAGAGCAGGATTTTCTTTTAGTTTATCAGGTATATATTGTATCATTCAAGCAACAAATGTTTTTCAAAACGGACTATATACTATTGATTTAAAAGCAGTAAAAATGACAGGTATAGATTTATCAAAGATGACAGGCTCAGAGTATTTGGATTATAATTTTGATGGTTCATTAGATACAGAGTATCTTGAGAATGCATTAGACCCTAACGGTTTATCAGCATTAGGTCAAGTAATGAATTCAGAGTTTGGTGATAAGTGGAAAAATAATCCACAAGCAATACAAACATTCTTAGATAATAGGACACCATTATCTGACGGAACACCAAGGACTGTAGACGATACACTTGAAGGTTTCTTTACTTCAGAACAAAAAGAAGCATATAGAAAATGGAAAGCAGAGCAAGGAGGTTCTAATGGGTAAAAGCGGAAAAGGAAGTCATAAAAATCCATTTGTTGAGAGTCTCAAAGATAGACCATTTCTACCTGGCATTTATTTTGGTAAAGTAATTTCTAATGTAGATATTAATAGCACTGGTCGACTTAAAGTAAGAGTTGATTTTTTACATAAAGATCCTAAGCAAAGTCATACAATAAATGCAAGATGGCTACATGCTTTTGCAGGTTCAACAGATCCTGCTAAAACATCTCCTGAAGTAACAGATTACGACAAAGCAATGAAAACTTATGGAATGTGGGTACAACCGCCTGATATAGGTAATATGGTACTAATTGCATTTGCAGACGGTAATCCAAGAAATGCATTTTGCATGGGTTCAATGTTGCCAGATGAATATAATTATATGTTACCTGGTATGCCTTCAGGTAAAAATTATCAAGCAGATAGTTTTAATGTTCCTGTAGTTGAAAAAAATAAATTTTCAAGTGATCCAAGTAATGATCAATCTTTAAGGCCGATACATCATCCTTTTGCTGAAGCAATAACCTTACAAGGATTAATAAATGACCCAGTTAGGGGTGTAGGTACTTCTGGTGCAAGAAGAGAATCACCCAGCGATGTATTTGGTATTTTGACCAAAGGTGTAAGAAACCCAGAAGATCAAAATGATGTTTTACAAGCAGGACATCAATTTGTAATGGATGATAATCCTAATAGCAAAAATATTAGATTAAGAACAGGCTCAGGTAATCAAATACTGTTAGATGATACTAACGGTATTATTTACATGATTAACAAAGGTGGTAAAGCATGGCTTGAATTAGACATGTTTGGAAACATCAATGTATTTGGCGAAGGTTCTTTAAATTTAAGAGCAAAAGGAGATTTCAATCTTAGAGCAGATAAAAATGTAAACATAGAAGCAGGCCAAGATTTATCGTTAAAGGCGGCTGGAGATAATGATTCAAAAGGTTATAAAGGAATACCTACTGAATTGACTGCTATTGGCATACCTCCATTAGGAACAGGCGGAAATATTAAATTTGATGCCGCGGCTGATATGAGTTTATTTGCAAATCTAAATGCGGCCTTAACAGCAAACGGTGGAGACATAGACCTTAGTTCAGGTGGTAGAACTGCCTTAACAGCCAGTGGGCCATTAGGAGTAAATGTAATGGCTCCGTTAGGTCCAATAGCAATGCAAAGCACAATGACAACTACTATAAATGCAATAGCAGGGTTTGGTGTAACAGCGGCCGGGCCAGCAAGTTTATTAGCACCAGTTATATTATTAAATTCTGGAGGCATACCAGCAATACCTCCTTTACCGGCTGTACCAGCCTCAAGGATAAGTTCATCACCTCAACCAGATCAAAGTAGTAAACAACCAGAATATGATAGAGAAGGAGAATCTGTATTGCCTACAGGAGGACAACGTGAGTCAGCACCTGAAATCAATACAAGTGTTAGTATTTTGGTTACAGCAGAACCTTATGATGGCCATGCTCAGTTTGACCCAGAATCTGAAGATCCATCATCATTAACAGAAGATGAAAGTGCAGATAGCGAAACAGCAAAAGATGAGATTGATGCTGGTGGTACAAAAAACACAGTTGCAGATACACCAGACGGTTCTAAAATTAAAGATGCCGCTACGTCTGTTAAAAATGCTGTATCAGACGCCACAGGAGCAATAGACGATGCAGTTAGCGATGCAAAAGATTTGGTTAATGGAAAATTAGCAGGTTACAAAGATTTATTACCTGACCAACTTAGTAATTTCAATTTTGCGGCACTTAAAAATATAAATGGATTAGAATCTATTATGGGTCTTGCAAATGACTTTGGTATTACATTGCCACCAATAAGATTTCAAACATCAAATGCATTAAGTGAAAAGATAATAGGTATTACTAAAAAAATTACTGACATTGAAGCAGAACTAAGCCAGTTTGCTTTAGATTTAAACAATATGCCTTTAGACATACAAGATGCCGCAGTTGGCAAAGTGCAAGGCGATATAAAAGATGCTATTGACGAAGCAGTATCAGTAGTAAATCTTGATGGAGGATCATAATGAGTTATACTGAAGGACTTTCAAACCCAGAATCTATAATGTTTGATCATTCTGCTTTTATAGAAGTACTAAAAGAAAAATTAGAAGATAAAGGCATAGAATTGACATTTGATGATACATCAGTTATATATACTCACGTGAAGTCTGGTGTTAGGATTGTAGATTTTAAAAATGGTATAGGACCTGTAGGCACAATTTTAGGTATGCAAAGTACATTTGTGCAAATAGGCGAATCTCTAAAACAATTAATAGAAGTTGAAATAAGCGATAACCAGATGGCGGCATTAGTAAGTTTTGCTTCGCATATAGGAATAGATAATTTTGGGCAATCAAAAGTGTTGACAGAATTAAACAAAGGTAATTATGCGGCAGTACCAAAACTTATGCAACGTTGGAGAACAGGTAAAATTGGAAAGACTGGAAAAGTACAAGTTAGACAGGACTACGTTGCAAGAAGAAAATACGAAGGAGAACTTTTCCAAACACCAGACTGGGTAGAATTTAGATCAGAATTAGCGGAAATGACTCAACCTGCACAAGGTAATTTTAATTTAGCAAGATCCAGATTACAAACAGCAAAACGCCAAGCATTTGATAAAATGGCGCCTGGCTTTAATAATCCTTTTTAATTTTCTATAATATCTTGTAACAAGTCAGTTACAATATTGTTTAACAATACACCGCTATGGCCTGCTTCTATAAATGTATTTTTGGATTTTGCAAAATTTGGTGGTGTATTACTTTGACTGTCAACAGTGATCATTCCGTCGTTTGCTTTTCCTCCAATTCCTGCAACAGGATTTGCACCTCTGGTGCATACAATATTAAGATGAGGACCTGTAAATGTTTTTTCTTTTAAAAGCACTAAAAATTCTGAATCAGGTCTTGTTGTTTGAAACACTTTAGCATTACGCCAAAAATATCCAAATATTCTTGCAACTGGTGTACCTTCCCAAGGTGTTGCAATAGTAACTAATGCTTGTACATCATTAGGATATACACTGGCATACCATGATGCTAATATACCTCCAAAACTATGACCAACTAAAATAACAGGCTTCGAAGTATCTAATTTACGTTTTCTACGCAATTTTATATATTCAACTACATCATATGGGTCGTCGTCCATGCTATATTCTGGACTTATATAGTCATGCTCAGGTAATTTTAATGTGAAATAATTAAAATTATCAGCATCAGCATTGGCTCCATGGATGTAGATAACTTGCGACATTAAACTATTATACACAAATTTTTTTAAAAGTCAACCTAATTAAAACTAATGTTAATGAATTCGATAAATACATGTATGGCACTATTTAAAGGAATGAGTACAGTTGAACGTTCGGGACCACCCTATACTGTGGTTAACGAAGAATTGGTAAAAAGAGATTTACTAAACGAACTTTATACTAAAAAAGGCGAACGTGTGATGAGACCAAACTTTGGTTCTGTAATATGGGACTTGTTAATGGACCCTAACACACCTGACCTTCAAGAAATAGTAAAAGAGGATATAGAAAGAATTGTAGATAGAGACCCACGTGTAGAAGCAAAAGATATAAGAGTATTTGTGGGAGACAATTCTATAAGAGCAGAAGTAGAAATATTTTATAACTACATCGAATCAGCCGATATTCTGTATTTAGAGTACTCAGATGTAAGTGAGGATAATCTATAATGGCATTAGTTGATAGACAAAACAATTTATTTGCGGCAGAAGACTGGAAAGTAGCATATCAAGTCTATAGCAAAATAGACTTTAAGGCATATGACTTCAATACAATGAGGTCTGCAATGGTAGAATATGTACGAACAAACTTTCCTGAGTCGTTCAACGATTACATAGAAAGTTCAGAGTTTATTGCAATCATAGAACTTTTAGCATACCTATCTCAAAGTTTAGCATTTAGAGTTGATTTAAATGCAAGAGAAAACTTTTTAGAGACTGCAGAAAGAAGAGACTCTGTTTTTAAACTTGCAAGAATGCTTGGCTACACACCAAGAAGAAATATTCCTGCAACCGGATTAGTAAAAGTACAATCTGTTCGCACAAACGAACCATTACAAGACAGTCAAGGTAATGAATTACAAAATACAAATATCTTTTGGAATGATGTAAACAATGCAGATAGTTATGAACAATTTTTAATTATTTTAAATTCAGCAATGGGAGGTAAAAATAGATTTACTGCTCCTGTTAAAGAAGGAAAAATTGCAGGCATTCCTATAGAAAAATATGAAATTAATACAACAACAAATGCGCCAGTAACATTTCCTTTTGGGTCAATAGCAGGTGGTAAAAATCGTTCTTTCGAAATTGTAAATGGCGATTTTTTAGATAACCAATTTATTTTTGAGAAAGCACCAGATCCTGCAAATAGATTTGGAATGTTTTATCGCAACGACAGTTTAGGATTTGATAGTGATAACACAGGATTTTTCTTGTATCTTAAACAGGGTGTGTTTGGTTTTCAAGATTTTAACTTTACACAACCTATTGAAAGTAGATCACAAGATATTACAGTAAAAAATATAAATGAAACAGATTGTTTCTTACAAGAAATTAATAATCAAGGTATTGTGTTAAATCAATGGACTAAGATTCCTAACACAGTAGGGCAAACACTTAATTATAATAGCCAAACTTTGAATACAAGAAACTTGTATGCAATAGAAAATTTAAATAATGCAGGCATAACCTTAAAATTCCCAGACGGAAACTTTGGAAATATACCTTCTGGCATCTATAGATCATGGTATCGTGTTTCAGATAACGAAAGATATTCTATAAAACCTGCTGAAATGAAAAATAAATCTATTACCATACCATATAATAATCAGGCAGGCGAATCTTTTCAACTTACATTAACATTTAGTTTAGAAACTGCAATTAATAATTCGTTGCCGTCAGAAACATTAGCAAATATTAAGCAAAACGCACCTCAAACTTATTATACACAAAATAGAATGATAAGTGCCCAAGATTATAATGTATTTCCTTTAAGTCAAAGTTCAAATATTAGAAAACTTAAAGCAACAAATAAAACACATGCAGGTCATAGTAGATTTATTGATATAAATGATCCAACCAGTACTTTTCAAAGTGTAGATACATTTGCACAAGACGGTTTTTTAACAAAAGAGATTAATAATCTTAGTAAAACATTTGTAGTAGACGAAAATAACTCTGCAAGTGACATAACAACAAATGTTTTTCCATTATATTTGAAAGAACCTTCATTTAATAACTTTGCATACGACGAAGTTAGACGTGTATGGAAAAACTTTGTTCCATCAAAATTTGAAACTAAGTCATTAAACGCAAGATGGAAAACATTGCCAGTGTCAACATCAAGTGCAACTGGTTATATGACCGAAACATTTAGTAGCGGTGACGGTTCTACAGTAGTTTTAGCAAATAATACAGAAAGCACAAGAGTATTTCAAGAAAATAATTTTATAAAGTTTGTGAATCCTGATGATATATCAGATTATAAGTGGGTAAGAATAGTATCAGTTGCAAACAACGGCTTACTATCCAGTGGATTAAGTACAAGTACAGGACCATTTACCCTAAGCGATAGAATAAACGAAGGATTTAGGGCAGAAGAAGTAATTATTACCACAAGAAAAGTATTTAACTCTACCGAAGCATCAAGAGTGCAGGACGAAATAATTGCAAAAAGAACTTTTGGTATTGGTTATGATGTTACACTTGATGAATTTTATGTAATACAAAATGAAAATTTAAATGCTTCTGGACTTTACAATGTAAGTAGTGCAAGAGATTTATCAGCAACCAGTAAAGATGCAAGTTGGCTAATACTATGTGAATATATTCCTGTTGATAGTACCAGTTATTCATACAACGTAACAATTAGAGGATTAGATTATGTTGTGCAAAGTAAAAATGAATTAAAATTTTATAATATTAAAAATACTAAAACTGTTGATTATACTACAAAAGCAGTACAAGATAAAATTACATTTACTACATTAAACCATAAACCTGGTACAGTAGAAGAATTTGTATGGGAAGACTCGGGTTCAGACGGAATAGCCGATGCATGGCAAGGTTCTCAGACAGGTGCATTTCATGATCCTATAGGTGTACTTACGCAAATACCTTTAAAAACAAGAGATGTAAAATGGTTTGACATTAATGTTAAGTGGAAAAGTAATTTTGGATTGATGAGAAATGATGGTATCACTGATGATCACACTCCGGCAAATATTTTTGTCAAGAATAGATTTGTTAATAATGCAAATGTAACACTTGCTACACATTTTGATGACGGTAATGTTTCGACATCAAATGTAAGAATAGCAAACAACGATGGTAGAGTATCTAAGATACCTTTTAACTTTAGTGTAAACTTTGACAACACTACTTTTGGTTTTAATATTTTTGATAATAATGGAAATATTACATACAAGCATCTGAATGCAGATTCAAATGCAGTAGAAGTGTTTCATGGTAACGCAAGTATATTTACATATGGTGTAGATGGTACAACTGCAAACGCAAGTGCTAATGGTATTATTACATTAAGTAATGCAAATGCTACTGCTCAAACAGGAACATTAACATATACAAGGCTTGATACTAATAATTATCTATATGCCACTGATATATCAGGAGCCAGATCTGCAGATAGAATTTTAGTAGAATACAAATTAGATAAATCTCAGTTAGAAGAAGATATTGTTTGGGAAATAGTAGATAGTTTTTCTTATAATGACGGATATACTGATCCACGTAAAGTAAAAGTAGTGCCTATGGATACAGACAATGATTTAGTTCCAGACAGGCCGTTACAGTTTAACGAATTTGCTGAAGATACAGATTTTATTATATACGAGTTTTACAAAGACTTTGATGGTTATACTTATGACAGACCAGTAAGTGGTGTGTTTGTTGATTATAGAAACGAAACAAGCATATCGCAAGACGGTACAAACTTGTCACCAGGTAGTTATACAGACAATACACCATGGACAACTATAGACTTTATTTTAGTAGATACACTTGCTATTGCTGAAACACTTAATAACATAAATGGTTACTACAAAAATATCAAAGTTTATGTAAAAGAATTAGACAAAGTGTACAAATTAAGTGCAAGTAGCACAGAAGTAAACAATGTTAAACTAATAGATGCAACTGACGAATTTGTTGTTAGAAAAGGAAGAGGTGCAACACAAAATACAGCATTAGTAGACCAGCAACCTTGTATGATTCGATGGAGTCATACTGCACCAAACGATATAAGAATAGACCCAAGTATCAGTAACATTGTAGAAATGTTAGTTCTCACAGATAATTATTATGACGAGATTCTACAATACATTAATGTACCTGGCACAGCATTTCCGCTACCACCTACAAACTTTGAATTAGAAAATGAATTTGAAAAACTGGATGATTTCAAAGGTGCAAGTGATAGTATTGTCTTTAGAAGTGCTAAATTTAAAAGATTATTTGGCACAGATGCTGTAGATAGTTGTCAAGCAAAATTTAGAGTTGTAAAATTAGATGGTAGTACATTAAGTGACAACGAATTAAAAACAAAAATTATATCAGCATTCAATGAATATTTTAATGTTGACAATTGGTCATATGGTGAAACTTTTTATTTTACAGAATTGAGTTCTTTTGTTCATCAAAGATTAGGAAGTAATATAGGAAGTATTGTTATAATACCAAAAAATACTTCTGGTAAATTTGGAGACTTATTCCAAATTAAGGCACAGCCAGATGAATTATTTATAAGCACAGCAAAAGTGTCTGACATAGAAATAGTAAGCAAAATTTCTTCACAAACATTAAGGGTTGATAGATAAAATGTCAAAAAAGATCTATAAAAAGTTACCTGGGATTTTACAAACAAATCCTATTAAAAACTTTTTTGAAACAACTGTAGAGCAACTTTATAGTAAGGCTAATGTCGAAACTATAAAAGGATTTATCGGAACACAGACTTCTGAAGATTCTACTCTTTCAGGTGCTTTTGTAGATCAAGGTAACAGTATTAGAAGTGCATATAGTTTATCTCCTATAGTTAATAACTTAAATGCAAATTCAGGTATAAGCGAAAACTTTATTTTTTATGATGAATTTACACAAGTTTTAGATAATTACGGAGTTAACACCGACAATCATAATAAAATTTTTGCGGCAGACTTCCAAACATTTAAACCTCCAGTTGACATTGATAAACTTATAAATTATCAAGAATATTATTGGGACGAAGAGGGTCCACAAGCAATAGAGGTAAGAGGTAGTTTAGCAAATCCTATAAACGTAAGTAGCGATATTGTAGGCAAAGCAACTTACACTCCAGATAATGGAAAGCCATTTAAAAATGGTATGGTAGTTTGTTTTAAAGGCGAATTTATAATTCCAAGTTCTTTTGTAGGCGAAAATTTTATTGTTGAAGGTGTAGGTAAGAGCATACATCTTGTACCACAAGATCAAAATTATAATACAAGATTTGCCACAGCATTATTGGGCCAATGGGATGCCACACCATTTACTATTACAAATGTTAATGTTGTTTATAGTGCATCAAATGTATCTTCAGTATCAATTAACACTCCAGGCATAGGTTATGTAAATCCAAGCATTTCGTTGCCTAATGTTACTGGTCACTTTGCCAATATTGCTACAGCAAATATTTCTGCTAACGCCATTGGTGCAATTACAAACATTAGTATCACTAATGCAAATGTATCTCACTTGTACACAGGTGAAATAGGATTAGTTGTTACAGATACTGGTGCTACAGCAAATGTAAACGAGTCAGAAACATTTAATGGTGCCGCAACTATAGATACAAGAAATGTAATTTTAGATAGTATAACAAATTTTAAAGCAGGACAGTTAGTCACTATAGGCACAGCAAATGCAATTATTAAAAGTGTAAACAATGATGGTATAAGCACAATTGACTTTACAGGCGAATCAAATGTAAGGATTCCAGGAAATTATGCAAATGTAACTTCAAGTAGTTCTGGTGGCACAGGCGCAACATTTGATGTTGTGATAGATTCTGGTATTGCTACTGTTAATAATATTGGTGGCGCAAACACAAATAGAGCCGCAGGTACATACGCAAATGTGTCTCCCGAGCATGTTAGAAACTACATGAGTAATGCAGAGATAGAAGCAAGTGTTGGAGGAACTGTACAAGGTGTGTTCTCTAATGCTACCACATCTTATGCATTAAATGACATTGTAGTATTTAATGACTTCTACTATAGAATGTTGCGATTAGACTATACAAATTTAAATAGTGATTGGCCACAATCACCAGTTGGCTCATCTAAATCTACAACATACTGGCAAATAGTTCCATCGTTTGATATAAGCGAAGGCAACGGTGCTACATTTGATATTACAATTAATGGCTCAGGAGCCGCAACAAGTGTAACATCAAACTTAAAAGGTGATGGTTATATTGTTGGCGAAACAGTAACAATAGACATAGCAGACCTCGGTGGTGCTAACAGTAACATCTCAGG
>MDTG01445699.1_pt1 | contig 13796 bp, 14 predicted proteins | sample 811421 | NCBI WGS metagenome assembly MDTG01 (sample SAMN05326645, study PRJNA326480) | marine metagenome | isolation source: seawater | place: Pacific Ocean: South East | collected 2011 | reverse complement strand
ATGGCACTGCTTGTGGCGTGTGTCAGGCGTGCAAGACGCTTATGTGACTCGCACGCTTGCAGGAAATTCCCCGATGGCTGGGAAGATTAAGCGGGCAAAATGTCACAGCAAGCTTAGTGCACACGCCGGTTTGCGCTTTGATTGTGATCAATATCCTCAGCGCTTGCGCCTGATTTGCAGGCTAAGTGATTGAGAAGGTTGTAACTTTAGCTCAAGCCGGTACAATGGCGGCGCTCGCTGCAAGGCGGGCGCGTTATGGTGGCCCTACCGGTCCCTCCGCAACGATTACCCGTGAACCTGGTCAGATCCGGAAGGAAGCAGCCACAGCGGGAACATTGTGTGCCGGGGTGTGGCTGGTAGGGACGCCTCCAATAACGCCAGCCCTTTAATTCTCAAGGGGTTATCTCTCAAAAGTCTTGAAGTGTCGCGTTTAGGTACACCTAAGTGGTGGACTGCTGGTGTCATTCATGTTCTGTATGCTGCCATCTCAAGCGCGGCTTCTGCATCACCTGTATCGATCCTCCCGCGCTGCACTAATACTTTATAGTTGAGTGTTGGGTATACCCATGTATTCGAAAGAATCGTTGCGATTGTTTTGCAGCGCATAGGTCAGCCTGCTGGGGATGAATGACCTTCTTCAGTATGGGCTGAATGCATTGCTAGATTTTGTCCCTAAGGGCGGTCAAACGCTCCAGCTTAGCTCGTTGGAATCTATTGGCTTATGCCGAGGGCATCAACCCTGCTCCCAAGCGAATGACTCCGCTTCAAATCAATGTTGTGAAAGGCGTGACGAGAATTATTGGCTAAATTTTCGATAGTTGAAAATCTGTTTACTCATGCATATGCAGAGAAATTTTATCTATCTAAACTTTTGGGGCTAATGCTCCCAATGCTGATCTTTCAGATTTCAATATAATTATCACAGTTAGTACTATCGGCCACTGATCATGCTAGTGTTTGGTAAATACTCGGTTTGCGAGGTGGAAGCTACTAATGTCTTTTTGCATAACTCTAGAGTTTTATGTTTTGAGTGCGTGTCAAGCGATTGTAAGTGCTCTTGATGTAATACACAACTTTGGTTTGGGTTCATCAAATTATGGTTCGCTTGTTGCTGCATTGGGCACGGCACTCGTGATTTTCACGATTCGAGAGTTTTTCAATAGGGCCGCCAATTACTCAGGGGTTTTTCATACAAAAAGTTCTGCAACTTCTTCTGCCTATAATCCATATAAGAATCTGGTCACTTTCCACACTCTGATTCTCTATTCCGATGGGTACATAATTTCAGGTACCTCTGAAAAAACTGGTGATATGACTCCAGAGGCCTGTAATGACTTTGAGGGGGTAGGTAAGAGTCGCGGTGTGATAACGGGAAGAGTGGAAAGAAATTATATAAGGAGCAGTGTTTTGCACCTTCATATTATAGAGAAAGGTAAGCTTAGAGATAGCACGATATATATGCTTGTCAAAATAGATAGGTATAGGTTTTTTGGATTGATATTTGAAAGGTTTATTCCATTTTCAGGAGAGTTTTATTCTACAGCGGCAAACACAAAAGGAACTGTACTGTGTGGCAGAGAAGCCTTCAAAGAGCATCCTTCAAAGTGCTCACGGTCCCCATCAGTCTAGCAGCTGCGCTGTTAAGGCTATTTGCATATAGATCAATGATCGATGATTTAAACAGTTGCATTTCTGTTGTCCATGAGTTGAGATCGAAGTATCCGGTAGAAATAAGTGACTCTCTTTTGTATACCTTGATAATCGCAGAAGATCATCGTAGCTCACTCCACTATGGTATTGACCCTTTTGCAATAATTAGAGCGTTAAAAGTAAGGGTCACAGTAGGAAAAACGCAAGGAGCCAGCACGATAGAGCAGCAACTAGTTCGCACAGTTACTAGGCGATACGAGAAGACACCAAGAAGGAAAATTCGAGAGCAGATTTTAGCGGTTATGCTAAGTAGTGAATTCGAAAAAAAAGAAATCGCCTCCGCCTACCTAAAGATAGCTTATTATGGTAATAACCTCTCTGGAGGGCTTGGTATTAGGACAGTAATGGCAAGTGGGGTCGATAATTATGATGCAGTTATTGTTGCATATCTAAAATATCCTAAGTCTTTGTTATGTATTGAGCCGAATAAGCGACACTCGAACAGAGTAGCCCATATCCGAGCTTTAGTTAGCGGTGATGTGGATTTGCTTTGGCTTGATCAAGGAAGGTTGCTGAAAGGCGCTTAAAAGAATATTTTGGCATGTAAAGTGAGAGTGCTATTAAAATCAAGAAAATAGCCTCAAGACCTCTAGCTGTTCAGAAAACAGTTGATCACTACAAATAGTGTTCCGCTGTAATCGGCTCCCTGCAACTGGGAAGCCCAACGCAACAACTCCTTATCGAATCCCCTTTACCCCGCGACTTGAATAATCGACAGTTAACATCGATGTATTGGCGTGCGCGTATTCAGGTAAAGCTGTAAATATCCATTGCCAGTGATCCCAGAGTAAAACCGCTGTGTTCAATTTTGAATGCATCGCCAGCACCTCGTGCGAAGTACAGCGGCAGCAAGTGCTCATCGGTCGGGTGATTGCGTGTGGCGTGCGGGGCGAGTTGGCGGTAGTTGAGCAGCGCCGCTTCATCGTCGGCGGCCAATGCTGCCACCATCCAGTCGCGAAATGCTTGCGCCCAGGGTGCGCTCACTTCGGGTTCTGCATATCTGTCGAGTTCATAGAGGTTATGGGTGATGCTGCCTGAGCCGATCAGCAGGATGTTTTGTTCGCGCAACGGCCGCAGCGCCTTGCCGATGCGTTGCTGAAATTCAGGGCCCTGTTTGACCGGCAGTGAAATTTGCACCACCGGGATATCGGCCTGCGGATACATCAGTGACAACGGCACCCAAGTGCCATGGTCGAATGGTCGTTGTTCATCTGCTTGTGCAGGCAGGCCGCTGGTATTGAGCATATGCAGGATTTTCTCGGCAAGTTCAGGGCTGCCTGGCGCCGGGTATTCAACTTGATGCAGGGCGGACGGGAAGCCAGAGAAGTCGTGCCAGGTTTCAGGATGTGCGGCGTTGCTGACGCGCAGGTCGTGGCTGGCCCAATGCGCCGACATCAGCACAATCGCGTCTGGCCGTGGCAGCGCATGGGCGAGTCGGCGCAATGCAACGCCGCTGGCGCCCGGATCAAGGGCGAGCATGGGCGATCCGTGAGAAATGTACAGGCTCGGTTGCATACGTGCTCCTAAGTGATACTCGCGATTTTCTATCGATAAAGTCGGCAACTCAAATGGGTTTATTTGACTAAATCGATCAGGAAAATGAATGCTTAACCGGCAGGTATTCGGTGGCTTGGCGCACGAGTCCAATTTGCGGCACCATGCAGCCATCTACCGAGGAGTGATTATGCAAGCTGAATTCTGGCAACAGCGCTGGGCGCGCAACGAAATCGGTTTTCACGCCAAGCAGGTTAACGACTATTTGCAGCGCTTTTGGCAAACCCTGCAATTTACCGACGCCGGAGCAGACGGCTCGCAAATTCTGGTGCCACTGTGCGGCAAGAGCCTGGACATGGCCTGGTTGGCTGCACGGGGTCATAAGGTTCTCGGCGTAGAGTTGGCCGAGACCGCGGCGCAGGCGTTCTTTGCCGAGCAACAACTGACGCCGGGCATTCGCCAAGAAGGTGCTTTCACGGTTTACAGCGCCGGCCCGGTAGAAATTTATTGCGGGGACTTCTTTGCCCTTACTGCCGAGCAGGTTAGCGCTTGCGTTGGGTTTTACGACCGTGCCGCGTTGATCGCGTTACCCCCCGAAATGCGCCAGCGTTATGCCGCTCACTTGCTGAGTATTTTGCCGGCAGCCGCCCAGGGACTGTTGGTGACGCTTGAATATGATCAGGCGCAGATGGACGGCCCGCCGTTCGCGGTGAATCCTGAAGAAGTTAAGGCTTTGTATAGCGCAGGCTGGCAGCTTGAGACGCTAGAGGTGGCCGATGTCATGGGATTGAACTGGCGCTTTGCTGAGCGCGGCCTGACGGCGCTTGATGAGCGGGTTTACCGGCTACTGAAAGACTGACTTCACTGATGGTATGACGATTCGCCCCGCGCTGGTCTTTTAGTCCTGCGTGGGGCGGCGCGAGATCGAGTCAGCGCCCGAGCCGCCAAATGGCGACCAGTCACGCTTAGAGCACACGGAAAAAGCCCGGGTTTCCCGCCAGTACGATTGTTCCGTCATTAATGCTGAAATCAGGGCCGGTGGCTAATCAGCGACTTGCCATTGGGGCTGTCGCGGGCTGGGAGTCGAACACTTCAGGTACCAGCGCAGCCTTGCCTTTGGCGTCGAGTTGTTCACGGCCTTGCTGATTGCCAAGCATGTTCAGCAGGCGTTGGCCGCGATCGGTAAGCACGAAGTTTTCGCCGTTACCGCCGCGCTCTTCGGGCCGTGGTGCAATGAAGTCCGCTTTCAGTAGTAAGGCTTCGTAATCGCAGGCGAGTTTTTTCAGGTCATCCAGATTGGGCTTGGCGGTGCTGATCGTGCTTTTCTGATGCGCCAGTTGTTCGGCGTATTCGCGGGGCTTGAACGACTCACCGCCACTGCTCTGGGCATGGCGGAGTAAGTTTTCAATCAGATCCCAATTGTATCCGGTCATGGTTTTGCTCCTGTTCAGGGCCGTTTTCGGCTTGCGAAGGAGGCTGTAGCCACAGGGCTGCAGTTATTAAAATTGACCGGGTTTTCTGGCGCGGGTTCAACGTCTGCTGAACACGTATCGGGCAGGGCTGGCTATCGGGCAATAAAAAAGGCGACCTGCGTGGTCGCCTTTTTCGGTTGTTGCGGTGCGTTTTAGCGACGCTGGCGCAGGGCTTCGATGCGCACTTCCAGCGGCGGGTGGCTCATTAGCAGGCCGGCGAGGCCGTTCTTCAGGCCGCCGTTGATGCCGAATGCAGCCAGGGTGCTTGGCATCTCGACAGGCACGTTCTGCTCAGAGCGCAGGCGCTGCAGGGCTGCGATCATGGAGTCGGTGCTGGCAAGGCGGGCACCGGCTTCATCAGCCTTGAATTCACGCTTACGCGAGAACCACATGACGATGATGCTGGCCAGAATGCCGAGTACCAGTTCCGCGAAGATGGTCGCAACAAAGTAGCCAATACCCGGGCCGCCTTCATTTTTCAGAATGGCTTTGTCGACAAAGTTACCGAAGATCCGCGCAAAGAACATCACGAAGGTGTTCACCACGCCCTGAATCAGCGCCAGCGTGACCATGTCGCCATTGGCAACGTGGCCGATTTCGTGGGCAAGAACGGCTTTCACTTCATCGGGCGAGAAGCGCTCCAGCAGGCCCTGACTTACGGCCACCAATGCGTCGTTCTTGTTCCAGCCGGTGGCGAATGCGTTCGACTCGTAAGCGGGGAAAATACCCACTTCCGGCATTTTGATACCGGCATCGCGCGACAGCTCTTCAACAGTCTGCAACAGCCATTGCTCATGGCGTGTGCGCGGTTGAGTGATGATCTGCGTGCCTGTGCTCATCTTCGCCATCCACTTGGAGATGAACAGCGACACCAGCGAACCTGCAAAGCCGAAGACGGCACAGAACGCGAGCAGGCTGCCGTAGTTCTGTCCGGTGTAACGATCAACGCCCAGCAGCTTCAGCGTGACGCTGGCGACTAACAACACCGCCATGTTGGTGGCTAGGAACAGGAAAATGCGTTTCATGGTTTGAAACAACTCCTCAACGGGAAAAGGCTACTGAATACAGGGCTATATAAGGGGGCGCATCGAACACTTCAACTCGGCGACTATTTCAAACTGTGTCGTGCTCGACGGGCGCGGCATTGGCGAAGAGTAGACGGCTGAGTCGGACAATACGTTCACTGTGTTGTTGACTCATCGCGTCACGAAGCTGATAGGCCAGTGTCGCCTGGGTACGGCGCACGCTGGGTGGCAGTGCCGGCTCGTTACTGACCACGTGTGGCACGCTGCGGGTAAGATTCAAAAAGCCCCGTTCGGTGAGTACGGCTTGATCCATGGCGTCGTAGCTGATGGTGGTTTCGTAGCGGATAAAACCTTCATCCGCCAGCCACAGCATGGTGCTCAGGCAACCCAGATGGCGCTTGCTCGGCAAGCCATATTCATCGGGTTCTTCGCGGCCGATCAGGTCTTCGACATACACCGCAATCTTGCGCGGAAAGGCCTGATACAGCATCAGCAAGGTGGCGGCGGCGTCTTTGTAGAAATCGTCGATGTGTAAATCCATGGGCCCAACTTGAGACGTCATCACTTACAAAAAAGCCCGGTCGCAGAGTTTGCCACCGGGCTTGAGGATTACTGCTTGTAGCTTTTCAGGAAGTTGCCGATCCGACCGATTGCCATTTCCAGTTCATCGACACGGGGCAGGGTGACGACGCGGAAATGATCCGGCCACGGCCAGTTGAACGCGGTGCCCTGAACCACCAGCAGTTTTTCGGAGAGCAGCAGATCGAGCACGAATTTTTCATCGTTATGGATCGGGCAGACTTTCGGATCAATTTTCGGGAATGCGTACAGCGCGCCCATCGGTTTTACGCAGCTGACGCCGGGAATATCGTTGAGCAATTCCCAGGTGCGGTTGCGTTGTTCCAGCAGCCGGCCGTTCGGCAGCACCAGATCATTGATGCTCTGATAGCCGCCCAGCGCGGTCTGGATCGCGTGCTGGCTCGGCACGTTGGCGCAAAGGCGCATGTTGGCCAGAATATCGATGCCTTCGATGTAGCTTTGCGCGCGGTGTTTCGGGCCGCTGATGGCCACCCAGCCAGAGCGGAAACCGGCAATGCGGTAAGACTTCGACAGGCCGTTGAAGGTCAGGCAAAGCACGTCGGGCGCCAGCGAAGCGGTGCAGATGTGCTGGGCCTGATCGTAGAGAATCTTGTCGTAGATTTCGTCCGAGAAGATCACCAGATTGTGCTGGCGCGCCAACTCGACGATGTCCGCGAGCACTTCTTTGGAGTACACCGCGCCGGTCGGGTTGTTCGGGTTGATCAGCACCAATGCCTTGGTGTTCGGCGTGATCTTGGCGCGCATGTCGGCGATGTCCGGGAACCAGCCAGCTTGCTCGTCGCACAGATAATGCACGGGCTTGCCGCCCGAGAGCGCCACCGAGGCTGTCCAGAGCGGATAGTCGGGCGCCGGAATCAGTACTTCATCGCCATTGTTGAGCAGCGCCTGCATGGCCATCACGATCAGCTCGGAAACGCCGTTGCCGAGGTAGATATCCTCGATGCCGATGCCTTCGACGTTTTTCTGCTGGTAGTACTGCATGACCGCTTTACGGGCGCTGAACAAGCCTTTCGAATCGCTGTAACCCTGCGCTGTCGGCAGGTTGCGGATCACGTCCTGCAGAATTTCTTCCGGCGCTTCGAAGCCGAAGGGGGCCGGGTTGCCGATGTTCAGCTTGAGAATACGCTGGCCTTCTTCTTCCAGACGCTTGGCGTGCTTGAGGACGGGACCGCGAATGTCATAACAGACGTTGGCAAGCTTGTTCGATTTGCTGAACTGCATGTGAACCGATCCTGAAGTGAAGAGGCGGGGCAGTGGATGCTGCAGGCTTGAGCTGAGCGAAGACTGCGCTAATAAAGTGCTGCGAATAATACGTCGCGTCTGGTTTGTGGCAAAGGGACTGCGTCGAATTTTCTCATCGCGGGCTATATCGGGGTAAATCCGCTGGTGATGATAGGTAATATAAATTGCACGCAATTTAATCGAGCGCTATTTTATGGGTTCACTCATTCATTGCGCGGAAACCACCATGAGCAACAATCTGCTGAGCATCCCTTGTACGACCATCAAGGGCGAGCAAAAAACCTTGGCCGACTTTTCCGGTAAAGCGTTGCTGGTTGTTAACACTGCCAGCAAGTGCGGTTTCACCCCTCAGTACAAAGGGCTGGAGAAGCTCTGGGAAGCGTACAAGGACGAAGGCTTGGTAATTCTCGGCTTCCCCTGCAACCAGTTCGGTAAGCAGGAACCGGGCGATGAAGGCGCTATCTCGTCGTTTTGCGAGCTCAACTATGGTGTGAGTTTTCCGCTGTTCAAGAAGATTGATGTGAATGGCAGTGATGCCCATCCGCTGTTCACTGAGCTGAAAAAACGCGCACCGGGCCTGCTCGGCAGCCAGGGCATCAAGTGGAATTTCACCAAGTTCCTGATCAGCGCCGATGGTCAGCAGGTTAAGCGTTTTGCCCCTGCGACCAAGCCTGAAGACCTGACAGGTGAAATCGAAGCGCTGCTGAAATGAATACCCAGGCCCATTTAGATGACGCATCGCTGCTGCTGGATAATCAGTTGTGCTTCAAGCTTTATGCGGCTTCGCGGGCTGTCATTCGTGCCTACAAGCCGATGCTCGACCAGCTAAATCTGACCTATCCGCAGTATCTGGCCATGCTGGTGCTGTGGGAGTGGCAGGTTAAGGCGCCTGAACAGCCGACGGTGAAGGCGCTGGGCGAGCGCTTGTTGCTCGACTCCGGCACGTTGACGCCGTTGCTCAAGCGCCTCGAACAGCTCGGTTTTGTATCGCGTCAGCGTTCGGTTCGTGATGAACGTGAAGTGCACATACAGCTCACCGAAGCGGGCAGCCAGCTGCGTGAACACGTGCTGCCGCTGCGCAACGAGTTGTTGTGCCTGCACGGTGCAGAGGAAGATGAGATGGTTGCGCTGCGCCAGAATCTGGCGCAGTTACTCCAGCGTTTCGTCACGTCGTAGCCAGCGATTGAGTAATTGCTCCAGCGCTTCACGGTGGATTGGTTTAGCCAGATAGTCGTCCATGCCAGCGGCCTGACAACGCTCGCGCTCGTCAGGCATGGCGTTGGCCGTGAGGGCGATAATTGGCAAGCCGGGATGCATGCCATTGCGCCTGATCAGGCGGGTGGCTTCGTAGCCGTCCATCACCGGCATGTTGCAATCCATCAGCACCAGATCAACTGGATGCTTTTGCAGTTGCTGCAACGCCTGCGCGCCATCGGCTGCCACAATCACATCGCAGCCGTGCTTGCTGAGCATGCCCTTGGCGACTAACTGATTGACCAGATTATCTTCCACCAACAACACCTGGGGCCTTGGGCCGGGTGCGACATTTGTCCTGTGCGTGCTCAACGCTTCGCGGGTTGGCGTTTGGCTGCACGTGCGCTGCACGCCCGCATAGAGCGCTTTGCGTGAAAGTGGCCGCGCCAATTGTTCGAGCGGTAACAAGGCGGCAATCTGATCATTGCCCAGGAAGTTGCCGTAGGCTGTCACCAGCAAAATCGGCGTCCGGGTATTTGGGCGCATGCCATACAGGCATTCGGGACAGTCGCTGATAATCAGGTCCGGGTTCAAGCCAAGCAGGCTGGCATCGGTGTCCAGGCGCGTGTATTCAAGCCCCCAGGCTGGCAGCTGACTGCTGAGCAAGTCGCTCAGGCCGGAGTGCTTCGACGTCAAAGCAAGCACCTTGCCCTTGAGTGGCGCGGGCTGCTCGGGCGGTAAATGGCCGAGCAGCGGCAGTTCGGCGCAGAAGGTCGAGCCGAAGCCTGGTTTTGAAACCAGACTGAGCTGGCCTTTCATGGCTTTGCACAGGTGATGCGTCAGCGCCAGACCGAGGCCGGTGCCACCAAACTGACGGGTAATGTCCGCGCCGGCCTGCATAAACGGCTGGAAGATTCGTGCCTGAGCGTCTTCAGCGATACCGATTCCGGTGTCGCGCACAGTTAATTGCACGCCACCGCCGATTCGCTTGAGGCGCACATCAACCCGGCCGAAACGGGTGAATTTGAGCGCGTTGGAGAGCAAGTTGCTGATGATCTGGCGCACGCGGGTCGGGTCGCCAATCACCTGGGCCGGCACATTCGGATCGATCAGACACGTTAACTCGACATTCACCGCGGCGCTTTGCGAAAGCAGGCTGGCGGTGTCTTCGATCATCGTCGCCATGTCGAACGGGATGGCTTCGAGTTCCATTTGTCCGGCTTCGAACTTGGACAGATCAAGCACGCTGTTGAGCAGGTCGACCAGCACCTTGCCCGAGCGATTGGCAATGGTCAGTTGCTGGCGCTGCTGGTTGGTGAGCGGACCATCGAGCGACAACGCCAACATGCCGAGCAGGCCGTTAAGGGGCGTGCGGATCTCGTGACTCATGTTGGCCATAAACGCCGAACGCGCCTGCGACATGCGCAACGTGGCTTCCTGCGCGAGTTCCAGTTCGCGGTTGGTGTCGAGCAGGCGGTCGTTGCTTGCTTTCAATTCGAGGGTGCGCGCGGAGACGATATTCTCCAGCTCATTGAGGTAGTTGGTCAGGCGACTTTCAGCGTCCTGACGCTGCTGGGTTTCCCGGGCAATGGCGGCGAATTGTCGATTGGTCGCATTCACCAGCAAGCCGATTTCATCACGCTCATGGCCGGCCGGGTATTCCAGCTGATAGGCCAGAGAGCTATTGGGGCGGCGGTTGTTGATCGCGCGAATAACCCGGATCAGCGGCTTGGTGAGTGTGAAGTAGAACAACACCAGCAAGAACAGCGAAAGCAACAAACTGCGCGCAAACCCGCTGAGAAATGTCAGCAGCGAGCGCCGTAAAAAGTGGCTGCCGTAGGCGTAAGTGTCAATGTCGAGGCGCATCACACCGAGGTTTTCGTGCGGTGCGTGGCTAACGCTGAGGTGAACCTCGAAGGTCCGTTGCGCATCGAACAGAAAATCGCTGATGGGCCGATAAGGGCTTTCACTGGGCGCGCGTCTGGCTTCGCCCAGTACCTGATTGTTGTTATCAACTATTTGCGCATGCACAACCGCGGGCGACGCCAATAAGCCGAGCACCAGTTCCTGAGCCAGTTCGGAGTCGATGTTATAGGCGATTCTTGAGGCCGGATTTCGGCTGATTTCCATCAGCGAGTTGATCTGCTGATTTATCGAGGCATCTTCGCTGGCATAATCAATGGCAACCTGAAACAGACTCAATGTCGTTCCCAGGATGAAGGCAACCAAAACCGCAAGGCCAGCCTGTTTGAATGACAGGCGTTGGGTAAGCGCGATATCCATGCGAGTGTGGGTCCCGTTTCGATCCATTCGTTCAATCAATTAATGGCGCTAGGATAGCGTATTCGCCCGGCCTGAGGGTGCGGTGGTGGTTGCAGTTGGCTAACAGAGGAGCAAGTTGTGGACTCTCAGTTGAGTGATTTTTTACGCCGTGCCGAGTCGGTATTGGCCCGTCTTGAGCCTTTGCTTCCGGCGCCGCCTATCGAAATCGACTGGCAGCAAACGGTGGCAGCGCGTTGGTATCGCGAAGGGCGTAGCGGTTATTTGCAGCCTCTGGAAGTCAGCCTCGATATGGGCCTGGCTGATCTTATTGGGGTAGACAAGCAGCGCGACCAACTGGCCGGCAATACCCGCCAGTTCTTACAAGGGATGCCGGCCAACCATGCGTTGCTCTGGGGCTCCCGAGGCACCGGCAAGTCATCGCTGGTGCGTGCGCTGCTGAGCGAGCACGCCGCGCAGGGTTTACGCCTGATAGAAATCGAACGCGATCATCTGGCTGATCTGCCGCGCGTGGTCGAACTGCTAAGCAAGTTGCCGCAGCGTTTTGTGCTGTTCTGTGATGATTTGTCATTCAGTGCCGGCGAAGGTGATTTCCGGATACTCAAGACGGTGCTGGATGGCTCGCTGGAGCGCGCACCCGATAACGTGCTGCTTTACGCGACCTCCAACCGCCGGCATCTGGTTCCCGAGAAAATGAGTGACAACGCCGACTATCAGTTGGTCGACGGTGAGGTGCATCCAACCGAAGCGGTAGAGGATACCGTGGCGTTGTCCGATCGTTTCGGCCTTTGGTTGTCATTTTATCCGTTCACCCAGCCGCACTACCTGCAAGTGGTTCACCATTGGATCGAGGTGCTGGCAGCAAAGTCTGGCCTGCAATGGCAGTGGGACGAGGCGCTTGAGGTGACAGCGGTACGCTGGGCCGGTGGGCGGGGTAATCGCAATGGCCGTTGTGCCTATCAATTTGCCCGTCAGTGGGTGGGTCTACAGCTTTTGGGAGCCAATAAGTGATCGAGTTACCACAGGCGAGTGATGAGTTGGCCGGGTATGCCTTGCAGGTGGCGCAGTTGCAGGCGTTGCTCGCGGGTGAGCGGGACTTTATTGCCAATGCGGCGCAGTTCTCGGCGTTTCTGTTTCAGGAAGTAGCCGACCTCAATTGGGCTGGCTTTTATCTGGCGCGCGGTGAGGAGCTGGTGCTCGGCCCGTTCCAGGGCAAGGTGGCGTGCGTGCGCATCCCGTTCGGCCGGGGCGTCTGCGGCGCTGCTGCTGCTACGCGGCTCACGCAGCGGGTAGAAGATGTGCATGCCTTCGCTGGCCACATCGCTTGCGACAGTGCGTCAAACAGTGAGTTGGTGGTGCCGGTGATCAAGGACGGCCGGCTGATCGGCGTGCTTGATCTCGATAGCCCGAATGTGGGGCGCTTCTCCGAGGCAGATCAGCGCGGGATTGAGCAGATGGTCGAGGTGTTTGTGCAGGCCACGGATATCTGAAGCGATTGCACGCAACAAAAAGCCCGGATCACCGGGCTTTTTTATGGATTATTTGAGTCTGCGGTTTCATCCAGCAGCCTGTCAGCTTGCTCCCAAACTCATTGCGGCTAGTCGTAGATCGACTTCTTCTTCCAGTCTTCTTCGGTTTCAAGCCCTTTGAGGCCGGCATTCAGTTCGCTGTCTTCGGCAAGCGGCGCTGGCGAGGTTTCGACCAGTTGGCTGTTGGCCTGATCGAGTTGCGCTTGCAGCTTCTCAATTGCGCGCTGGTAGCGCTCCGGTGAAGGCTGTTTATGCAGCATTTGCACGCCTTGCTCAAATGCCCGTCGCGCTCTGCCAGGCTGGCCATTCTGCAAGGCCAAGCGACCGATGCTGCTGAAAAGTTCTATATGCATTTGCGCCAGCAGGTGTTGCACTTCGCCTTGCCAGTGTTTGGCTTCCTGCACGCTCAGGGCGCCATCTTTGGCGCTGCGCAGGATCAACGTGTGCAGGTTTTCCAGTTGCTGGCGCACTTCATTGCCGCGCGGTTCAGAGTTGATTGCCTGCAGCGGGTTATTCAGAACAATGTCCTGGCTCAGAGACAATTGTTGGGTGAGTGCCTGCTTGCGGCTAATTGCACCCTGGTTTTTTTTGTCGAGCAGCAGAAGCTGATTGACGAAGTGCAATTGCAGGCGGCTGAGCAGCAGCTTGAGGTCGGCCGACATCAGCTGGCCGGGCAGGGCGTCGGACAGACCGCTGCAGCGTTGGATGCGGTCATTCAACTCCGAAGTGCGCCGCGAGGTTTCGAGCTTTTTGCGCTCCACCCAGTGGTTACAGTAGGCAATGGCTATGAGCAGGCCAATGCCCGATACAACAAGAATGGTAATGACCAGGGGCGACATCTATCAGCTCCGTGCAGTGCTTAGATTTTGCCCGAGTGTAGTGCCTAGGCTTTATAAGTGGGTAGTGTGGGGCTGAATTAGCGGGTGAAGTCTTTGATTTTAAAAAATTTTTACAGAAGTGTTGACGAGTTGCTTCTGGCTCCATAGAATGCGCGCCACTTCTTAGCGCAATGTTGAAAGACGAAGCCTAGTGAAGTCGGATGGCATGTAGTGATATCCGGGCAATGTCCCCTTCGTCTAGTGGCCTAGGACACCGCCCTTTCACGGCGGTAACAGGGGTTCGAGTCCCCTAGGGGACGCCAATTTAAAAAGTGGCATACCAAGTTGTATTGCGGGAATAGCTCAGTTGGTAGAGCACGACCTTGCCAAGGTCGGGGTCGCGAGTTCGAGTCTCGTTTCCCGCTCCAAATT
>MDTG01070026.1_pt1 | contig 13796 bp, 17 predicted proteins | sample 811421 | NCBI WGS metagenome assembly MDTG01 (sample SAMN05326645, study PRJNA326480) | marine metagenome | isolation source: seawater | place: Pacific Ocean: South East | collected 2011 | reverse complement strand
TTCAATTTCTTTATAGAGTTGTAAGCTATTTTTATGAATTCTAAATTATTCCTACTTGGTATTACAAATGTTATTCTTTCCATATTTCTATCCTATAACTTAACTGTTAATTTCATCATCAAGTCCGATTTGAACTTTTCAGTAACCACTTTACTTGAATAAATATCTTTTACTCTTTTAATGGCTGTATGTTTAACGTAATTATAAAAGTCTTTATCAGTATTTAATCTTTTTATTGCTTTTTTAATATTCTCAGTATCATTGAACTCGAAGCTAATGTCTGGGAATAAATTTCTTTGGTAATCTAAATTTATATTGCCAACTAGAGGTGTACCCAAAGCAGCATATTCAATACAAACGTTACCACCAGAGAAATCTCTATTCATATCGATTCCAAATTTTGAACCATATATAAATTCTTTCCACTTATCTTTACTCATATAATCTAAGTGTTGTATTCTATCTAGCTTATAATTGTCTGGGAATGATAATAATTTGTCTCCAGCTTGTGTTGGTCTTTTATAAGTCATAGAAAATATTCTTTGATGCCCGTTTGGTATAGAGTCTACTGCTAACTTATGAGAAAGCATACCTCTTTGATATCTTTTTATAGGACCAGGTATACTAATGTATTCTCCATCCTCGAAATTCTTATCTACTTCATAAAATTGATTTGTACAACCTGGATAGTAAACGAAATTGTCGCAATATGCTGTCATAACTTGTTTATCATATTCACTGTGATATAAGAAAGCATTGCATTTATCTAATAGTTTTATATACAATGCTTGTTCTTCAGCTGTCCAATCATACCAATCGAAAATACAGGATTCTTGTGTTATAAATACAAAGTTAGTATCTATATAAGATTCTATTATCTTCAGATTGTATAATTCATCATCAGTAGGTGTTTGAAAAATTAGAATATCATTTTCTTGAACGTGTCTTTTCAATGTACTATAACTAGAAACAAACCAATTCAATTCCGATATATAAGCTTGAGGTAATCTATGCTCATCTATTTTAATATATCCATCTGGATAACCTAGTTCTGATATGTATATGACTCTATTGTCGAACATTACCAATCCCAACTTCCATTATTTTCATGGTAATACTTTATAGTATATACTAAAGCTTCTTCTAGGGATGTTGGTGTTTTTTGACCAATAGCTTTGTACAATTTTGTATTATCGGATTGTAAGTGCCATATTTCCCAAGGTCGTATTCTTTTTTCATCAGTAATTATTTCAACTGATTCATGACTCATCAATTTACCGATTAAATGAGCTAAGTCATAAATTTTTATACCATCTTCACTACCCATATTATATACTTGACCAAATTCTCCTTTCTCTAATAATTCAACAGCCATTCTTACTGCATCACCTGCATATTGAAAATCTCTAAAGGAATTGTTTCCAAGTTTAACTTTATTAGACTTATCTAATTGAGAGATAATCTCTGGAATTACATATTCATGAGTTTCTCTTTCACCAACGCAATTGAATTGTCTCATTGCAATTGCTGGTACATTACCTTCTCTCCATCTAACTTGAACCAAACCATCAGCAGCTAATTTACTAACTCCATAAGTAGAGTGAGCTTCTACTGGGTCTGATTCTGAAATCTTACCTTTCATATCGCCATATATTTCTGCTGAAGATACTTGTAGTAAACCTTTTATATTTGCTTTTTGACAAGCATTCAAAACTCTAAGAACTGCTGTTGCATTTATATCAAAGAAATGCATAGGTCTTTCAAAGCATTCTGGTATATAGGGTTCTGCTGCATAATTAAATACGTATTCTATATCATTATCTTCAAATAATTTTGCTAGCTCGTTTTCATCGTCTCTGATATCAAACCATTTGAAAGTACAATCTTTATGTAAATGCTTTTTCAATCCAGTTATTAAATTGTCCAAGACTAATACATTACAATTTCTATCATCAATTAAGTGGTCTACTAAGTGAGAACCTAAGAAACCAGCCCCACCTATAACACAAACGTTAGTATTTTTAATTTCTCTCATTTTTTTCTCCTTTAATTTCATTTAATTACCTCCTAATACTTCTTTTATTTTTGAACATATCCAATCAATATCGTCATTCCTAAGAGTCGAATAAGTTGGAAGATTGATTCCTGTTTCATAAATATATTCTGAATTCTTGAATTTCTCTTCTTCATTTATGAAGGGTTGTAGATGCAAAGGTTTGAAGAATAATCTATAATCTATACCATTTTCTTCTAAATGCTTTGCAACTTTATTTCTTAAATTGAAATTGTTTTTATCGTCTTCTATCAATATAGAATAATACCAATAAACATTTCTTGTATCTATTTTTTCTGTAGGTAAAGTTATATTATTGAATTGCATTAAATTGGAATTGTATCTCTCAGCAACTCTTCTTCTTTCTTTTATAGTTTTTTCTACATTTTCTAGTTGACCAAGACCAAGTCCTGCTTGTACATTTGTCATTCTAAAATTATACCCAACACCAGAGTGAGAATATGATTTTCTATCTTCGAAGCATAAATTTTTGAAATTAGATGCTCTTTCATATATCTCTTCGTCGTCTGTAACTAGTATTCCACCTTCACCAGTTGTAATTATCTTATTAGAGTAAAATGAAAATGTAGAAACATCTCCAAACTGTCCTGCTACATATTTAGAGTCATAAGCTCCATGTGCTTCTGCAGCATCTTCGATGATTTTTAACTTGAACATCTCTGCTACATTTTTAATTCTTTCTGTATCAACCATATTTCCATATAAGTCTACAACCATTATTGCTTTAGTATTAGATGTAACTTTTGATATTATACTATCAGCAGATATATTCCATGTATCTAATTCTACATCAGCAAATACAGGTTTCATTCCATTTTGAACTATTGCATTATAACAAGAAACAATAGTTGTTGATGGTAAAATTATTTCACTACCTTTAGGTAAATTTAATGAATGAACTGCTGCTACTAATGCTGAAGACCCATTAGACATTGTGCAACCGTATCTCCTATTGACCCAGTCTGAAAATTCATCTTCAAATTGTTTAACCATTGGTCCTGCAGAAGATATCCATCCTGTATCTATTGCTTGTTTTGCATAAGCTCTATCTTCTTTATATAAGTTTGGTATATTTATTGGATATTTCAAATTAAATCTCGTTTCTATTGTATAATTGAGGACCAAGTGTTCCTTTGTTATGCGTCATCCATTTTCCCATAGGAGATACTTCTAAAACTTTACTACCTATAGGCGAAGTTGTACCATAACTTTCTAACATATTGTTGTAAGCCAATTCACTTAGACTTTCAACCGTTGCATCGAAAGTGTGACAATCAGTTTTATATTTCATTTCTAATATATCACCGCTGGTCCAATAATCTAAATTCTTTTCTATAAATTCGTTTGTACCTTCTTTTTCACAATTAAAACCTATAAAGCCTGTTTCTGTGTGAGTATCTTTGTCTGATGCATATTTCTCACCAGTTTTTACGTATTCACCATTTCTCCAATCTCCATGCTGCATAATCTTAAAGTGCTTTCTTCCTAAATAGCAAACGTTATATGGTTCTAGTATTTCTTTATAAACATCTTTGTCTATTTTACCAGTGAATTCGCAATCTGCATCAATTGAGCAGAATATTCTTTTTGGAAATAATTCAGTGGTAAATTTAATTGCTGCTACTGGTCTAAACCATTTCAAACTTCTAGGTGAACTATATTCATCTGTATATTCTATCCTATGTTCTAGAAAAGTATCAACCCTTTCAACCAAGTCGCTATGAGTCATTATATTTACAAAATGCAAATTATCTTTTTCAAAAAACTCTATTGGAATCCATGGAGGTAAAGTATCTCTTTTTGGGTCTTCCAAATCTTCAAACCAGAATACTAAATGATTCCCTTCTGAATTTGTTTCCAAGAAAGATTCTATCAGTCTTCTACCAGTTAATTCGAATATAGCTTTAGTACCAGTTGTAACGAATATCATTATATAGTCTCGTAAAATTCATTTTGCTTTTCTTGTCTTCCAATATTCTTTGGATGATATAAAGCATATTTTTCTTCTGCTGGTAAATTAGCAAATTTAGTATAACCTTTTAATTGTTCATGTACTGGCTTAACCCAATAGATATTTTCATCGTTTCTATATATTCTCATTTGCCAATCTGGAAAGTTTACCCAACCATTTTCGTCTACTCTCCAACCCCATTTTTGGATATGTCCTTCTGTAATACCTAGAACTGTATTTACTCTAGGTACCCAATAAGCTTCTACATCAGGGTTTGATTCTAATACAAAAGGTAATGCTTCTATCAAATATTCATTAGGTATTTCGTCAGCATCTATTTGAAATATCCAGTCACCTGCACATTGTTTATTAAGATTATTTTTATATGCTGCAAAGTTTTTATTCAATTCAAATTGAAGTAAACTGTATTCTGATGCTTGTTTTGATTCAAATCTTTCACATACATTTACAACTTCTTTTGTTGCATTCATATCCATTTGAACAACTACTTGGTCCTTCTTTCTTTTGTGTTCAAATAAAAAATTTAATAGTTTTTCTACTTCTTTGTGTTCGTTACAAACTGTAACTGCATAACTTATTTTCATATTTATTTCCTCTCATAATTGTATAGATGAATTTGAGCATTACTAATTTTAGCATGTTCAAATTGCTTATAACCTCTTTTCGATACACTTCTTAAACCTTCATAAATGGTTTGTGGTGTAGATTCTAGATGATTTGCATTTGCCCCTTTATAGTTGATAGGTCCATTTATTATACCCAATTTTACCATATAGTCAACTGAAACGTAACCACCTAAATCGTAGCAATGGAATCTACCTTGATAGTCTGAATTTATACATAAAACTACATAGGCTTTTGATTCTCCATGCCTGTTTGTATATTTACAAGAAACAACAGTTCCAGGCAATATCTTTTTTGGAGCAAATGGTACTCCTATGCTCATTTTCTTTTTATGACTACTAAGATAATTCATCTAAGTTGAACCCTTTTATTTGTTTGCAAGCATCCAAGTATCTATCGAAATACTGGGCATCTGCCATTTCTAGTTTCGATTCAAATTCTACATCCTTTGAAAGCTCTTCATGTTCTTTGTCTGTTAATGGTCTTATCGGTGCTACACACCATTTTGGTTCTTTAACAGTTCCAGCTAAAAATAGCATTGTATCTAGAGTGTTCAATGAAGCAGGATACCAATATCTTGTTCCATCGTCGAATCTTAAATCTTTGTATAACTTTGGAAAGTTAGCTTCATAGATGTCTATATTATAATCTGGATGCATTTTATAATTCAAAGGGTAATCATTAGAATAAAATCCCTTCTCTATATCATAATATGAACCTCCAGTTTTTTCATTGTAGTCTACTAAGACAGATTGCTTATCTTTGAAAAATGGACTTTGAATCCAAATATCTTTTTTTTCTTTACTCATTTATCTTCTCCAATTTTGGTGTTTTTAATTTAGGTAGTTCCAATTTGACTTGCTCAGGAATACCAGAAACAATACCGTTCATAATTTCTGTGAATCTTTCAGTCATCTTCTCCAAAGTGAAATTATCTTTTATGTACTGAGTTTGCTTTCTAGTTTTAGCATGATGCTTTTTATAATTTGCATATACATCTTTTATTAGTGCAGAAGCTGCATTGTAATTTGCATAGAACCATTGAGATTCTTTCATTATAACGTTCTCCCAAACTGCTGAATCATGTACATTTTTTAATTCCCCGCCTACTAATAAACCGTATTCAGAAAGGAAATCTAAATGACCTGACCAATTAGATACTATAGTAGGTTTCCCTGTATTAGAGAATTCCATAAATGGTCTTCCGAAACCTTCTCCGTGAGTTAAACAAAACATAGCTTTAACTTTATTATGATTATATAAACCATTAAGTTCTTCTTGAGTTAAATCTCCATGTAGGAAATATATTCTAGGTAAATCTTTTTTGTTCTCTTTACCTATTACCCATTCAATCTTCTGTATGATATTTTCCCTATCTTTAACGCTAAACCCTGCTCCAGAAGTTTTAACTATTAGTGCTGGTCTCTTGTTTTTACCTTTTGCTTTGAAAGATTCAACAAAAGTTTTTATTGTTCCACCTATATCTTTACGGTCATGAGTAAAGTCTCCATTTAACCAGTGACCAACTAGTAGGAAGCAAAAATCTTCTTTTATTTCTGACATCATATCATTTATAGTTTCTGGTATTTCTTTGGTCTTTTTGAATACTTCAGTATCTAAACCTTCAAATAATACTTCTATAGATTTATTACAAGCTAGCTCTCCAATTTTTTGTTGAGTCTTTTTGTCTATTTTGTCATATTTGCAAAATTCGAATACTCTCTTAGAATGTTCAGATGGTACTATTATCTTATCCATTCTATTACAACCTTCTAACCATTCGCCGCTAACCATTGTAGTTTCCATTCCAGCTGTAATACCTATATTATATTTACCTACCGGTTGGAATTCATTAGGTACAGTAACTTGAACCCAAATATCAGGTTGCTCTTTCATAGGACCTTCAACGAATCTTGAATAGATATCTTCATCTTTACCAATTGATAGAGCATCTCTTGAGCAACTTCCCCATCTTTGGTCTAAAATCTTAATATCAAACATATCCATTGCAATTAAACTACGAATTAAATCTCTTGAATGGTCTCCGTAACCACTTCTTGATGTTGCTGGGCAACTTATATATAACTTTCTCATTAGATTAGTACTCCATCACTTTTTTTAGGTTCAACGTGGTCATTTACATTTATCAATGTAAACCTTTCTCTAGGTTTCCAATTTTCAAAACATGTTTCAATTGCATCTTTCATAAAATTAGCCATACCTTTAGCTGTAAATTTATTCTCTATAGCCCAATCCCTTCCAGCTTTACCTCTTCTTTCTCTTTCCTCTTTACCCATATCGTACCAAACTTTCAATTGATTTGCAATTTGAGATATGCTAACTCTTGAATCATAAATATAAGGCGTTGCAGGTGAACCTTGTAAATTTAATTGTGGCCATAAAGGTAAAGTCCATTCTCCATGTTCAGTAGATATCTCTCCTGTTGAATTACTTGGAATTTCCGAAGTAAAGTGCTTAACAGATAACTCTTCGCCGTTTACTTTGAAGCCCATTTGGTCTTGTAAACCTCCTATAACAGATGTTATTGTTGGTGTTCCTGCCATTAGTGATTCCATGTGAGATAGTCCAAAACCTTCTGCAGATGAAGGATTACATGTAACGTCTACTAAGTTGTAAATGTAATTTAGAGTTTTTTCATCTACTTTATCTTTACTAAAGATAACATTGTGATTTCTACATAGTGCATCTTTAACTGCTGGTAAATCTGTTCCATTATTATCTACTGGGTCTGTATGCATAAATAATGCACATTTTGCAGCTTCTTCTGGTTTAAGCATTTCACAAAATTTTCTAAACGCTAGTATCAAATCTGATGGAGATTTTCTTCTGATATTCCTGCTATTAAAGAATGGTATAAATTCAAATTTATCTGCATCAGGTAATACCTGTTCCTTGAATTGAATATATCCTGCATCAGTTTTATCTATAGGGAAGAAGTAATTCTCATCTATACCATGAGGAACGTATTGTAAATCTATACCTTCTACTCTAGGTTTTCTTGTGCATACATGCTTATTTATATTGTATGTTTGCTTTGAAATTGACATAATCAAGTCGCAAGATTCATATGCATTTTCATTCCAATGAGGGAAAGGTAAATCATCCCAAATATTATAATACATAATAGGAATATTCTGTCTTACTTCATGTTCCATATCGTATAACCATTCCCAAAATCTTGGGTCTGTAAAGTGTATGATTGCATCTGGCTTTTCTATAGACATTACCCTTCTTAATAAATCTGGATTACCGTATCCAGCCGTTGGGTATATCTTACAGTAATTATCAGTCCTACCAGTTATTTTGTTTAGGTCATCGGACATATCAATAACTTTACCTTCATCTGGATGTTTTATTGCTCCACCTATTTGAGCCCAATTGTATTTATCACACATATGAACTATCAAGTTTTTAGAAACAGTTCCAACTCCAGATTTGAGTCTACAGTCATCGGACATCAATAAAATCTTTTTCTTTTTTGTGCCATTAGACACTTGTTGTAACTTGGGTAATTTCATTAAATTCTCCTACTTATTCTTGTTAATCAATTTTCTGAATTTTACATCATGTAGATATAACTCCAATGATATATTTACCAATTTTTGGAATGTTATATTCTCATCTATTGCCAACTTTTTGAAATTCTTTCTATTGTTGTCACAGATGTTAACTGATGTAAGCTTTGTTTTTGTTTTATTCATAACTATTCTCCGTTCTTTATATCTATATATAAATATATATCTATATAATAAAACTATGAAATAATAACTATTTTTTTCTTCATTTTATTAGCTTCCTTTATTGCATGCATAGTACCATTTGAGTTTTTCCCTTCTGGTATGAAAGCAATTATATAATCTACATATTTTGCAAGTAACTTATTTCTATGAAAAAAGTTTCTAGGTGAATAAGGTTTACAATAGTAAGCCTCGTTACATGCAGAATACAAATTTAATACTGTATGAGCCGGATTGAACTCTTTGTATTTTATTTGAAAATCTAATGCATACTTTTTTGCATATTTATCTGCTCCATAAGGGCATCCACCTGATACAATTTCTACTTCGTCACCAAACTTGTTTTTTAATTGGAATATAGTCTCTTTTATCTTTCTCTTATTTTCATACTCTCTGCTACCTATTATTCCTATTTTTCTTTTCATATTATCAATATAATAAATTTTTACGACTTATCCAAATTAAAAGCAACTTAAATATCTTTCTCCTCTGTCACAAAGGATTGTAATTGCATGCTTCTTATCATTATCTCTAAGATATTCAAATGCAGCTTTAACATTTGCTCCAGCTGATATTCCAACAAATAGACCATATCTTTCAGCTAAGTGCCTTGCTACTTTTTTTGCACAATTAGTATGCACAGTCTTTATTTCGCTTATCTTATCCAAATCAACTAAAAACTTACTACCATCTCCAATTCCTTGAATCCCATGAAGACCTGGCTCAAACCCACTCATTACTGCACTTTCTTCTGGTTCTACTGCTACTAAACTGCAACCTGGGAATTGTTCTTGAAGATATTTTCCAGCTCCCATTATAGTACCACCGGTTCCTGTTCCTGCTATAAAAGCTTGAGGCCAATTTGTTTCAGATGAATTTGCACTTCTGAATTGCCTTTCTATTTCAGGACCAGTAGTTTTATAGTGTATCTCTATGTTCAAAGGATTATGAAATTGATTGCAATTGAACCACCCCATCTTTTCTGCCATATCATCTCTAACTCTGATGGCTTCATCGAAATCTCCTTCTCCAACTTCTACTAATCTTGCACCATAGAATTTTAACATTTGTTTACGTTCTTCAGACATATTAGAAGGCATAATGATATACATCTTATAACCTCTTTCAGCTGCTAACATAGAAAATGCTATACCGGTATTACCTGAAGTTGCTTCTACTAAAGTATCGCCTCTTCGTATTTTTCCAGTTCTTTCTGCTTCATCTAAAATGTAAGTTGCCATTCTATCTTTAACGCTACCACCAGGGTTTGTGAATTCAGCTTTACCCCAAACAGTTAAACCACCAAATCTTATTGGTATTAGAGGAGTGTTCCCTACGAAGCTAGATAGTCTATCGGTCATTTTTAATCCTATTCTCTTTTGGGCATAGTTCATAATTAGTTTTATAGGGGCAATATTTACAATTGCTTCTATTTATACCAGCAGTTGCTTTATATTCTCTATTAGTATTGTATGAACCATCTTCATTGAAAACAGAATTTATGAAATCATCAACCTCTTGTCCAACTTTTTTCATAGTAGGTTTCCCTGATGCAGGTTGGAATGTTTGAATTCTACTTTGAGGAAAATCTGAATTCTCGTAAATCATTCTTTTGATAATGAAAAATTCTATCTCTATATCATCTAAGTCTACATCATAATTTTTAGAGAAGTACTTCTTGTATAATCTTAATTGAAAAGAACCGTCTTTTTTCTTTTTCTTGTCCCATGTTTTATAAGAAGTCTTAATGTCATAGATTTTTATTTTATCGTGTTCCTTCATAACGATATCTAAGAATCCTCCAATAAGTACATTTTCATTAGCATCTGATTCAACAAATATTGGTACCTCGATACCTAATAATTCAGCATTCTTCTTCGAGAAATGGAGACTTCTCTTCTTTACTACTTCTGATAGAATATTAACGCCTTGTTTGTATATATCTTCAAGGTCATATTTAGTTGTAAAGTGTTCACCCTTATTTCTCTTTAGATTTATCTTGTAATTATACATCATGTTTTTATGTAATAATTTTGGTAAATCTAATTCTTCTGCAGCTTTTATGGTCTTATTATACATAACAGATAAAAAGTGCTGGATTGTTTCATGCATTGCTGAACCGAATACGAAAAATATAGAAGATTGGTATTCCTTTTTACCATCTATGTACATAGTCTTCCATTTATGAGGGCATTGAGCATAAGTTTTTAATTGGCTATTTGATATAACCTTTTTACCTAATCTCTTTGCTTCATTATGTAAGTCAAGAGGTCCTTTTAATTTCTTATTATACTTCATGTCTTTCAAGCATTTTATCTATGTATTCTTTAACCTTCAATAAATCTTTTACGCCGTTTTTAGTTCGCCATCTACAGATATATTTTACAATGTTACCTTCAAAGAAATCTAACTCCTGGTCTTGAATAAAGTCCCAAACTTCAATGTTACCTTTATTGTAGTGACTAGGGTGTTTTACTTCTATAGGTTTCTTTTTATCAAAGTTAACAGGCATTATATCATCTTCTTCCCGTCTTGATTTGGTATAAAATCTTTATTGATATGACCACAATCGTCGCATTTGAAAACTTGTAATGGAATCATTGAAGCTTTTCCATTTGGTGACATAACTGCAGATATTTTCTTAAATAAAAATGCCTGTATAAATGTTTGATTGCCACATTCTTCGCATACAACATCTTCTAGGTCGTTAGGGTTTATCTTAACTTCTTTATTATTTTGTTGAGGATTCAATTTATATTCTTTTGTCATAATTACATTCCCATCATTCCAGCCATCGGATTGGCATCGTTAGTTTCTTCTTTAATTTTAGTTACTATACATTCAGTAGTCAGCATTGTACCTGCAACTGATGTTGCTTTTTCTAATGCTACTCTTGTTACTTTAACAGGGTCGATAATTCCAGCCTTAAACATATCAACAACTTGTTCATTTCTTGCATCATAGCCTTTACCTTCACCTTCTGCAAATACCTTGTTCCAAATTACTTCTGAATTTAGACCAGCATTTTCCATTATAGAATTAAATGGTACTGAACAACATTTGATTATAAGTCTAATACCTTCTAATTGGTCGTCATTCTCACCTTCCAACATCATAGCAGCTTCTTTTGCTTTCATTAGTGCAACTCCTCCTCCGGCTACTACCCCTTCGTCGACTGCTGCTCTTGTTGCTGCAAGTGCATCTTCTACTCTATCTTTTCTTTCTTTCATTTCCAATTCAGATTCAGCTCCAATTTTGATAATTGCTACCCCACCTGTTAATTTACCTAACCTTTCTTGTAAGCCTTCTATTTCATAGTGTGAATCTGCTGAATCTATTAAAGTTCTAATTTCTTCTACTCTACCAACAATTGCTTCTTCAGTTCCTTGACCGTCTATAATAGTTGTAGTCTTATTATTCATTGTAACAAGTCTTGAAGAACCAAACCATGATGGGTCAAATGATTCTAATTTCATTCCCTTAGTAGGAGATACAACTGTAGCACCAGTTAGTGCTGCGATATCTTCTAAATAATCATTTTTTCTATCACCAAAACCTGGAGCTTTTACTGCTGCTACTTTTAGTGTTCCTCTTGCCTTATTTACAATTAAACCTGCTAGAGCTTCACCGTCAACGTCTTCAGCAATAATTACTAATGGTTTATCCTGAGCTATACAATATTCTAGAACTTTTACTAAAGACTTAAGCTGAGTAAGCTTTTTATCGAATAGTAGAATAAATGGGTCTTCCATTTGTACTAGCATTTCTTGTTGATTAGTAATAAAATATGGTGAGCAGTATCCTCTATCAAATTGCATACCTTCAACTGTTTCTAATTCATCAGATGCAATTCTTGATTCTTCAACTGTTATTACTCCATCAGTTCCAACTTTCTCCATTGCAGAAGAAATCAATTGGCCTATATGAGAATCATTATTTGCTGAGATTGTACCAACTTGTGATATTTCTTCTTCAGTGTTTATTTCTTTTCTCATATCTTTTAAGTTAGTAACGATAGCTTTAACCGCTTTATCCATACCTCTTTTCAATTCTACAGGGTTATGACCATTCATAACTTTCTTGTAACCTTCCTTCAAGATTGCATGAGCCAATACTGTTGCAGTTGTTGTTCCATCACCAGCTTCATCGTTTACTTGATTTGCTACTTCTTTTACCATTTGAGCACCTGCATTTTGTAAAGGGTCTTCTAAAGATATTTCCTTTGCAACAGAAACACCATCTTTAGTAGAATGATATTCTCCGTGAGCCTTTTCTAATACAACGTTTCTACCACTAGGTCCTAGAGTAGATTTTACTGCTGATGATAATTGTTCAACACCCTTGAATAGCTCTAAGCGTGCATCATTTCCAAAATCTAATTTTTTTGCCATTTTATTCTTCTCCTATAATTGTTTCTAAATCTGGCTCTCGAATTATAAGTAATTCTTCGCCTTCTAAATCTACTTTCTTTGCACCGTGCTTAGGTAATACTACAACATCACCAACTTTACATTGCATGTGTCCTCTTGAACCCGATAATAATAAATTACCAGGACCAACAGCTATCACTTCCGCTCTAATAGTAGCTTCCTGAGAAGTATCTGGAATGATAACACCTCCTGAAGTTGTATCTGCGCCATCTAATTTTTTAACGACTACTTTGTCACCGATTGGGTAAAGCATAATAACCTCCATTTTTAATTTAATTTATAACTTTTTTATTCTATATATAAATATAGGAAACATCTTCAACTATTGGATAGTTTCGTGATATTTCTGTAATAATTCTTCTACATAAGGAATCTGTTTGAATTCCTCTACTGGAACTATACATTGTTTGTAAAATAGAATATCATAATCTATTTCAAATTTATCTTTATTTTTATCAATTAAGTGTAAATCATCTTCATTGATACAAATTGCTTTGTGTCTTTCTTTAACTTTCTTATCATCTTCTATTTTTGACTTTACATAAAATAGATATGGGTTATCCATATTGGTTAATTCTGTACCAAGGATATCATTTGCCCAGACTGCTGCTTTTACATGTTGAGGCATAGTCTTAGTATAAGTGTTAAAGGGTTTACCAAAACCTTTTGCCATGCCAATCTTTTGATAAGGTTGGGCTTCAACTTCTTTTCTCAAATTTAATATCCAATCTAAAGTTAATTTATTAGTTACAGCTAACTCTGCCATATCATTTAATCTTTTCTTTAAGAATTCAGGCGTTTCTTTACGAATAATATTCATACCTCTAATAACCTTGTATCCAGAACCTTTTACTATACCATAATACCTTTTCTTTACATCACCAAAGTAAATTCTATCAAGATAGTATTCAAACTTCAAGTCTAAAAACATATAGTCT
>MDTG01385251.1_pt1 | contig 13797 bp, 4 predicted proteins | sample 811421 | NCBI WGS metagenome assembly MDTG01 (sample SAMN05326645, study PRJNA326480) | marine metagenome | isolation source: seawater | place: Pacific Ocean: South East | collected 2011 | reverse complement strand
AAGCCTTGAAAAGTTAAGAAAAAACGCTTCTTTGTGCTTATCGGTGGTGGTATTACTATAGTCCCCATCGGCATCAAAAACGCGGACGTCGCCATCAGTCTTAAACCCAGCAAGAATCTGCGCCATTTGGTTATACATGTTAACTTTTTTGCTATTTTGAACATTTGAGGTGTTATGATAGGTAGAAGATGTAGCGTAACCATAGGTCACATCAAAAATATGATTTGCTGATGAGCTTAAAAATGGATAGTCATAAACTGACTTGAACATGCCGTGAGAAAAAGATTTTATGTTATTGTTTGTATCGTATGTTCCCGAGACAAGGCTTCCCGTAATTGGTATTGCTTCATGAAGCAGTGTTCTTGAGGTTGTTCTGTCTGCGTCCGAAAAGCTTTTAAAAAATGTGTTGGCCATTATGTTCTCCTAAACTATTAACTCTTAAGATTTCTTTAATATTCTTATTGGAATATCCATAGCGTAACCAGTGGTTACACCAACTATATTTATTGACGTATCAATAAATTTATAGGCTGATATTAACTGCTTGGCAGTATCACCTGGGCCGATTTTGATATCAAGTCCGCTTGTTACAGTAGTGCCTAGCTCGTCAAACAATGCTGAAGATTGTTTGACAAAACTTGTTGTTAGTGGATAAAGGCGCAAGATACTGCCCAGGGGCCCAGGGAACATCTCATTAAGACTTGTGTGAGTTTGTGACGCCTCTGCGTTTGTTGGGTTTTCTTTTATAATGCTACCCCTGGTTCTTCCATCTGTAGGCAAGCCGGCCGGTGGGGTCCCAGTCTGAGGTGAACCTTCAACAAAAGTGGAGCCATCTCCTTGCACTACATAATAAGTGGCAATCCCGTCGTCGTCAACAAACTGATTTGCAGTGGGCGTAATTGATTGCGCACCGCCGGCACCGGAGCGGACTTGACCTAAACGTAAAAGCCTGTGATCCATTTTAATCAAAAAAGCAGTTTCAACTAAATCATCTGGAATAGCCTGACGAAATGATAAACCTCCCTCATTACTATCTATACCTTGGTCTACGGCAATGTGTTTAGTCTTATCGTTGGTATTGATGCTTGTACCGGTACCTCTCAGGACACCAGGATGAAGAGGTATTTCTTCGTTTGCCTCATTAGATGCGCCGGCATTAAGTTCTGTATTTCTGTCTGCAAGTACCATATAGTGGTTAAAGCGCACTGTATTTGAAGGCGCTTCTTTGGCTGGCTGTGTAAAGTTGTTTTCTGAGTTGTTTAATTTAAAAATTGGCATGTACAAGATATTATTTCTTGTCATGGTTACAAGCTTACTCTTCATTAGTGACGTATTATTTGTAAAAGCCTCCAGTATTGGAGTCTGCATAATTTCAAGATCATAAAATGCTGAGCCGCTTGGGTGACTTTTATTAAAAATAGAGTAATTTATCTCCTCGTCTCCAAGAGCAAATTTTGTAATTCTAAAATTGCCTCTAGATAGCCTTTGTCGGCCGGCGTCTGTCAAGACTGCATCTAATATAATATCACCAGAATTATCTAAAAAAGCCATTAAAGCACTCCTTTTGTAAAATTTTCATACCTAAAACATTAATAAATAGTATTTTTTATTAAATATTCCTTTTATATTTTTTATTCAGATTCATCTTTTAATAAAGTTTGCTGGTTTTCAACAAACTTAACATTAAGGTCTATCGCTCTTCCTGAATTTTTAGATTTAATTCTAATCTTAAATCTTTTAGACCACAACCTCTCATGTGGTGGAAAATCAGGCGCACCTAAAGCAAGTTCTTCGACTGGTGGTGCAGAGTTTTGAAATTCTTTTGTGTCTGCAATGTACAGTGGATTATTTGGGTCTATAAGTTTAAACCTTTTTCTCATCTCATTTAAGCCGTTCACAGGCAGAGTAACTGTTGGCTGCAACCTTTTGAAAGTTCTAGAGAAATTTATCAAGGTTTGTTTGAAATTTGGCTTAATCTTCAAAAATCTTTCAAAATTAATTTCAAAAGGTGGTTTTTCTTTATTTTCTTCCATTTCATATGGTTCCATTTCCAAAAAGATTCCATTCTCGTAGCTAACCATTCTAACTCTAAAAATATCCGATGGGTTTGAAAACACAGTCTTGTTTTGAATATATTCTTCATTTTGGAAATTATCAATTGCTCTGAAGATATAATAATAATACTTATTGGGCTCTATGTCGTGAGAAACAAACCCGGCATTACTATTTGCTTTCACAAAGGAATGCTTTAACGTCGGAGAAGACGCAAAATCAGTCCACTTTTTAGGAGCTTCCTCCACTCTTAGCACTTGAAAATGTGTAGGCAATGTATCAGTTTTAGCTGTATACATATACGGTTCACCATTTTGCAAAAACACAGGACCTCCATTGTAAAGGCTTATTCTCTGTTCTGTAACTTCTCCATAGTTTGTGGTAAGCAGTATGCCTATTTTGTCGTCAAGGCCTTGATATGGCGCCCATGTTACCTGTGGTGGTAAAGGCGGCATGTCTCTAACAATTACATCTTGCGCGTAAAAGGGCGCTTCTGTAAAACAGATTTCTTTTCTAGATTCAACAGTTAAGTCAAAATTGGGAACACTTTGTTCTAATCCTGTGTGTCTATATCTCGTTCCTACTACAAAATTTATTGTATGTATTTCATACCTATATTTCATAAATGGAAGCACCTGAGAATCTAAATATGTTATATCATCAATATCATTATTATCCATAAATACAAAGCTTTGTATTAGTCTTTTTCTATCTTGTCCTGTATTTGGATCTTTTTCTATTCTATATTTATAGACGTGATATCCTATAACTTCAGAATATGCTTTCTTGCCGCTTAAAATATCAGCATAAGTTCTTCTCAGGTTGTTTTCTTTGATGATGTTTTCTGCTTCTACTAGAAATATCTGACTCTTTATGGCTTCCTCAAATCTAAGCAAAACAATATTATCCCAACCAGAATAAAATAAAGGATAATGATCCATATTAACAATTTGTGCACGGTGGTCGTCCGCCTTCGGCAAAATATTCTTCAATATGTCAAAAAAGCCAATATGAATTTTTTTGGTTATTCCAGATTCTGTTTTATCATTTCTAGTTGTGGCTTGTACGCCTGGAATCACAATAGCGGGGCCTATTGCTTCTTCCAAATCCACACCTCCATCGACAGCTGCTGCTTCTTCGAGTAATTCGGCTGCATTGTTTACTGGTGCCATGGCATATGGGCCTGAATTGGCATCTGGTTTTTCTTCTTCTTGTTCGTTATTTTCTCTAAGATTTGGAAAGTTTTGCCTATTTGTGTTTACAAAATTATCATCTAATATAAAAGTTTGGTTTTCAAAAACATCCTTCCCAGTGGAAGCGAGCGCAAAGTTGTACATTTGTATCATCTCGGCGCCAGAGAGTGACTCCGGATTGCCGAGGTCTTCTAGAAGCTTTTCATTCTCTGACTTAGTTGTAGCCGACGCATAGGTCTCTAAAAGTAATCGATCCATTTTGTGACGCTGAAGCAGCTCATTTATTGAACCACCCTGAGTTGTCTTGATATTTATCCTTACAACATTTGGAGCATACTGTTCCATGAATTCGTTTATTTCTTCAAATTTAGCTACCCTGTCTGAGGGGAATTTTATGATACCATCTGAAAAAGTTTCATCTTCTGGGTCTATTTCTGGATTTCTCCACTCGCCTAGGTGTTTTGAAGCGACATTCCATGCGTAATCTTGAGCTGGGTTTCTTTGTGCTTTGGAGCTGTTTTCATACTTTTTCTCCAAATCAATGTAACTATACATTCTATACAAATTGGGTATCTGCTTTTCTTTTGTGTATCCAGCAATGTTTAGCAAGTCGGAGCTTCCAAATCTACTGGTTATCTTTGCAGTGTGAGAAGGTGAAACTAGCACATTATCTGTTTCGGATTCTAAAAATGCTGCAGGTGCATCAAATGTGTAATCCAAGTAAGCCTTGTCGCGGGGCTTTTCTAAATCAATAATCGGAATAGAATTCATATCAAATAAATCTCTAACCAAACTGCTTGAGCCTTGGGCTGTGACAAACCTTAAATTGTTGTAGTACTGGCTGCGACTACCAAGCAAAAACAAATCTAAATATTTATCTAAATCCATCATAACTTTTGAGTAATAAAACTTTTTTCTAAATTTTACTCCTAGAGTATGCAGATTCTGTTGTGTTAAGAATTGTTCGCCATATTTTAATGTAAAGCGAAATTTTTCTTCAAACAAACGGTCGCCGCGGTATGTCTCATCTAAACCGCTGATTGTGTAGTTGTTTTGAACTGCGCCGCCGCGGGCGGCTTGGGGGGCGCCGGCAGCGAATGGATCAACCCCACCACCTACTTGTATACCTCCTAGAGCATCACGCGGGTCGCCAACTTCTTGTGCTTCTGGTGATTCTCCTTGAAGGCCGAATAACACACATTTGTGCCACGGTAAAGCAAGATTGCCTAAATCATCACTAATTGGAATATTGGATGCTAATAGGTTACTTGATCGAGCAAATGAAGAAACAAAATTATAAACATCGTTTGAAGGGCCAGTTGATTGAAGAAAGAAGTATTCAGATACACTGTCGGACCTCCAAACACTCCCAAGCGTCCAACGAAGTAAATCAATGTTCATGTCCGGAGTGATGTTTCTTGAAGATACTGTGCCATTTCCTTTAAAAAACATACTCCCCCTAAATGGTTTTGTTGCTCTCTCAAAGTTGTTATAAGGGTTTGCGCCGTTAACAAAGAAACAATCTTCTTCTACAGAACTCCAATTATCTCCAATAATAAATGCGTTATCTGGAACAACTGTTACTACTCTTGAGGCGCTACTATACCTAGGGGTATTCGGTGGAAGACTAATATCGGAGCCGACGGGTAGTGCGTCTTGACCAAAAAAGACAGATTCTGGAAAGGGAACTTGCGGCAAAACAACCGGTTGTGCGATTTCTTGAAATTCCGGTTGTGGGTCCGGTACATCAACACATTCGCCATTTACTAAAATTTTGCCATCTGGACATGGTGGATTTGGCTCGCCCGTATTATCTACGCAAACACCGTTGACTAGTATTTTTCCCTCTGGGCACCTCTTTTGCGGTGGTGGTGGCGGTGCTGGGGCAATGCATTTATTAATAGCCACTTCCACCTCCCCCGGTAGAGCCGCCAGAGCTTGAACTGGATCCGCCGGTTGACGCACCAGAACTTGCACCAGAACTTGCACCAGAGCTTACCCCAGAGCTGACAACTGACGAGGTGCCTGATGACGATGTAAAGCCTGAGTCGTCATCCATGTCTGTAGTAAGGTTTCCTGTTCCTAATATTGATGTATCCTGCAGCAAATCTGATGTAAGAATAGTGACAGAATCTTCAGTTTCGCCAAATGTGCTATTAGGCGCCACAATCAGAAGATTATTTGTTATTCTAGCAGATGGAGAATCTACATCATACGTATGTGATCGACTAGTAATATTGTTGCGGGGGCGAATCATATATACGCCAGTCGTTGATTGTGAGTGTGGTCTCAGTGATTCTGTCAAGATAGAAAAACTTCCATTATTATCCATTTCATATAAGTCCATTGCCATTTGATTTGAGATTGCAGCTTCGGAAGTTTCAATCCGAGTTCTTTCTCTTGCTTGTTCACGAGGTGTCGTAGTACCTGTATCCAAACGGTCAACTAAAGTTTGATACCTATTTGAATCATTAATCGCGACTGTTTGTGAATTTTGTCTCGAATTTGTCATAACATTACTAACAAAAGTAAACAAATCACCTAATGATGAGCGGATAAAATAATTTTCTCCATATTGTTCTTCAACTTCGTTTATAAAATCTTGAGCCTCGCCCGAGGATTCAATACTAGAAACCACCGCTCTTTGAACATCTTCGAGAATTTCATCTTCTTCGTCTAACAGATCTGCGCATTGGTTTTTAGATATTGCTAAAGTTCTAGACAACAAATGATTAAAGGTTGTACCTCCGAAAGCGTTTAATATTCCATTTAAATTTGATAAAGGATTGTTGTTAACTGTGTTTGCATCGCTTTCCTCTATTGCCGATATCACATGGGCGCCGCCGGATGTTTCAGAATCCAAATATCTAAGAGAGAAGCCCACAGGTGTCGCGTCAATCACTCCTAGGTCCTGTACACCGTCAGATATTGCACTTGGGCCAAGTGAAGCCGCGCTTTCATCCGAAGGAGAAAGAACAAAAAATTCGGCACCTTGATCTGCAGAATTCGCCAAATTACTCGCCAAAGCCAGAGGATCTCCTGGTTGAATAAACACAGAGTTACGAGGGGCTACATCAATGGTCGCGCCGCTTATCTTAGAACTGATTCTGAAAAATTTCTCAGGATAAGTGTAACCTTTTGATATTGCTCGCTTGTGTGTTCCCAGATTCAAACTCTCCTCAATGTTGTTATTCTCAGGATAAATAACTGCTCTAAAATCTGCTTCTAACTTTAAACAAAGATCTAAAAAGAATTTAAAATTATTTAAATTTCCACTTTGAGGAGTTAGCGAATCAGCTACTTCTCTAATACTATCAGCTGATAATTCACCGGTTTTTCTTGTCAAAATATAGCTAATTTTTATATAATGAAATATTAGATTTTCCATCCATTCTCGGGTTGACTCTTCAGGATATAGAGATTTAAAGCGAGTTGTAAATCTTTCTTTTTCATAATCATAGTGCCCGCGTTCATTCATTCTTAGTCCGCCTGGTACGTTTAAACGAAAAGTTCTCTCTGATACAAGACCAATCTCTCTTGCATTGTCTTCTTCAAACTCGACAATCCGATATGGTATTGATGCAGCCTCTACATATTTTTTATACATTTCTAAGTAAAATTTAAAATTAATACACAACTTTGTTAAGTTATTTCTTATTCCATCACTAAGAGACATATCAATTTCATATTCATATTTTCCATACTGCGCACTGTTAAATAAGTCATAATCACTAAGAGTCATAATAACGTTTGTTCCGGATGGGGTGTATACAGCGTTTGGAAGAGCTGTAAGTAGCGCTGTGATGTTACCTTGCTGGTCTTCCTGAAATGCAAAGGTTCGGTTGATTATACCTGAGCCTCCAAACATGCTTGACACGGATACCACCTCTTTTGGGATTGAATTTATCTCATAAGGCATATAAGTGGGAGTCCCAACCTCATTAGAAGAAAGTGCAGAGTTTGAAACCCTGCTTCTCCTAATCTTAAGATTGTAAATTGCTGTAGACCTGAGGCAGTCCATAATAAATTTATATGACATAACATCAGGATCATATTTTGTTTTACCTAGAGACCCTACAATGGGTGGCTCCGGCTGGTCTCTATCTAGGGCATTTCTATGAAAATCAATTAAATATCCAAATTTAGAATTTGTTTTAAGAATGTTTTCGTATTTAATGGTGAAAATTATTCCGTAATGGCTCCGGCCGGGGACAGGACTTATATTTAAATGACTTTCTGCTCCAAGCACAAAATTTGATGAGTTTCTTTCAAGACCTTGAAATACAAGCGCCTTCATTGTTTTAGAATAAAAATCGCTCATCGCAGGACTATTAGACCTAGTCTCTCCTGATACTATTGCACTTGTTGCTAGGCTTGATTGGCCGGCGATGCTTTTTAGAGTACTTATTAGGTTATCTCCCATGGTTAGGTTTCCGTATGGAGACGGACTAGGTTCGCGAGGAGTGCCAAGCGATGGCGTAGAAGCAGGATATTGATAACCAACGTATCTTGTGTCTTGTCCTGTTACGGAATCATTTGATGACCAATGGCGAAACCTTATTTCATTCCCATACGGATCTAAAACTTCTTGTGAAAAAACACTAGACGTAACTTTACTGTTTTTTATCTTTTTTTGTGTTAGCTTGAGACGATTATCCATGGGGCCATCACCGGGAGGCCCAGACATGTATCCTATATAATCTCCTGCTGGGTTGCTTGGGCCGTGATAATGGACTTCACCCGAATAGGGATTTTCAGCTGAATCATAAAAAACATTGATTTGCTTCGGGACTTTCCAGTTTTTATAACCTGGTCCATCTTGTTCTGCTTCAAGTAATGGTAAAAATTTTAAAGGTCCGCCATATTCATTTAAAAATCCAGAAAAGTTTTTTAAATTATAATCCCTCATTAAAGAAAACGCATCAAGCTGACAAAATGCTAGCAAGTTTCTTTCGATTCTACCAGCATTTATGATTTCTGAACTTTGATAAACTCTAAGATCGTCTCTGAATCGTGCTAGCCAATAAGCTGCCCTTCTATCTCTAATGGCTGATGGTACAATGTCTACTTCAAAATATGTATCGTCCCCAGATGTATAGTCGCCGGCGAACTGTTCTAATACTCCAGTTGGATTTGATGGCGGTGATAAAACTACAGGGCTTTCAACATTCAGGGCGGCGCCGTTATCTTGAATTATGTTTGCGCTTTTTTGGTAAAATTTACCCGCGATTATATCTGCCATGTTAATCTTAACAGATCCCCAAATTGGATATATGTTATCACTTTTATACTGCATTGCTTGTTCAAAAAAATTGTTTACACGCGAATTGATAATTCCACCAAAAGCTTGAGATATAGCTTCATACCTACGGCGAGTAGGATAGAAATCCCCTAGCCTATTCATTTTACCAGCCACAAGAAAGTAAAAATTAACATATTTCAAAAATTCTGATGACCCTAGCCATGCATCATAATTAAGCGATAAGTTTCTTTTCAAAGAACAGTGCACTCTTACAGAGTTGTGAGAAACATGTGCTCTATTTATATTAAATTTTGGAAGTATACTACCTGCTTCTTTTCCTGCAAAACCAGATACTTGATCTTCCACTGCCATTTTATACCAAGCTTGGTAGTGTTCTTGGTTGTTGCTCATGTTTTTCTACCTCTTGGTGAAGATTTGCCCGTCAAAGACTTAGTGGCCGGCCCTTGAACTTGAGTGTCTACTTGAATATCAAAAAATTTCTTTACATCTTCGTCCTTTTCTAGTCTTACTATTTTTTTGTTTTCTCCAGCTGTGCCGTCAATCACTTCATAGATTTCTATTTCAAAGTTGTCTAAGCCTAGTTCAATGCCTATTTCTTGTAAATCTATTACAAGATCTTCCCTTTCGAGATAAACACATGTATCATCTAAAAAATCTATTTTGTCTTTACTAAGATCAATATATGTTTCTGAGTCTACCAAAGATGTTGGCAGATTGTTGCTTTTCATTTTTCTCTTGTCTTTGTAAACCACATAAGACGATGTAAGATTAAGTTGGATTATTGGTAACTCAACTCCTTTTGCAGTTATGCTTTCAGAACCTTTAGTTATTTTTGGGCCGCCGATGCTTATATGAAAACGCGGAGCTTCAGGTGAGTTAATGTTGCAGTTTTCTAGTGGGTACCGGAGCACTGTGTCTATTATTAGTGGATCTTGTCTTCTTCTAATTTCCATAAACGTTTTTGCCTGGCCCATGTTTATTAAGTTTTGGTTATGCTCAAACCTTTGTTCAACTGGTACTGTTAGGTATTGCGTTTTGCTTCTTGGAGTTTGCAGTATTCTTTCTTCTGTTGTATTTTGCTGCTCGGGAAAATTGTACAGTATATCATCATCAAAAAATCTATAGTAAACTGGCTTAAAGAAACCCCTGGCTAAAAGGCCGCGGCCGAACAGGGTAAGTTCAATATCTATAACTTCTTGTTTTGAGTCAAAAAAAGACATTACTTCTCCTATATTCTATTACCTAATACGTATTGGTTTATAATTATATGAATCAATTTTTGCATCCATTTTAATTAGCTCAACAAAAGAAAAGTAATCATAAGGCCAGTTGAATTGATAAGGACCAATAGGCGCCAAAGTAGCTTTTGATTGTTTAACATATTCAAACTTTTGAACATTTCCTTTTCTCGGGTCAAAAGAATCGATTCTTATTTCTTCCAAATCTGTCTTTGCTCTTTGTTTCACCTTGAAAATTAACCATCTTGTTTTGTTTTTGGCACCCTGCTGTCGAGGCGAGAAAAGATCAAACATAGAGTCCACTGGGCTGTAATTTTCTTCCATCAAAGACACTGTGTCCAAATAATGACTAACATACGAGACGTCTTTCATTGAAGTTATCCTTCCTTTAAAGTTTCTATCTACACACGAATATCGTGGCTTACCAGTCGAACTGTTCGACGAAGGATACATGTTTTGCCAAATATTGCTTAAGTCTGTCATGTTTAAGGATGCTCTAAACTGAAAAAAGTACATCATAAACGGATCGTTGTTGGTAATATTAAAATCTAAGTTTGGAGGCAAGACATAGTCTTTCATCATAAACAACTGATACTCAATTGTGTTTAGTGGCGAATCACTAAGATAGTCTCTTGTTTTTGAGTGGTATTTTGATAAAAAGTCTTTATATTCTTCTAGGGTTGTTACCTGGTCTGATATTGGCATTTGTTTTAATTCTTTTTCAATTAAAGCAACATTTTCTTTTGCCTTCCTAAACATATCCTCGTTGAACTTTACAAACTCAACTGTCTTGTTCGGGCCAATCACATCCTCTCTAACAACATACGGTATTGCAACAACTGCCTCTTTAATCATCTTACTGTTTTCTAGTTGCCCAACTCTTGTTCTGTATTCTTTTGCATGTTCTAAACGTTTTGTAGACTCAACAACCTCTTTATTGATGAATCCCAATTTCGAAGCCAAGCCTAAGTTTGAAAACGCACCAGAATCCTCAACCGTTAAAAAGTAGCCATTTTCAGGGCGAACAGTTTCCGGTATTTCGCCTTTTTGGTGCCACATCCCTGTTGACCCAGTCATGAAATTTCCAGATGTTGTATTTCTTTTGCTTGCATTTTTAACGTAATAACTATCCCAGTATCTAGTTTTCCATGGTGAGCCGCTAACAAATTGTTCCTGACCTGTGGTTATATTTAATGCTGAAGCCTTTACGTCTTTAAAATCTAAAACGGGTGTTTCCCACTTTGTTTGTATCACCCACCTTTCAAGAGGCTTATTCTGGTCTACAACTGCTTCTTGCCTTTCTCTTATTGGCTGGGGCGTTTCAGAATCTGAAATAAATGGTGAATCGCCCTCTATAAACGTTGTTATGTTGTCTGTTTTCAATCTAGCGCATATACCTAGATTGAGAGAGGCTGATAGCGCCATTGATTCTCTATAATTTGTGTTTGCGTCTCCATTGCTAGGCACTTGGTGAAAGTTGTAATAAGTATACGTTGAGTGCTCTATAACTTCTCTGGCTGTATATTTTTTAGACCCACCGGTGTCGGCGGTAGGCGTAAATGAAATTTCAACATATGGATCCGAGTTTGGGTCTAAGAATGGCGGTACGTAAGGCATATGCCCGTGGGTACCCGCAATATTTACATCGTTAGTTGCGTAAGCTGAATTTGATTCTGCTTGCCCCCCAGTAAACACCATAGAGCCTGCTGCGCCGGATAGAAAGTTACGTGCTGCGGCGCCGCCACTACCAGAAAACGCTAACGTTCTATTGAGTGTTGTAAGGGCGTCAGTTGCTTCAATTGTTGCGTTACTGGCTGCCCCGTAGTAAGAAGGCGAAACTGTTACTGTCGCACCGTCGACGGTAGCAGTAAGAAAACCAGATTCAATACTATTCGTATTGCTGTTAAAGATGGTAAACCCTTCAATGGTTGCAGCGAAAGCGCTCGCGAGTTCAGCGGCTCGGGCCGCTGACGAATTCTCAGAAAGCGCGGGTTTAATATCTATGAAGTGCTTTGTTGAAAGATTAGATTGAATAACCAAGCCAGTCCCAGATAGCGATGTGCTATCCGAATGGTATAGTGTTATCGTGCGAGTAGGGTGATCCTCGCCATATGGTGCAGCAGATGTATTATCTGTGTTGCCAAAAACAATAGTTGGGTTCCCTCTACTGCTTGTTGCTGCCAACAAACCGGTTTCATATTTCTTTGGATCTGTAAACCTAAATACTACAGATGCATATGCAGCGCCAGTATTTGGAGTAAGCTCCGTAAATTTAACACTGCCGCCGCCGGCTTCATCAACTGGTGGGCCAAAAGCTGAGTGCCTATCATACATTTGTGTTTCAACGTTTGATAACCTAACTTTCATTGAATAAGTTTTATCTTTTAAGAAGAATTCATCAATAGGTTTAGATATTAATGTTGTAAGGTGACCATCTTTAACAAAAAAGTTAACTGTTTCGGAGGTAAAATTTTGTATTGCTTTTTTGTAAACTTCCATCTGATCGCCAAAGCTTTGTTGATTATTAGTAAACGTAGCTCCCAAATCTGCCAGTAAAGTTGTTTCGTTAAAAGAGCCAAATGTTGGAGGCCTCTCGACAATTCTATTCCAATATCTAGAGCCATATTGCAAACTAGCACTAGGATGGGGTTCGTTATCAATGACGCTAACTCCATATAAATATTCTGGATTTATCAGATCCTCAAATTCAACTCTATGTGGGGGCTGGCCTATTGAACTTGAGATTCTCGGTATGCCCGAATCCTGCGTTCCATTAATGATTGACCCTTTAAAGGTAGAGCCAGAAGGAATTTGTAAATTACTAAAATGATTCAAAGATCCTGTAGTAGGTAAGTTGCTTCTGACAGTATTAAAACTTCCTGTAAATATCGGATAATCGACTGCCACGCCGGCCTTGATGGAATTCATTAAAACACCAGGGCCAAAAAGGGGCTTTGTTACTTGATATCTCGAAGCATTTGCTCTAAGATTAACATATCGAATTGTTGCGTCTTCAGGCAAAGGAGAATCATCTCTAATAATAGTTTTTGAAGATATCAATTCTTCTGTTAAATATGAATTATGAAATATTTCATATATTTGTGTTGCTCTTTCTGCAGGATAAAAACCCCTGTATGGTAAAAATTTCATTGCCGCTTTACACTTCAAGGTTATTCTAGAGTGCGAAATTGGCAATTCATTGATAAGCGACTCTTCATCTATTATACTAAAATATTTTAAAAAGTCACTATTTGAATAACTCTTAAAAAAACTACCGCCTGCGTCGACATCACCGGAAGAGTTTTGGTGTATAGCGCCGGTGAGTGATAAAAAGTCAGGCCACTGAGATAAGGGATTGTTACCTTCATAACCTTGAACATCAGGGACTGATTTGTCTTTCACTTTTTGTACAAATTCGCTTATACGAAATTCTGGGATTATAGAATGGTCTTGGGCAATTGGCTTAATATCATTATGTGAATAATCTTGATAAGAATCATAAAAAGGCCCCAGAGTTCCGCTAGACGCTTCCCACTTTGCCTCCCCTGCTAAATACTCATCATTTGCAATCCTTTGAGGAATCCTTCTGTTGTAAACCAAAGAAAATGGAGGTGTGCCATAGAGTCCATTGTACCCTAATGGAAAAGTGCTAAAATCGTTTTGCAGGATTCCTTCGCCTCTTGATCCTTGGTCTCTAAACCTTAAAAAAGCTTCTTTTTTATTGAAATAAGAACTTGTAATGTTGATCGGGTAATCTGTTAAGTCCTTTCTAGAATCCAGTGGCCAACACGATGCACTAATATGAGAGACAATAGACGCCTGAGTTGATCCCGAAACAGTTGAAACATCTATTGCGTCATACATACCAAAAAAAGAATTTTTATAATCTTCTTTATTGTTGGTCGTGTATTTTGGAAAAGCAGAACTTGACACTTCCGTGAGAAGAAGATTGTCTTGTTCGTGCACAATATTTCCTTTTAGGGTCTTGCTTCTGTTTTCTCTTGCACTTTTCCATCCGTGAAAATCAAAATTTACTCTTTCTCTAGCGTTT
>MDTG01199705.1_pt1 | contig 13797 bp, 12 predicted proteins | sample 811421 | NCBI WGS metagenome assembly MDTG01 (sample SAMN05326645, study PRJNA326480) | marine metagenome | isolation source: seawater | place: Pacific Ocean: South East | collected 2011 | reverse complement strand
GCCCTCCGGCGCAGATCCCGTCTCCGCAATACCCGCAGTCCACCGGGCAGCTCCACTCGTCTTCCGTCTCCGCGCAGTACCCGTCCCCGCAGTAGCCGCAGTCCTCCGGGCAGCTCCATTCATCCTCGGTCTCGGGGTTGCATCTGCCATCACCACAGATTCCCGCGCAGTCGATCGGACAGTTGAATTCGTCCTCTTCCGGGTAGTCGCAGTACCCGTCACCACATGAACCCCCCTGGGCCTGGGCGTGGCTCATGATGGCGATGCTCATGAGGATGGTGGGGATCATCAAAATGTGATGGAGTGTTCGAGGCATCGAGGCTTTCCTTGCGGGCCCTAGAATAATGCACGAACACCTGTTTTAAATGCCAAACGTGGAATTCAGCTCATTTCCTCGGCACAGTCATTGAATTCGAGTACGAACCGGCTTTTATTGAGGCCTGTCTGGCCACGGCACGTCACTCTTCATGTGCGCCGTAGACGGCCTTGCGGAGCCGCACGGGAATCTCTCCATTGAACGCTCGAGCCCTCGTCATGAAGACGGCAAAGACATCATTCGACGGATCGATCCAGAAGTGCGTGTTGTGGTAGCCCGACCAGCCAAAGGTCTTCTCCGGTGCATTGGATCCTTCCATTCTGCCGTCCTTGAGAATGAACACGCTGAATCCCATGTCCATGCCCGGCATCATGTCGGGGAAGATGTCTTCGCTGTGGGTCGTGGTCATTGCCTTGATGCTGTCTTCGGAAATGATTCGTTGCCCGCGAAAGACGCCATCGTTTGACAGCATCTCGCAGAACCGCGCGTAGTCGGCCGGGCATGAGACCAGGCCTTCGCCCCCGAAGTGTGCCTTGCTGCTCGGGTCGTAGTTCATCTCGTCCAGAAGATGCGTGTAGCCCTTGAGGTTGCCCGCATTGATCCAAAGCGGCTGAAAGCGTGCTCGTCTTTCTTCGTCGAGTATGAAACTCGTCTCCGTCATGCCCAGCGGCTCGAAGAGCGTGGTCTCGAGGTACTCGGCGAAAGCCCTGCCGGACAGGACTTCGACCAGACGGCCGAGAATGGCTTGGTTGATTCCGTAGAGGTACTGGGTTCCGGGGTCGAACTCAAGCGGGTGCTTCGCCGCGACTTCACAGAATGTCTGAAGGTCCTCATGACGTGTCTGCAATGTGTGTGGTTCGTCGGACAGTGGGGGCAACCCGTCCCATGAGTAATAGCCGAAGCCGGATCGGTGGGTCATTAGATCGATGATCCTGAGAGGCGTCTTCGCGGGGCGAAGTGTGTCGCCGTCCTTCACCGTCAGTTCAGCGAAGCAAGGGATGTACTTCGAGACGGGATCGTCCCACTTGAAGAGCCCTTGTTCATGCAGGGTGAGCATGGCGACGATGGTGATCGGCTTCGACATCGACCAGATCGGGAAGAGCGTCTCGTCTGTGATGTCTCTGTCGCCTGCTCTGGTCGAATTGCGAACGGAGCGATGGATCTCCTTTCCATCCTGCCACACCAGCACGATGTTGCTTCCCGTGACTTCGTCCTCGATCAGGCTCTCCTGGACCCGGATGAGCTCGTCGGTCATCTCTGGATTCAGATCGCCGGCAGAAGTCGATGCAGAGATGAAAAGGATGCAGATCGTCAGGAGGTGTCTGGGCATGGGTCGTCTCTTTGTTGTCTTTTCAAATGTGTCTGGAAATCGCGGATGCTCACTGTACCGATGCGGACTTCTCCGAGCCAGCGTCGAGATTCATCATCGCGAGCCTTCGGTCCTTCATGCACAGGATCAGCGCGGTCACCGCACTCGCCGAAAGTCGCGGCGCTGCTTCGTAATCCTGTGCGTTGTTGTCTCGATTCGGTTGGTAGTAGAAAGTGCCGTCCTGGCACTGGGCGAGCGTGAACCACCAACGGTTTTCATCCATCATGCGTCTGAAGGAATCCCGATCGATCGCGGCTCCCAGGGCGGTCCATCCCATCCCCAGTATCGGTGACCCGTGGGTGTCCGAAAAGGTGTCGGGATTCGTGCCGATGCAACGTGCCGATCTGAGGGCGTACTCGGAGTAGCCGGGTCGTTTCGATGCGAGCCCGTGGGCGAGGGATGCCGCCCCGGTCCGACCCATGTCCGCGTAGCCATCGCCGCCCAGGCTGTCCGCGTACCAGACGTAGCCGATGTCGTTCGTCCCTCGCTTCGCGAATTCATGTGCCGATCTGAAACCTTCTTCATCGATCGGCAGTCCGCATCTGTCGATCAGAGCCCAGGCCATCTTGCATTGCATCGCGAGAATGTTGATGGCGCCGTACCCGTTCCCACCCGGGCGTTCGGCAGGCCTGTGGCCCCACCCGCCATTGGCCATCTGTGCCTTGGGCAGCCAGCGATTGATCTCCTCGAGTTCTGGCAGGACCCATTCCTCATGGGTGGCGAGGTAGTACTCGCCCAGATAAATGCCGTAGAGGGAGTGCGTCCAGCAATCGTATGCCGTGTAGTCGATCACATCGGATGTTCTTGTCGCGAATGCGCGAGCCGCCTTGCGCGTGTGCTCGCGATAGCGTTCGTCGCCGCTGGCAAGGAGGGCGAGCGCGGCAAACGCGTTGATGTGCTGCCGATCACCCCAGGTTCCGTTTTCCAGTTGTCGCGTCGCGATATAGGGCAACAACTCCTCGAGGATCTTGTCGCTCTTTCCGCAGTCGAACGGGTAGCTTCCGGAGAAGCTTCCGTATGTCTTGCCGATCTCGAGGACCGCATCCTTTGTCTCTCCATTCCGGATCAAGTCGATCTGCAGTCGCCCCGAGCCTTCGGCGCTCTGGCATGCCTCGAGTGCGGTTGCGAACGCCATCAGCGGCCCTTCGTAACCGAACTTGTCCATGCCGTAGCCGAACTTGTGCGCGGTTGAGAAGCGTCCGTGAGATCCGGTGCCGGTGATGACGTCTCCGACTTGAATGTGATTCACCGCGGGTGAATTCGGGAAGACGTAGCCGACGGTCATTGTCTTCGGCGCGTTCTCTTCCAATCGAACCCGCAGCCCTGTGATTCCCAGATTGATCATCCACCCTCCGGCTTCTGCATCGGGGCCCTGGGTCGTGGTCAGGTCGTATCTTGGATTGTCGATCGGTGATGTGGGCGCGGCACGAGCCAGTGGTGTCAGCAGGCACAGGAGGGCCATCGTCGAAAACAGACGTTTTGTTGTGTGCATCATGTCCTCCAGGGCATTGATACGGTGGGTGTACCGGTTCAAAGTTCGTCCTAGCCGCTGAATTTTAATGGACGACGACCTTTTCGGTTGAAACAATACTGTGAATCGTTGACTCACCCACCACTTATGAAGATGTTTTCACTCTTCAGAAATGAGACGAGATGAATCGCTCCATTCAGGCCTCTTTGATCCTGTCAACTGTGCTGGCCAGTGCTGGCCATGCCTTCTCCCAGCAGCAATTCACTCGCGCCATCAACGTGGATGGCCTGAATCGTCAGTATCTGATCTATCTCCCGAGCAACTTCGATGAATCCGAGAACATGCCGGTCATGATGTGGCATCACGGTGGTGGTGGAACCGCCAGTGAAGCGCTCAACTTCGAAGCGGACTTTCGCTCGCTGGCCAATTCGGAGCGTTTCATCGCGGTCTATCCGCAGGCCTACCCCGACGTCCTCGAATCATGCACCTGCTGGGGATACGAGGAGCCCGGTGGCTATGAGAATGGAAACTACGACATCGATCTCGCCTACACCAGTGCGGTGATCGACGACCTCGCCAAAACCTACAACGCTGATCGCACACGGATCTATGCGGGCGGCTATTCGATGGGTGCCAGCTACGTCTGGGATCTCGCCTGTGTGAAGAGTGATGAAATCGCCGCGATCGCTCCCGTCGCGGCAAGTTGCTACCCGTGGACGTTCGAAGCCTGTGATCCAGCGCTGCCGACGGCGATCTGCCACATCCTGGGAACCGAGGATTTCTATGCTCCCTACGACGGTGGGTGGGTTCCTTCTGCAGCCGCGCAGCACGCCTACTGGGTCGAGAAGAATCAAGCCGAGCCGACTCCGGAAACCGTTTCTCTTGGCGGAGGTGTGACACGATACACCTGGGCAGCGGCTGAAGGATGTCATGCCGTCCAGCATTTCCGACGTGACGGTGGCGGCCACGATGTTCCATCCTTTGCGGTCGATGCGATCTGGGATTTTGTCTCACAGCATGCTCTTGATGGTGTGATCGAATGCGTCGATGACTCGATTCTCGGAGACATCAATGCCGATGGTCTCGTCGATGGCCAGGATCTGGCTCAGGTCCTGGCATATTGGGGAACCGCGGTTGCGCAGGCCGATCTGGATGGTGATGGTACCGTCGGAGGGTCCGACATCACCATCATTCTCGCTGCATGGACCGGCTGAACTTCAGTCGAGGCCTTCGTTCCTGTCCCGGAGGTCCTGATATCCCTCAGCCTGTCCATGAGGCCAGGATGAAGGTGATGTCTGCGGCGTCGACCGTTCCATCGCCGTTGACATCCACAAGTGGATCGTTCGCGCCCCAGTAGGCGAGTACGAGCGCGAGGTCACTTCCATTGACCAGTCCGTCATTGGTGATGTCCGCTGGATTGGGGACCGGGGCGTTGATCTCGGAAAAGAACTCCCAGATCTCGTAGGTCGCGTCGATGTCCATGTTGCCCGAGCGGCCCGGCCAGTCATGTCCACCCCCCTGGACCAGGTAGTACCTCAGTTTCAGGGTGTTGAAGAAGGACGAGTAGACGTTGAGTTGGACCGTGCTGCCATCGCTCGGATCGAAGTCCGGGAGCTGGGTGGTGGTGAGGCTTTGGGACTGCATCAGATCGGCCCAGAATGCCATCGTCTCCGGAATGGATCTGTAGGCACCCCATCCGCCCACATTGCCCATGTCGCCTCCGTACCAGGTCACGCCATCGGCGGTTCCATTCATTGAAAGCATCGGGCGCACGAACGTGGGGGAGCAGTTCGTGAAGAGTGTGTCGAGCATCATTCCGATGATGGGTGCCGTGGCGGCGAACGTTTCCGATTGATTGCACGCGAGTTGGAAGCACATCTCTGCGCCATTGGAGAATCCGGTCACGAAGGTTCTGTCAGGGTCGAGGTCGTATTCGGTCTGAAGGTGGTGTGCGAGTTCGCGAAGAAAGCCCTCGTCGTCGACCTCAAGGCCTTGATGGAAGTCGTAATCGACATCCCAGAAACGCTGGTTGTCCTGATCCCTGGTCCCATTCGGAAACGCGACGACGAAACCCTCCTGGTTGGCGAGCTGTGTCCACCCATAGTTGTTGAGCATGTCGTTGTTGTTGCCGCCATACCCGTGAAGCACAATGACGAGAGGGGATGATGGTGATGTCTCGGGGGGGGTGTGGATCCGATATTGCCTGTTCAGGCCGTCATGCTCGAACGTGATGTTCTGCGCGCTCGTGTCGCTTGTACTGCATGCTGCAATGATGAGTGCTGAAATGATCAAACCTGTCTTGGTCATGGGTCCGGCTCCGTTGTTGTCTGGTTTCACCACCTCAAGAGTACGCTGCAATGTCGACTGCCACCGACAATATCACACCGAATCCGAAGATTCGGCCGGTGCCACGTCGATGCGAACACTGCATCTCGCCTTGATTTTCCGAAATTCAAGAGTGCGATCTGGGTGCAGCGCATTCTCGGACCCAATATGATCCGCTTTCAAGCACCACGTCTGGCCACCTGGAAACCATCCGTCATGCCTTTCACGCTGACCAAGCAGACCGACATTCGTAATGCCTGGTTCATCTGGCTCGGGTTCGCCATCGGCGTCATCTTGTTCGCATGGATGGAGGGTTTCAGTCATACCGTCACCGGTGCTTATCGATTCGGAGCCGACAACTGGCTTGCCGGCAAGCCGCTGTATCGAATCGACGACTATCTGAGTTTTCTCTATCCACCGACGAGTGCGATGATCTTCGCGCCCTATTCGATGCTTCCTCACGAGCTCGGTGAGATTCTCTGGCGAGTGACCTGCATGGGCGTTCTTGCACTGGGCGTTCGATCCGCCTCGGCCGCGGCGACTCGTGCATGCGGTGTCGAATTCTTTCCGCTCGTCACGCTGCTGACGCTCGCGGCTTTGTTGCCGGCGGCGCGAAACGGACAGGCGACTCTGCTCATCGCGGGCATGATGTTGGGCGCGATCGGTGCCGCAACCGCGCGGCGCTGGTGGGTGGTGGGCTTTCTTCTCGCACTTGCGACCGTCATCAAGCCTCTGGCCATCGTTCTGATGCTTCTTCTGGGTGTCCTCAGGCCCCGTGTGATCGTGCCCGCCATCGTGTTCATGGTCCTTCTGCTTGCTCTTCCCGCTCTTCATGACGGCTTTCAAAAAGCTGGATCCGATCTCGTCGACTGGGTCGCCAAGATGCGGACCGCCTCGGCTCCCGGGGCCGAGTTCAGGGTCTCCGATCTCTTCGGGGGACTCGTCGCCTTCGGAATCGATGTGCCCACCGGGATCGCCTATCTGGTTCGTGCACTTGCCGCGGTCGCCACTTTGGTGCTCTGCGCGATCTCATTCGCCCGTTTCGGCCACGTCAGAGGCGTGCTTCTGGCCGGTGCCTTCGGTTTCACGTACTTCCTGCTCTTCAATCCTCGCACCGAGAACAACGGATACGGGGCACTCGCGCCCGCCGAAGCGATCCTGGCTTCCTGGTTGCTCCTCTTTCAGGGCCGGATGATTCTCGGCGTCGTGGTCGCAAGTCTTCCATTCATCGCGCTGTCGGGGTACGAGATCGGCAAGTTCATCACGCCCGGGCGCGAGACCTGGATGGCTCCGCTCTCCGCGGTGGTCTTCCTGATCGTTCTCTGCCTGTTGCTTTTCGAGGTGGGGTCGAAACCGTCGGGCAGGCCGATCCGTGCATGATCTGGCATCCTCCATGCAATCCAACTCGGTCTCTCAAAAGAAAGAAACGCCCTGCGAGAGCCGCAGGGCGTTCCTGATCTTGATTGGACCGACACTCACATGTTGTCACCGACGGGGTCGCCCAGCACCACCATGCTCTGGAAGTATTCGATGACTCCGGAGTCCGACACGTCCAGAGCCGGCCACTGAGGCCAGTCGAACGTGTCGTTCATGAATGGTTCCATCTGATCCCAGCTCAGGACAGTCAGATGATTGACATCATGGTTGATGGCGACCCCTTCGATCGAACGGAAGCCATGGCACCTGCCGTGCATCCAACCGCCGAAATGGGGTTCCATCTTGATCGTGTTGATGAACACGTCTTCCAGACCTTTGTTTTCAAGGTGTTCGGCGTAGCCTTCGATGCCATGCTCGCGGACCATGTCCATCACCAAAGATTTCATCTCGATCGGATTGCACACCGTTCGTGCCGTGCGCTGAATGTCCGCGAGAATCTGGGGGTTGTATTCAACGTCCGTGATCCAGCCCACCTTGGCACCCTGCATCGCGTACCAGAGGCCGACGCCCTTGAGGTCATCGCCCCATGCCTGGGTATTGTTGGTCAGCGCTTCATCGAACGCCCATTGTCCCACTTCCTCGTATCCGACTGGAGGGAGACCGATGAATTCTCTGAGATCGTTGTAGGCCACCATCGCTTCAGTGGTGATGGCGGTCCGACCACCGACCATCTGATCGTGATGCGAGTTGTCGTTCGAATCGTGGTAATCGCCCCACATCGTGATCGGCATGTAGTCTCCATGACCTTCCGATCCGTCGTGGTTGGAATGGCAGGCCCCCCAGCGAGTCATGAGCAGCGCGAGGTCGGCACCGTCCACGAGGCTGGACCGATCGAGGTCCGCCTGCAGATCGGAGGTGCCCCATGCGTTCAGCATGAAGGTGAGATCCTTGCCGTCGACATGGTGGTCGCCGTCGATGTCTCCGAAGCAGCACATGCCGACATCCCCGCCATGGCCATCATCATCGTGGTCATCCCCGCCGCCGTGACCGTCATCGCCGTCGCCATCGTCACCACCATCGGAGGTTCCACCGTCGATGCTGACATCGACGAGGTCGCCGTTGATGCGGACGTCGGTCGGTGAAGGTGGCCATGATCCGACGCCCGTGAAGCCGAGTGTGATGAGATCGCCCGGCAGGATCGATTCGTTGTAGTCCACGTGGTGGAGCGACGTCCGGTCGCCTTCCCGAGAGGCCGTGCAATTCCAGGCGACTTGCACTTCCGGACTTCCAGTCCATGAGAGCGTCCAATCTTCAAGCGCCGTCTCCGCCTGATCCGCACGCAGCATGATGTCCGCGTTGTATCCGCCCGGCCATTCATCTCGAAGTTGGAAGTCCACGGAGTGTTGTGCATAGAGCATGCTCGAGCACAGCGCCGGTACGCTTGCAATCACAGACCACGACGTTGATCGTTTCGATTCGGTTCTCATACATGTTTCCTTGGAGCGCCCCAGCTCGAATTCTCTTGTGAACGACGATACGAAGCCCTGATGGGAGCGGTTTCAAGAGCTTTGGAATCTAAAATCACGCTCCTCCACCCGCTTTTCGCTTGTTTTCATGAAAAAGCAAATTCGAGTCATTCGCGAGTTCAACCCAGGTGGTCTGCGATTCAAATGTCGAGGCATCGCACTTTTGGTCTGGAAACACGGTTCTTCGATCTTTGAATGCGGTTTCTGCGTCACAACTGCCAAAGTCTTCATGATGAATATGCCGATTCATGAGTACCTCCGAGCCGGTGTCACCCGAGTCACCTGTTTGCATTCACACATGGGCACATCACGCAAGAAATCCTCATTCACTCCGTCCGTCCCGCTCATCCGAGTGGATGGACTGCGGCACGTCCGCCGACAGCAAGCGAGGATCATGTGACCGATCAGGGACGCTACGGTTCATGGGGTGGGCTCCCGGAAGCCCCCAGCAAGCGGGTGCTTCAGATCGGTTGGCGAGACGACCGCCTGCCGGATGACGCGCTTTCCGATTCGAGCTGTCTGTGCCATGGAAACGGACGGAGTTACGGTGATTCCTGTCTGAACGACGGGGCGACTCTGATGAGCACTCGTGGGCTGGATCGAGTCATCGCGTTCAATGTCTCCACCGGTGACTTCGAATGCGAACCCGGACTGCTGATCAAGGAGTTGCTCGATCTCACGGTTCCCTACGGATGGTTCTCGCCCGTGGTGCCCGGAACCCAGTTCGTCACCATCGGCGGCGCAGTGGCGAACGACATCCACGGCAAGAACCACCATCTGGCCGGTTCGTTCGGGGCACATGTCCGCTCCTTCGAATTGCTCAGATCCGATGGCACGAGAATCACCTGTTCGCAACACGAGAACTCCGAGTTGTTCCGGGCCACGATCGGCGGTCTCGGACTCACCGGGCTCATCACACGGGTCCGTTTCAGGCTGAAGAGAGTCCCGGGTGCGTTCATCGAGCAGGAGAAGCACGTCTTCAAAAACCTCTCCGGGTTCTTCGCCTTCACCGAAGCGTTTGAGAACGGATTCGAACACACCGTCGCGTGGATCGATTGTCTGTCGAGTGGTCGTGCACTGGGTCGTGGGATCATGATGTGTGGGAATCATGCCGCCGGTGAGTCCTCGAGGCAGATTCAGGGTGGCGTGCTTCGATCGGTGCCCTTCACGCCTCCGTTCTCTCTGGTGAACGGTTTCTCGATCAGGGCCTTCAACGAGGTCTTCTTCCAGAAGAACGTTCTTGCCGCCGGCGCATCCCGGATTCATCATCGCCCGTTCTTCTTTCCGCTGGATGGCGTCCGTGACTGGAACAGAATCTACGGCCGAAGGGGATTCCATCAGTACCAGTGCGTCATCCCGCATGCGGTCGCCGAGTCCGCGATCGGTGACATGTTGAAGAGAATCGGTCGAAGTCGGGCGGGTTCATTCCTCGCCGTCCTCAAGCGCATGGGGGCACAGGATGCTGCAGGTCTTCTCTCCTTCGGGCGTCCGGGTGTGACGCTCGCCCTGGACTTCTCGAACCATGGAGCTCGCACGCTGGAACTCCTCGAAGATCTCGACCGCATCACACGATCCTCCGGCGGCGTGGTCTATTGCGCCAAGGACGCCCGCATGAGCCCCGAAAGCTTTCAGGCGTATTATCCGCAGTGGCGAGAACTCGAGCGCCTTCGGGATCCGGCATTCAATTCCACCTTCTGGCGTCGCGTCACGAAAGCCCCTTCATGAAGAAGATCCTCATCATCGGCGCGACCTCCGCGATCGCTGAAGCCACCGCACGTCTCTATGCGGAGAACGGCGACAGGCTTGCCTTGATCGCTCGAAACGAATCACATCTGGATGCTGTCGCCCAGGACCTCCGGCACCGTGGCGCGGATTCGGTCACGACCTTCCTTCTGGATGTCAACGTCTTCGATCGTCACGAGGAAGTCCTCCTTGCCGCAGACGAAGCCCTGGGAGGCCTCGATTTCGCCCTGATCGCACACGGGACGCTTCCGGATCAGGATTCCTGCCAGCGGTCGGCTCGGGTGATGCTCGGTGAATTCTCGACGAATTGCACCAGCACCCTCTCACTGGTGACATTTCTCGCGAACATGCTCGAACCACGCGGCCAGGGCGTCATCGGAGTGATCACTTCTGTCGCCGGGGATCGAGGACGTCAAAGCAACTACGTCTATGGTGCGGCCAAGGGAGCGGTGGGGCTCTTCCTCGGCGGACTTCGAAACCGTCTGCATGGCAGTGGGGTGCACGTTCTCACGATCAAGCCCGGGTTCGTTGACACACCGATGACCGCGGAGTTCTCCAAGGGCGCGCTCTGGGCGACGCCATCCGCAATCGCAAGAGGAATCAGTTCTGCGGAGAGGCGACGGAAAGACGTGGTCCACCTGCCCGGATTCTGGCGGATGATCATGCTGGTCATCCGTCTCATTCCGGAGCGAATCTTCAAGCGTCTCTCGCTCTAGCGTGAGTCGCCTCTCATCCCCCCGGTTCGTGTCACGACGTTTCGGCCGTGGGTTTCGCGGACTCCTCCGACTCAATCAAATCATGATCAGTCGACCCTTTTTCAGGTGCCACGCGAAACGGCGCGTTGAAGGTCATCACCTCTTCGAACATCTCAGGAACGTTCGATTTCATGGTTCGGTGTTCGAGTGAGTCCAGATCTGCTCCGTACAGCTCGTTCAGCCAGGTGAGCGCGCAGAGTTCCAGCAGCATGGGTCCTGCATGGCCCGGACGTTCATCCGTGAAGAAGGCGGTTCGTCCTCTTCCGAGCATCGTTTCGATGTCCGGAAGTTTCTCCGCCTCGAATCGTTTCTTCATCACCGGTGCCATCTTTCCGTAGGCCAGAAAGTCGATTTCATTCTTCGGGTACATCGCACGAAGTTTCTCGACCACCTCGGCACATCTGTTGGCATAGCCCGTGATGATCCGGTCGAACATGACGGTGTCCATGCTGGCACCACCCATCGCCCAGGGTGTTCCGATGAAGAACCGAGTGTCCGGGTTGTGCTCGAGAGCGAGGTCGAACCACTTCTTGAACGTCTCCTCGTCATCCGAGAGTCCCGGTGTCAGACCGAAGAGTTCGACCGTTCCGGTGGCGAGCACCGCTTCAATCTCCTTGCGCGGTTTCGGTGAGAGCCAGAGTGCGCCAGCCGTGCCCGACTGACCTCCTCGAAAGACGATCTTCATCTCATGTTCCGGGAAGTCGCTGTTCTTCGCGATCCGATCGAAGCTCAAGGCCACCGGGCAGAAGAAACTGTGCCCTGCAAAGAGGCACTTCATTCCCTGCGAGCGTGGGCGAGTCTCAGAGGCGGAGACCTCTGCATTGAGGACGAGAAGCAGAAGGGCCGCCAGAATGAGTGTGAACGTGGTTTTTCGGTACGTCATCTGATTGAACCCTTGAATGGTCTGTTGAAAGTGGAGGGACACCCTGATGGTAGTCCTTTCCGGCGCCCTGGTCTCGATCAAACCGGAATCATGATGTGGCTGGTTTGCATCCGTTTCAACGTCAACGGTCATCGGGATCATGTTGACGTGAAAGCAATTCTTCGATTTTCGAAAGCCGTGCGTTGATCGATTCGAGCGTTCCGGCATCTTCCGGTTCTGGAAGCGGCCCTTGATTCGGCTGTAAACGCTTGAAAAAGACACCGAGGGCGGTCGTGGCCGTCGCGAACGAGCCGATACCGATCACCATGAGCAGTGCTGCCAGCGTCCGTCCTTGTTCCGTGACCGGATACTCGTCCCCGTACCCCACGGTCGAGCAGGTCACGATCGCCCACCACAGCACGTCGTCCGCGGATTTGATCGTCGCGTCCGGTGCGGCTTCCTCGTAGTGGAGGACTCCCACGCAGATCACCGTGAAGAGAATGATCCCGATGAAGACCAGCCCGGAGAAGATCGCCGCCGGTCGATCTCGCTTGAACACGTATGCGAGCATCTTGAGTGATCGGATGATCCTGAGCACTCTGAGGATTCGTGCGAAGCGCAGATACCTAAACGCCGGTATGACGGGAATCGAAGACAGAAGGTCCAGCCAGCCCCAGGTGTACAGGTAGTGCCACGTCCTCTTTTCCCGGCACAGCGACCGGATGAAATCGAGAAAGAAGACCACGCAGATGCCAAAGTCGATCTTGTCGATCAGCAGTGCCTTCTCATCCGTGTCCGAAAGCAGCAACCTGAAGGTCATGAGAATGATCGCCGCGGTCGCCAGCGCCGCGATGAACAGGTCGTAGGCCGCCGGTGTGTTGTTCTCTCTCGCTTGTTGCATCAGGTCTTCCTTTTCAGGTGCAGGTCTTTGCAGGATGCATCTCGCAGGCCATCTTTCGATGACGTTCGTCCTTGTGTCGGACGGAACGTGCAGCACGATTCATCCTTTGGACGAGGATAGTATGTCATCAGTTCGAAGGTCATGACAGGAGCCCCTCGCATGCACAACGTCTATCTCGGTCTTGCCATTCTTGCCGAAGTCATTGCGACCAGTGCCTTGAAGGCATCCGATTCCTTCACTCGCCCCTGGCCGACGGTGCTTGTGATCGTCGGTTACGTCCTGTCCTTCTACCTTCTGACACTCTGCCTGGACAAGATCCCGATCGGCATCGCCTACGCGATCTGGTCCGGGGTGGGCATCGTGCTCATCGCCTTCAGTGGTGCGATCTTCTACAAGGAGATGCCGGACCGATGGACGATCCTCGGCATGGGACTGATCATCTCCGGCGTCGTCGTGATCAATCTCTTCGCCCGGAATCCTGCGCACTGATGACGAAAGCTCGAATCTGACTGGTCGGATTCGGACCGACCGCTGCACTTCGGACATCCTGCCTTTATCGTCTTTTCTGGCTCAAGAGGGGGGGAGTTGCCGTCTGGGGCCCGATTGGCTTGCTCTCCCACGTTGAATTCGTCTTGCTCCCTTGAGTTTCAGGGTTTTCCAAACTACCCTGAATGCACTGAGTGCATTACAGGCATCCGCTTGATTGGTCACTCCGGTCCCATTCTCTCACCATTTCGCCTGGAGCTTCAAGATGAACACCCGTATCGCCAGACTGGCATTCGTGAATCTTCTGCTGGTTGGATCCGCTTTGGTCATTGCCGAGGAGCAGGTGACCGTGGCGCCGACATCCTCAGGCAGACTCTATGCGAATTACACCTTCCAAGACTGCTGCACGCTGGACGCCTGGAGTTCGAGTTCGGGGTCCCTGTGGACGGAGACCTGCGAGAGCATGGGGGGCTACTGCATGGGTGGCAAGGATGTCGCCAACTGGGTGTTCGAGATGCCCGACATGCCTGTGGGAGCCACCGTGCTTTATGCTCGTCTTGAACTGAACAAGCAAGGCGGCGTTGCCGGTTCGGCGATGCTCTATCTGCGGCAGACCAATTCGGCCGCGCTTGGAACCAGCTCGCCTGCACGCCCATCGCCTTCATC
>MDTG01186758.1_pt1 | contig 13797 bp, 12 predicted proteins | sample 811421 | NCBI WGS metagenome assembly MDTG01 (sample SAMN05326645, study PRJNA326480) | marine metagenome | isolation source: seawater | place: Pacific Ocean: South East | collected 2011 | reverse complement strand
TTTAAAGTAGTCACTACTAACTCAAAAATACTTTTTAATTTTCTTAAAAATTACATTGATGATGTTAAATACTGTCCTAACGGTGTAGATTTAGATTTATTTAATAATAAATCAAAAAAAAAATATAATTCAAAAGAAATCATTATAGGATTTGTAGCAAAAAATAGAGAAGTAAAAAGAATAGATATACTTAAATTAGTAGAAAATAAAATATCAAAATATTGCAATATTAAAATTAAACCCATAATAATTGATAGAAATTATCGATCTAATGTCTTAAATCAAAGACAAATGATAGAATATTATAAAGAGATTGATTACTATCTTTGTCTAAGCAATCAAGAAGGTACTCCAAATCCTGCTCTTGAAGCTGCAGCATGTGGAAACTTATTAATCTCAACAAGAGTGGGGAATATGCCTGAAATCATTACTCATAATATTAATAGTTTCTTTATTGATCAAAATACAAATAAAATTGTAAAGAAAATTAGAGAAATATCAAAAATAGACTCTACAACGTATAGAAGTATGAGTAAAAAGCTTCTTAATGAAATTAAACTTAATTGGTCTTGGAAAAAAAATTCTAAAAAATTTGAAGAAGCTATGTGTATATTAATTAATAAATGATTATTCTTGGTATTAATTTAAGTCATTGTTCTAGTATTACTTTAATTATTGATAATGAAATTAAATTTTTCCAAGAAGAAGAGAGGCTATCGAGAGTAAGAAGGCATAAAGGCTGGCCTGAACTTTCATTAAAATATATGTATGAATACTTTTCTATTTCTGATGAAGATATTGATCTATGTGTAATATGTGATCTGCAAACTGCAAAAAATACCAATTTCAATATTAATGCTAAAGAAATAATCTTTATTCATCATCATCTTTCTCATATTTTTTCAGGTTATGCCTTTACCGAAGAAAAAAATTTTAATTGTATAAGTATTGATGGTGGTGGTGATTTTAACTCTTGGATGTCAATTGCCCGATTTGAAAATAAAAAATTAGTTAAATGGTACTCTAATTGTGGATTTTCTTATAAAGATAACAAATTGAATAAGCCCTTTTTCCCAAAATGCTTTTCAAAACCTTTAGGAACATACTGGTCGCATCCCTGTGTATTAAATTTTGGAATGGTAGATAAAAATGGAATAGGTGGCTACGAGGGTAAGTTAATGGGCCTTGCAGCAAGGGGTGATGCAAACAATTTTTATAATCATAAAAAAAAATATGATGCAAATTTTAGTCTATATAAAAAAAATAATTATTACTTTATCAAGACACAAGGTCAGACTAAAATTGGAAATAAAGATTTTATAGAAATAAATGATAAAGAAAAAATTTCTCTCAAAGATGTAAAATTATTGAGAAAGAAAGATAAGATTATTCTTAAAGAATATGATTTAAAAGATCAAATCAGCTTAGATTTTGCTTCAGATTTTGCTAGTTATATCCAGAAAAAAACTGAAGAAATTATTATTAAATGTATAGAAAAAAATAATTTTAAAAAAGATGAGCTTATAATTCTTTCAGGCGGATTATTCAGCAATGTATTGTTGAATGGCAAATTGAATCAATCTCATAAAATATTTGTTGTACCTACTATGGGCGATGAAGGTCTATCTCTAGGTGCAGCAATTTGGGGTGCCTATTTAAAAGATATTAAACTAGAAAAATTAGAAAACTTATATCTCGGGGTTGAATTACCAAAAAATGATCAAATAGATTTTGAAATTGTTGGAAAATATCTATCTCAAAATAAAATAATTGGGTTGTTAGAGGGGAGAATGGAGTGTGGTCCTAGAGCTTTGGGTGGAAGAAGTATATTGGCTAATCCTTCATGGTTTAATGCAACTCAATCAATCAATGACAGATTAGGAAGGGTAGAATACATGCCTTTTGCTCCAGTAATCTTAGAAGAGTATGCAGATGAGATACTCATAGATTGGAGCCCTTCTCATAGATCCTCTGGACATATGACTTTAGTATACAAAGTGAAAGAAAAGTGGCACCAGAAGCTTAAAGGTGTAATCCACAAGGATGGAACAGTTCGACCACAGGTTATAAATTTGAATACAAATCCAGTATATTATAAAATTATAAAATCATTTTTTAAATTTTCTGATATACCAGTTCTAATAAATACCAGTTTTAATTTACATGGCGAGCCTATAATTAATAATATTGACTCTGGATTAAAATGTCTAAAAGAAAAAAAAATAGACGTCTTGATAGCTGAAAATGCAATACATACTCTCTAAATTAGTTGTTAATTTAGTAAAAATCTTTACGAATGAATCTTCTTTTATCGGTATAAAGTATAAATGCCTTTCAATACATAAATTTAATTATTTTAGCTTAGCTTTTTTTTTTCAAATTTATTATTTAAATAAAAATAATATTAAACAGATTAATCAAATTTATTTAGAAGATTATAAATTCAATATTTCTGATAAAGATAAAAAAATCCTCATAAAGAATTCAAAAAATTTAGGATTTAATTTAGCAAGTATATATCCCTCAGATGCAATTTTCCTATGGCACTTAATAAAAAAATATAAAATCAATAATTTTATAGAAACTGGAACTGGCTTTGGTTATTCAACCGTCCTCATACATGAAGGCCTAAAATTGTATAATCACAAAATTTTTAATTTAAATACTTTTGGATTTCCCAAAATTCATCAAAAAAAATATTCAAAAAACTTATTCAAAAATTACCCAAAAATAAAATATCATTTTGGATTTGTTCCTAAAATTTTAATAAATTCTTACCTATCAAAAAAGAAAAATACTGCTTTTTTTATTGATGGCCCAAAGGGATCGAGTAAAGAATTCGAAGAAACGTTAAAATTTATCTTTTTAAATTTCTCTCCAGAATTTGTTGCAATACATGATTGTGAATATCATTTACCTCCCTTGTACATTAATAATTTTAATAAAAGATTAAATTATACTAGATCAAAATTAGTTTATTTTTTTCATAAAAATTTATCAAAAAGTAATTACAAACTTATGTTTTTGAATAATAAAAATTATCAATATTTTCAAAATTTAGATAATTCTATCTTTAGGTTTTCAAATAAAATTGGACCATACTTTTTTAAAAATGCAAAGAACTTATCTTACAGTCCTGGTATAGGCGTTATTGTAAAAAAAAATTGAAAAAATTAATTATTAAATTTTTAAAGAAAATATTTATCTTTATTCCTAATAAAATTATAATTTTTCTTCTTAATAAAAATAAATTCTTATTAATTAAATTAATCTTAACTCTATTTGGTTATAAGGACCTAATGAAGAGATTAAATAATAACGGTCTTATAGTTGTTGATATCTTAAAAATTGATATTAGTAATTTATATATTTTAAGAAATGTTTATTGTGAGATAATTCAATCCAATGATAAATCATTAATATCATTTTTAGAAAACTATATAATTGAAAAGGGAGATTTAAGTCTAAAAAACAGCTTTCACTATCAATTATTTAAAAAATTAAGTAAAAATGAAAATGAAATTTTTAATCCTCGTGTCTTAGATTACTTCAAATGGCATCAAAGCCTTAATAAAGAAAACATTAATAACAGAAGTGAAGAGTGGATATTAAACAAAATTCAATCCTGTAAAAGATTATTTTATTCTATAAAGTCAAATGGTTTTAAAGACTATGATTTATTAAATTTACCATTAATACTTAATGAGCCTTTGATTGAGACCAGATATAAATATGATTATAAAATTTCAGGATACGAGATTTTTGATGGACATCACAGAGTTGCATGTGCTAAAGCACTTGGATATGAGAAAATATTTTGTATTCTTTGTAAAGATATCGCAACAAAAACACCCTTTGGAATAAAAATTAATGAAATTAATAAATAACAAATTAACAAGTATAATTAATTTAAATTATATGTAATTTATTAACATTGTAATAAATTTAAAAAAAAAAGTATGAATAATAAAATTGTTTATCTATCTATGAATGCTGACATACTACATTATGGTCATATAAATATTTTAAAGATTGCTAGTAAGTATGGTAAAGTAATTTTAGGTTTAATGACAAATTCAGCCATTAAAACTTATAAAAAAACTCCTATTATATTTAATTATAATGAAAGAAAAATAATTGTAGAAAATATTAAATTTGTTCATACAGTTGTCCCACAAAAAAGTCTTAGTTATAGAAGTAATCTAATTAAATATAAACCAGACTTTGTTGTTCATGGTGATGATTGGAAACGTGGAGTTCAACAAAAAACCAGGTTAGAGGTTATTAATACATTAGCTGAATGGGGTGGTAAACTAATTGAACCAAAATATACAAAAAAAATTTCTTCATCATTAATAAAAACAAAACTTAAATATTGATCGTAATAAAAGACTTCATAATTAAAGAATTAATTAAAATGTAGATATGAATTTATGAACAAAATTAATAAACTTTTGATTACAATTGATGGTGTAAGAAAAGATAGAGTTGGTTTTTACAATAAACGCAACATTTACATTACTCCAAATCTTTCTAAAATAGCAAAAGAGTCAGTCGTTTTTAACGATATGTTTGCGTGTGGTACGTCTACGGCTATGTGTTTTGCATCTTTATTTAATGGACAATATCAAAAAGATTTTCAAAGAAAAAATTTTGGAGACAATAATAATCCATACAAATCAAATATTTTCACTGATTTAGAAAATAGAGGCTACAAAACTTTTATCTGTTTAAATAAAAGATTTGAATATCCATTAAAATTAATTAATACAATTGGAAGAAATACTAAAATATGGTGGACAGGTGAAAAGAATAAAAAAAATAAAAGTATCGGTAGTTTGAGACCTTTAGAACAGGTAAAATATATTTCAACAAATTTAAAAAAAATCAAAGACCCATATTTTTTATGGGTACATTTATGGGGTTTTTCAGCTCCTAAAAAAAAATTTACTCTATCTACTTCCACTGATTACGATGCTAGAGTTAAAGAAATGGATGAGGCGATAGGTTATATATTTAAACAATTCAAAAAAAATACTGAAATGTTCTTTTTTTCAGATCATGGGTATGCACTTTTTGAAAAAAATAAATGGGCATATGGCAAAGATGCTGGCAATCTAGTCGGATCAGTAACTAATGTTCCAACAATTATCTATAATGGTAAAAATATTGGTATAAATAATAATTTAGTTTCTCAAACAAATATAAGAAAATTAATTAACAATAGCAGTGAAGCTCTAAAATTAAAGAGTGAGTTCGCATATTGTGAGTCTAGATACATTGAAGAATATGATATTGCACTAGCTATAAGATATAAAAATTTTAAATATATTATTGAATATAATAAACGAAAAAGTCAATTGTATGACGTTATGACTGACCCAGATGAAAATATTAATCTTATATCAAACAAAATAAATAAATTAAAAAGAGATAAATTTGGAAATCATCCAGAAATTAAACCTTATATTATTAGATATGATTGGGCTCAGATTGAAATTATATATAAAAAATTAGATAACATAGCAAAGAATTTTTATGACTTCTCATCAATTCCAAATAATATAAAAATGAAAAATTTTATAAAATCATCCAAGTTGTATTTTATCTATAAGAAGTTTTTTAATTGATAAAAGTATTAATAATAGTTGACAAGCCAAATTGGGCATATGATTCTATTGCAAAGTCACTTTTAAAGTATAATAAAAATAAAAATTTAAACTTTACAATTGACTATATTAAGAAACCTAAATTCAATCTAGAAAGATCGAATGATAAGTTTGATTTGTTTTTTTTTATGGGTTGGCAATCAATAATAAAAAAAAATTTTTTTGGAAATTATCAATTAAGATTTAAAAATATCAGTAAAACAAAAATAATATGTGGTATACATTCACATCATTCTTGGGATAATAGATTATCAACACCTGACCATTTACACTACCCTGACGAAAGACTAATAAAAATATTAAATTCTTTGAAATCAGTAAATTTAGTATCTAAAAGACTTTATAATATTTTTATCAAATCTGGACTAGAGAATGGTTGTTTAACTTATAATGGTGTTGATACAGATATATTCCAATTTAAGAAAAAAAAATTAAATGAAAATATTTTAGTTGGCTACTCAGGTTCAAAAAAACATGATTGGAGAAAAGGTATATCAAAATATATCATACCCTCTAGTGAAATGGAGGGTGTTAAATTGCATATTGCAGCACCTGAAATTAATTATATTTCTTATAATAATATGTATAAATTTTATCATAATATTGATATTTACATTTGTGCTTCGTCATCAGAGGGTTTTTCACTAAGTGTATTAGAGGCTTTGGCTTGTGGAAAACCAGTGATATCAAGTAAAGTTGGTGGTTGTGAGGAAATAATTTCAAATGGTACAAATGGTTTCTTAGTTGAAAGAGAAGTTAAATCATTTAAAGAAAAAATAAAATATTTTGCTAAAAATAAAAAAGAAATTAATAGAATGGGTGCATCTGCTAGAAAGTTAATTTTAGAAAATTGGTCATGGTCAAAACGATCTAAAGATTGGTATGATTTTATTTTAAATTCTTTAAATGCATAATATTAAATCAACACAGACTGATCCCCCTAATTTTGGAAATGCTAAATTTATAAATACCTTTATTGCAAATATAATTTGTAAGATTAGAAGAGCAAAATCTTTTAAAATTATAGAAAGTGATATTAATAAAAACCTATTACCTAATAAAATCTCTATCATTATACTAAGTTGTAAACGCATTAACTCTCTAAAAAGACTGCATAGCTCACTTAATATATTTCTTTCAGAAATTGAAACATACAAAAATTATGAGGTTATTTTAGTTGATAATGGCTCTGGTAATGAGTTAATTAATTGGGCTCATTCAACTAATTTTTTTAATAAAATAATATCTATAAAAAAAAACATTGGAATGTGCGCAGCTTTAAATCAAGTTTACCAAACAATTGATACAGAATTTACAATGTTAATAGAGGATGACTTTATTATTAAATATCATAAACCTTTTATGGAAAATTGTTTAAAAATATTCAAAAATTTTCCCGAAATTGGAATTATAAGACTTAAAAATCAAAATAATTGGGGTAAAAAATTTAGACGAATTGGACCTATTAGAAAAATTAATGAAATAAAATTTTGGACATGGTTTCCATCATTTAATTATAAACATAATGTATGGTGTGCAGGTAGCGTTATTTTTAGGCATGTAGGATATTTAAAGCTAGGGCAGATAAATTGTAAAGATAATGTATCTAGGCTAAATAATAATCATCAAGGAATACAATATGAAGAAATTTATGGGAAAAAATTTAATAAAATATGGTTAGCAGCCAAAATTTATAATTGCTATCCATTTGTTCAACTAGATCAAGATAACGAGTCACCAGGTTGGAGTGAATAAATTTTTTGAATCTATTAAATGATCTTACAGTTTTCGTATTGCACACAGACGAGGAAACAATAGAGGAGTGTTTGTATTCATTATCAAAACAAAACTGCAAATTTAACACAGAAATAATAAAGAATATTTATCCAATGCATAAGGCTTTCCAATATATGCCTGATAATGTAAAAACTAAATATTTCATACAATTAGATGCAGATATGATATTAAAAGAAAACTCAATTATGCGTCTATATAATGAGATTCAAAAATCAAACTTTCTAACATATAGAATATCTGGTCAATTATATGAAAAAGGTTTTGGAGTCGGAGGTCATGTAAAATGTTGGAAAAAAAATGTTTTTAAATATTTTAAATTTAAAGATGTCAGAACTGTCGATAGAAATTTTCATAATCGCGTAAGACTATTCGGTTTTAGAAATAAAGTTATTAAAGATATTTTTGGGTATCACGTACCAAGACACTCAACATTTTCATCATATTTAAAAACAAAGAGTGATGTCGAAAAATGGAGATTTTTAAAGAGACCTTATGAAAAATATGCAAAAAATCTATTAGACGAGATAATTAATTCAAAAGAGACTATACGATTAAACGGTTTTCTATTTGGGAGTATAACAGTAACAAAGTATTTATTAAAATCTAAAAATATTATTTACGAAAAAAAATTATTCAACGAAATTTCTAAGAATTATGATTTTATCTCTGAAAAATCTAATATATCTAAATTAAAAAATCATTATGAAATAAATAATCTTATTGCTAATAATTATGAAAATTTTCGAAAGGATGACTTAAACCTTAAAATAACTCTGTTAGATAAATACTTTAAATTGTTTGATATACCTCATTACCAAATAGTAAAAATAATTAAGTTAATAAATGAATGATAAATATTTATATAAAAGCTAGCCAATCTTTATATTTAAAAACAATTCTCCCAATTTTACCTCATATCAAGGGGAAATATTTTTTTTATAGTAATATTAAAAGCCTTTTATTTAAAAATCGAAATATAGAAAAAATTATATCTAATAGGCCCACTAACTTTAATATAATAAACCTTAAATCTATCTTATATATCTCAAAATTAATTGAATTTGACACAAATTTTTTTAGTTATAATACAAATATAAAATTTGCTTATACTACATTCACAAAAAATAATTCAGTATTAATCTGTACTACAAAAGATCTTATTTTTGCAAAAAAAAATTACTCTAAATTTAAAAAAATAATCGTAGTTGGATATCAGCATTTACCGATATTGGGTATATTTGATATTTCCAATTCATATAGTCACGATGAAATTTATAATAATCTTTTTTTTGTTAAAAATAATTTTCACAAAATACTCAAAAATATTAAATTTCAAAAATCAATTTTTTTAAATTTAATATATCAAAATAAAAGTAATTTTGAGGTTAAAAAGAATAGCATTTTAGTTTTTCATCCTGGTGGTTATAGAAATATTATATCTAATAAAGATGATAATAAAATTATGTCTTATCAAAAACAGTTATCATTCTTTAAAAAAGTTTTGACACCACTTCTGAATAGAGGTTTCTACATATACATTAAAATTCATCCTTTGTGTGCAAAATATCATACTTATAATGATATGCATAAAATATTAATTTCAGACAATTTTTTTAAAAAAAATATTCAAAAAATCAAAATTTTAGATCGTCAGGTTAATTACATACCTTTTGCACAAAAAACTATATTTAATTTAACTTTTGGTTCTTCAGCAATTTATGAATTATGGAGTTTAGGTATAGTAAATAATTATATTTGTAGAATATTTAAAGATGAGAGAAGTGATAAATTCAATTTGTTTAAAGATATTACTCTTATGAAAATTTCTGAATTATCAACAATAAAAAAAGTTGATTTCAATAAGTTGAATAATCTCCTAAAAAATACTATTAATTATTATAGAAATAATATTTCTATTTCTAATCAAAAAGAGTTAATAAATTTTCTTAATTATCAAATTAATGAGTAATTTAAAAAAATTGTGTTTATTTTTGACTTATGGTCAAAGCCTTGGCACATGGGATAAAAATGGAACATTATTAAGAGAACTAGATATCTATAAAAATTTACTAGAACAAAAAAAAACTACTTTGACAATAATATCTTACTCAAAAAAAAATGAATTACATTTATTGAATAGTTCCGAATTAAAAAATATAAAAATAATTTATAATAAATATAAGTTACCAAATATACTTTTCCCATTTTCATTATTAATCTTTAACTTTACTTCATTCACAAAAATTAATATTTTTAAATCAAATCAAGAACATGGTGCTATATTTCCTCTAATTTTTTCAAAATTATTTTTTGGTAAGTTTATTTTTAGGTCTGGTTTTAGCCTAAGGCATCATATAAAGAAAAAATATAGTATTTTTTCTATTCAATATTTATATTCATTAATAAACAACTTTTTGTGTTGCTTATTTTCTTCAAATATTGTGATTACATCAAAAAATTATGTGGAATTCTATTTTTTTGAAAGAAAAATATCTGAAATTCCTAATTATATTCCAAGTTATTTTTCAAAATTAAAATTAACGCAAGAAAACAAAAAAAAAAAGTACGACTTCATATATATCGGTAGATTATCAAGTGAAAAAAATTATAAATTAATTTTTGATATAGCTATTAAAATTAAGAATTCAAAAATCTTAATAATTTCAAATGATATAAATAATTATAATAAAAATATAAAAAATATAATTTATAAAAAAAATATTTCTAATGATAAAATTCATGAATATCTTTTAAAAAGTAAGTTCTTAGTATTACCCTCTAATTATGAGGGACAATCTAAAGTAATGTTAGAGTCAATGTATTTTAACATTCCAGTTATTGCTAAAAATTCTAAAGGTATTAACAAATATATCATCAATTATAAGAATGGTTTCCTATTTAAAAATATTGATGATTTTATTGAAACTTATAAATCTATTAATGAGAATAAAATCTTATTAAAAAATATTTCTCAAAATGCATACAAAAAAATTGTTAAAAATAATTTACTTCACGTAATATTAAAAAAAGAGTTAAAGTTAATAAATTCATAAAATGAAAAATGAACTTATAAGTATATTGATGCCAGTTGGAGATGTAGATATTAAAGTTCTCAATAAGTCATTAGAATGTATTACCAATCAAACCTATAAAGAAATAGAATTAATAATAATATGTGATACTGAAAATAATGCTGTACGTAAAACTTTAAAAAACTTTTCAAAAAATAAATTAAAAAATTCTTTTATACATTTTAATAAAGTTAATCTAGGTATAACTAAGTCTTTGAATATTGGATTAAATTATGCAAATGGAAAATTTGTTGCAAGGTATGACTCAGATGACTTAATGAATAAAAACAGAATACAAAATCAATCAAATTTTCTAAGAGATAATCCAAAAATCGATATTATTTTTACAAATTATAAAATTTTTTTTGAAAAAACAATATTCTCAAAAAAGAAAAAAGTGCCCAATAATTTAAGTATTATAAAGTGGAGAATGATTTTTTGTAATCAATTTTGTCATCCTAGTGCAATGTTTAGGAAAAAATTAGTTGATGATGGATTATACAAGTATAATGAGAATTACTTAGTTTCACAAGATTATGAATTATGGACGAAATTTATTCTTTCAAATATTAATTTTTATATTTTAGAAGATTATTTATATTTTTTAAGAATACACAGGAAATCTGTAAGTATTTCAAAAAAGCAATTACAAAATGATAATTCTCTTAATATTGGATACAATTACTTAAGTAAAAACATACAATTTAATGTATCAAAAAGTGACTATAATGATTTAATTTACATTCTTTGTTTTCACGAATATGAGTACACAAATAATAAAAGACGAATAACAGAAAATTTTGATAGCGTTTTAAAGGTTTATTTGGAGATATATGAGGGTTTGCATATAAGAAAAAATCAAGAAATATTTAACTATTATTTTATTGAAGATATGAATAAATTCATTAACTTCATCGGTTTATGGAAATCATATAAGTTATCTATTCTTAAGCATTTAAGAGTATTAGTTTTCTTAAAGTTACGATTGAACCAATTGTTGAAAAGACTAGTTTCCATTTAAAGTAAAAAAAATGAAAAAAATTAGTTTTAATTTAATTAATTTTTATTTATTTATTTCATTACTACCTATTACTTACAGTATTCTAAAAATTTTTTATGGTGATGTATATTTTAAAAACCTAATTTTTTTTTTTGTAATCTTATTAGTTGTATTATTTAAAAAAGTATTAATTAATTCAAAATTAATTAAAAAAAGAAACGATATATATTCATTAATTTTCTTAAAAGTAAGTTTATTACTATCAATTATATTGTCTTTATACTCACCTACTATAAATAATTTAAATACTTCTTTAATACTTATATCAATAATTAGTATGTATTACGTTAATAATGAGTTTATTTATTTTATAAACAATGAAGAAAATATTGAAAAAATTATAAATTTTATTTTTTCTCCTATTATTATTTTATTTTTTTCTCATTTCGTTAGTTACATTATACACATTGTTACATTTGGTGATAAAACTTTTATATTAGATTTTTTAAACTACTACGATTGGTTTGCTGAAAATGTAGTAATATCTCTTCTTATTTTTTGTATTATATCACAATACAAACTTAATTATTTAAATATTAAATTATCTTTCTTAGTTTTTTTTAGTTTATATTTATCTATTTTATATGATACTTGGATTGCAACTATTATTTGTGCTTTAATAATATTAATACAATTTTTTGATAATTATAAAAAAATATCAATATCAAATAAGCTAGCTTTTTATTTACTAATAATGACTTTTTATTTTTTTATATCTTTATTAATCTTTATTATGTCAAAATTTATATATTTAGATAACGTATTAAATATAAGTAATTTTCTAAATTATTCTGTAAAAGACAGGGTAGAAGAACTGCACGAAGCTATTTATTATATGACAAATGTTAATATTTTTGGAAGCGGTCACATTGATTTCTTTGATGAAAAAACTTACCACTCTTTTATTTCTGTAGTTATATATCATAACGGCATTTTTGGTTTAATATTTACAATATTATTCCTATTATCCTTATTTAGAGTAGTATCAAGTAATTCTTCTTATATTTTTGGTTCACTAATTGCTTTAATTTTGTTTTTATCAATTTTTGCTTATTCTTTGATACCCCCATTTTTTATTATTTTCTTCTTTATATATAAAGATTATAAATAGTTTATGTGTGGGATTGCAGGTTATTTCAACACATTCAACTACGACCAAAGAATTTGTTCAGATTTATCTAACTCAGTTATAGATTCTATCAGAAAAAGAGGACCAGATAGTTATGGAGCTTGGAATAATTCTTTTTTGTATCTACTTCACTCTAGGTTATCGATTATAGATATATCTGAAAATGCAAATCAGCCTATGATTTCAAAAAATGGTAGGTATATTCTAGTTTTTAATGGAGAAATTTATAATTATAAAACTCTAAAAAAAAACTATTTACAACATCAGTCTATTAAATCTTCAGGAGATACTGAAGTAATTATAAAATTATTCGAAAAATTTGGAGTAGAGGATACAATAAAATTATTAAATGGAATGTTTTCCATAGGTGTCTACGATAATTTAACAAAAAATCTTTTTTTAATAAGAGATAGGACTGGTCAAAAGCCACTTTACTATTATTTTGATAATACAAATTTTTGTTTTTCATCAGAGCTATCATCATTTTATAATTTTAAAGATATTGATTTAAGATTAAACATCGCTTCATTTAATGAATTCTTAAGACTAGGTTATTTTCCTCAAAAGACATCCTCTATTAAAAATATAAAAAAAGTCTTACCTGGTACGTATATTAAAGTTACTAAAATAGAGAACAAATTTCATTTAGAAGAAAAAAAGTGGCTTGAAATAAATAATATTAATAAAAAAAAAAATAATCATAATTTTCAAAATGAAGTTTCACATTTAAATGAGATATTTTTAGATGTTATAGGTGATAATTTAGTTTCAGATGTTGATAGAGGTGTTTTTTTATCTAGTGGAATTGATTCCACATTAATAGCTTGTTATTCTAAAATTTTTTTAAACAATAATTTAAACACATTTACTATAGGCTTTGAAAATTCTAACTTTGATGAGTCTTTTAAAGCATCTAAAACAGCTAAAACATTAAATTCTAATCACAATAATATTCTATTAAAAGACTACGATGTAAAAGAGTCTATATTAAAAATGAGTGATATTTATTCAGAACCATTTGGAGATACATCGCAAATACCAACATATCTTTTATCTAAGCATTCTTCAAAT
>MDTG01254595.1_pt1 | contig 13798 bp, 18 predicted proteins | sample 811421 | NCBI WGS metagenome assembly MDTG01 (sample SAMN05326645, study PRJNA326480) | marine metagenome | isolation source: seawater | place: Pacific Ocean: South East | collected 2011 | reverse complement strand
TGCACACCAGAGCCAATATCCACCACGCTTGGGCTTAGATCGTCACTAGGTTGGCTTGCATGATATGGCGTAGTGGTTAGCCATTTTTTAACAAAGCTTGAGGATATTCCTTCGCTATCGTGATATTCATTGTTGGTGAGATTGTGAAATATACCTGTCTTTTGCTTATATTCTCGTAGCCATTTATCTTTAGTTTCGTGCATTATTCATCCTCATCTTCAGGATAAATTTTGCCGAATCCGTCACAAATATCGCAGACTATTTCACCACTTTTGTCACCATTTGGAAAAATGTCGAGATATTCAGTAGAGGGGTGGCGTTTAACTACACCAAAACCATTACACTCTTTACAATCTATTGGTTTAACTTGCACGACAGGCGTTGTGTTTCTTAGTGGTGTGATTGCCATAAGTTCACGCGCCAATGAACAAAACGCGTCAACAGTCATACTTACGAGATCTGTGTTTTCATCCCAAGATCCACCCACCGCCTTGGCAAACGCATTTATTCTTATCACTGCGATACTTGGTTGGCGGTCAAAACGATATATTACACAGGGAAATTTTCCTACTCTATCTGCCGCACGTTGGGCTTGTTCTATCCAGGTTTGACTAAAACTACCCGCAATACGCCGCTTACATTCTATGACAAATGGAAAGTTTTCTTCTTCACAGATTAGATCGCCATGGTCCGCTTCTCTGTACTGGTTAAGCTCACGTTTAAAAACAATGCCAAGATTATCGAATAAAACCTTCTTTATTTCTGATTCGTAGCTTGCACCCTTTTTGCGACTATTCACCATCGTAGACCACCTCACCTCGTTGGGCAGCTTGAACAAGTCTTATGGCGTCTTGAATGTCATCTTTGATCGTGAGCCATGCTTCGACTGGGACGTCACCTTGCGTGACCTTTTGAATTTCCAAGGCAGTCACAACATTTGGTAGAACGTCACCGCTGATATAACGAGATAAGGTGGGTTGGGATACGCCGATTCTCTTGGCGAGTGAGGCTTGCGATACCTCTTTGGTGATCATATACTCAAATAACTGCAAGATTTTAGCCTAAATTTTGTCGATTTGTTTAATTCATATTCAAATAAAATGCACTATGTCAACTATTATATAGGTAAAATATTCATATCTAAGTATCATAATGAAACTAAAACATTGTTTTTATGTTATTTTATTAGCTTATGGAATATTATAAAATAATCATTTTTATTATTTTGTATTTTTTTATTGACACATTAATTCATATGTGAATAAAATACTTTAGTGACTATCGAATGGAAAGTGAATATGGATTACATAAATAACAAGTTTAGAGGTAAGAAGTCAGGCAGTTACACTGGTGGGTATTTGTCAAAAAATATTGGCAAACATCATAGGGCGTTAACCAGATTTATTTTTCAATCGGCAAGTAAAAAAACACACAGCAATATTGTCAATCAAATTGCGGGTATATCTTGGGCTAGTCAGTTTAAGTATATGTACTCACCGATAGCCCCACCGTTAAAACGATTCTTTGAAAGAGTTCGTGATGCTCGTCTTGGCCTTAACATAGGTGCAGACCAGTATTTCGGTTTAAAGACAGATAAATATTGGTGGGCTATTATTTACCCACCGCCATAGAAAAGAAAGGTGGGGGACATTGTGTTCACAAGAATATACGATGTTAGAACTAAGTTAAAAGTTAAACAGGACGAATTAGCAAAATTGTCCGGTGTGAGTCAAAGCCAGATAAGCAAATATGAGAAAGGTGAAGTAACCAATCCAAGTTTTGATAAACTCGTTAGAATAGCAGAAGCACTTGGAGTTACCGTAGACGATCTTAAAACTAAGACCGATGATCAAGATTTTTCGCCAGTAAGACAAACCACATCAGCCGTGTTCGTTCCTCTATATCAGGGGAAAACAAAAGTGAGAGAATTAGATAATGCCTTTGCATCCCGATTGGGTTTCAATAGGTTAGCTCACCAACAAATACGAAAACCAAGTTTCTTGGAGTATTCTGATACTGCATATGCAATGACTGTGTATGGGGACCATATGAAGCCGCGTTATCGTGAAGGTGATATAATCTATGCAGATCCACAGTTAACACCACAAGACGAAGACGATGTTGTAATATCGTTTAAGGTGGATGGATCTTTTGTTGGTGTGGTGAGAGAGTTAGTAAGTATGAACGCCAATAATATAACGTTTAAAGACCTACAAACAGGAGAAACCAAGATGTTTTCTCTTAATGATCTATACGCTGTTCATGTGGTGGTTGGATCACAAAAATATAGACCAAATCAATAAAATCAAATTGTAAAACTGGCCTGGAAATGGTAATGTTTTCTGAGGCCAGTTTACACAAACTAGCCTCACGAAAACCTCTAAACGTTAAAGGGACTTTTTTCGTATGCTATGTAATCGTGAAATACTGAAATTCTACGAGAGCCTTTCTTATAACGAGCTACTTCATCGGAATATTTTGGCTCATAACAATAAACATATTTATCATCTTCAGCTTGGCGTATTAATTCTTCATTATTAGTCATAGCTTATTCTCCTTCTTTTAGTGTAATGTTATGATGTATTCGTCACCATACGTCTCTTCGGGGCGTATCTGGCGGTAATGCTTGTCAGTCACATCACTACCAACTTTATGCCCGACAAGCACCTGTACATGATCCTTGCTTTTACCTTCATTCAATTGCTTGTTTATGTAAAACCTACGCAAACCATGAAAACCAAATTTCTGCACATTTGCACTAACGCAACCTCTGTATAAAACGGACCTCACCACATCAGTTGCCGCGAATAGATTGCCCTTTGTATTGGTGAACAGCCATTCACCTTCGCTTACCGCTTTAAGCTGTGCCAAATCATCTTTAAGCTCTTCACTTATTCTAACTGTGCGATTGCTTCCGGCGGTCTTAGTATCGCCTAGTTCGCCCCTGTCATTACTTAATCTAATGTGGATCTTATCACCGTTAATAGCGTCCCAACGTAAAGCAAGGATTTCGCTGATCCTCATTCCATTTGCAGCGGCAAGTTTAATCATAACTTTCTTCCAGTGAACCGTAGTGGCTTGCAAGATAGCTAACACCTCGCTTTCAGTTGGTGTGTAACGCTCTTCTGAAGCTCGTGTTTCCAAAGGATCAAGTTGCACACAAGGATTGTATTGCACCAAGTTTTCCTGAATAAAAAATTTGAATATTCTACGCAAAGTTCCAAGAATTGTGTTTGCGTACTGAGGTGACATTCGCTTCTCTAGTTCTTTTTGAAACTTCATTACGTTTTGTGTGGTAATGTCCTCTAACTCCATCTTGCCGAAAAAAGGTACAATATGTTTATTAATGTGCACCAAAAGAGTTGTACGTCTTTTTGGCCTTAGTCTACGCCCATATTTTGAGTTGGTTTTATAATTATTAACTCGCTCGTCTATCTCAGCTTTATAAAGATATATTAAGTCTCCCAACAGCGTTGATTTTTTTGGTGTTAAAGTACCATTGTGCCGCAACTTTAAGTCTTGCTTCATAGCCCACGTCAAAGGGTCTATATCGTCACGGCAAATTTTTTTCTTTTCTTTGCCAGTTTCTTGATCATCCCACCGAATAAAAAAGTGGGACTTATCTCGCCTCTTGCCATGATATAATTTGACTATTTCACCTTCCCATAAAAGCATATTTTTCTCCATTCATATTTGTATTGGGTAAAGGATAATTTACCCTTATTATTTTCCCATTTTATTCGTATATGAATGGTAATGTCCATAAAAAAAGAGATGCGACCCCATTAGCCACATCTAACATATTGTTTTTATTATAAACTATTTTTATTCATTGCGTATTCATTTAGCGGTCCACTTACTTTGCCAAGGTAAATGTCGTGAGTTCGAATCTCATCGCCCGCTCCATCATTTTACCATTAAAAACAATGACTTACGTGTAGTCAAATCAGCATATTACGGAGGTGAGATATTCATTTTCGGAACCAAACCCAAAATGGTTCCGGCGGGTAAGTGTCATTTCGGAACCACTACTTTAACCAATCGTAGATTCGGAAGGTTTGGTGGGTACGCTCGTCTAAGTGATTATAACCGCCATTTACCTTTTTGGTGACACGTTTGCACGTATCATTGCTCACACCTTCATCGCATATTTTCCAAAGCCCTCGCCGCTTGTTGAAGTACCATAAGGCGCTCTCCATGGGATAGTGTGACGAGATCAAGGTCGGCTCATCCATTACGTCCGGCAAGCGCATATCTGACGCAAACTTACGTGTATTTGCACGTCCGGTAATTTGTAAAAATCCGCGCCCTCGAAAAATCCATCCATCATTGTCAGAAATATTACCTAATTTAGATTTCTCGCTACGATTTTTGTCCATATACACATAGTTAGCTAGTGCTTTTGGATTTTTCGAATATGGCTTTGCATCAGCCGGAGTTTTAAAATATCTGCCAAAAACTTTCATCAAAGCATCGACTGAATAGTTTAAATTTTCCTCAACAGCTTGAAAGTTCATGCTCTCAATACACACCTGTCCTAAAAAATGTGCAGCCCTTTCTGGTGACATTTCATAATGCTTCATAATTGCTTTTGCTGTGTTTGGCCCAAATTGACCATCTGGCGTACACCCACACTTTTGTTGTAGGTTTCTAAATCCTTCACTCATTGTCTCTCTCCACTGGCGTACGGCCCCATTGCCGCGTGTAACCAAATTCTTCATAACTTTCTGCCCAACGGTTTTCGGTAAAGGTTGCAAACCGAATTAGCATTTCATTCTCTGTGTAAAGTTGGTCAATCCACTCAGAATTTTCCTGAACTTGGGTTTCTAAATGTTCTATTCGGTGAGCCTGTTTACTTACCCACCAGACGCCACCAACCAACTGCACTAACATGGCAAGCACAAGGCCAAGAGGAAGCTTTAAATCGCTCACCTTTTGCTTTCCAAATATAATCTAAAACAATTTACTAAAGTATTTAGTGACACTGCCGAAAACAACATAATCCATTGCCACATTTCCATTATTTTCTCCCGAAAAATTTAGTTGCTGAACGTACCGCAAAACTCGCGCTTACAATGACACCCAAGGTGTATTGATAGTAGCTTGGCATTTGTTCCAAAGCTGTAAATCCTTCAGCTACAACACCTCGCCCCCACTCACCGCAAAACGCTAAAATAAGTGGAATTGAAAACAAAATTGTTAGCCACTCGTCTTTCCAAGAAGACTGAGTACCTTGCGCCATAATCTTTTCCCAATCGGCAATTGAGGTTTCTTTTGAGATAAGGATTTTTGCTTTGGCTTCGGCTTCGGTGAGCTTGAGCTTTGCGTTTGCTTGTTGTGCTTGCGTTTTGGCATTTAACCAACCTCCTGCTAATTCAGTAATCGGCCCGATTATTGCTTGGAGCATGTGCGCTCACCCCTCTGTCTGTTTTTGCTTCCTTACTCAACCACACCGCAAAACAAGCTGAGAAACAGCCAAATATCACGCTGCAAAATCCTGATTGATTTAGGGTTGGATCTTCTAAACTGATCATCCAGTTTGTGACTTGGAAGCACATGATTGTAATGGCTAACATCATTAGCCTGGGTAGTATTTTAAGCTCGTCTATTACGCTTGCTGTAAGCTTTACCATTGGCTTTCCTTGCTAAATTAATCGCAATCTTGCGCTCACGAGTGATAACCACCACTCGACCTTTGCTGTCATAAACAACAAACTTTTTCTTAATTTCTCTTATTTTCAAAGCTCTAGTTTAATACACACAACTTTTGCTTTATCGCTTGTCACAAGAACGCTTGCGTCTTCTTTGGCTATCTCGCAAACCTCTTGCTTCGTGTAGCTTCCGATATGGTAATGCTCAAACCCAGACGTTGATAACTGAACCCACAACAAAACCCACATTTACCAACGCCCTTGCCATTTACCTAAGAAGTAAAACAAAACAAACAAAACACCGCCACTAATTAAAAAAATAAAAGCACCAATAGCAAAGTTAATAGCCGCATCAACTTGCTCTTGCTTGCGATAAAGCTCATCCTTGCGTTGCTTACGCATTTTAGCCTCAATCGCCAAAACCTCACGCCATGCTGAAGGCCCATAAACGAACGAAATTTCATCCTTGATGGTTTGGCGCATTTCCTCAAATTTACGCTTATTATTCCATATCAAAATCGCGCTTTCCTCGTCAGAACCCCGAAATGTTTTTTTCCAAAAAGGTGGATTTTTTTCACGCTCTTCAAGTTGTGTAAAATCCGAAAAAGCTTTACCCCATTGCGCTAATTGACCCGACATTTCTTGTAGATCTTTACCCGCACCAATAGCCGCTTTAATCGCTTTAAAGCTACCTGTTGCTAGGGCAACGCAACTTATTGGGTCCATTTTAGCCCATAAATGTCATATTCAATAACAGCAATAAACTTGCACCAGTAATCGCAATCATAACAGACTGTAACTGACGTATTTTATTGTAAAGATCTTTAAACTGAATTTTCATTTCAGTTTTGATTTCTGCAACTTGAATTTGAATTTCATCTATGCGCTCGTGCGCTGATGCTACCGTTCTTTTATCCATTTTAGATTGCCTCTATTAAACGTTAGGGTAACGTGTTTTGATTTCTGCACGTTTATCTAGCCATTGCTGTTCTGTGCTTACCCCTGCTTTCCATTTAAAATATAAAGGATCACTTTCATTCTGATATGCAGCTAATCTTTTTGCATCAATTTCAGCTTGTGGCTTACCCAAAACAATAGCGTCATATTCAGCTTGGATTTCTGTTTGGCTTGGCTTAACTCCTGAGTGATCATCAGCCCAAGTTATCGTCGATAAATCCGCACCAACCATCGTAAACTTTGCATTTTCATTTAAGTTATAAATAGCTTTAAAAAGCGTCATAATATCCATTATACAGTCACCTCTTCAAACATAAAAAACCCATTTAGAAATGCAGAGCCACCGCTTTGAGTGGCGGAGGATAATGACATAAACGCACCAGAGCCAAGTGTTGCAAACGTGTCAAAATATGTTCTAGTCGTTATTCTGCGAACAACTTGAATGTGTATGCTATCTCTATTAAAATCTGCACCGCTTGCACTACTTTGGTGGTTATATGCGGTATCATATTCCTTAGTTGTAATTGAACTTCGGTTGCTGCTAGTCGTGGCAGTGCTTGTAGTAGACCTTAATTCTAAATTAAAACCACCACTTGTTCCGCTAAATTTTCCATAAAGAGCTTGAGGCACAACGTAAGTTATTAATGTGTAATTATTAGAGTCGTTTTGCAAAAAATTAGGAGTTATATCTGTGTTAGAACCTGATGCCGTAAGCTCGTTCCAATATGTGTGTGTGAATGAGCTACTTGAAGCACTTACCCCTGCACCAGTAAAAATCTTTAAATTGCTTATTGGTGAACTCCCACCGCTACTTGCCGTTGCGAAAGATAAAGTTCCACTCCCATCGGTTTGCAAAACTTGGTTTGCAGTACCATCTGAGGACGGTAGCGTAAAAGTTCCCGAAAAATTACTTAACTCTAACATTCTTGCGGCGGTCATTCCCGAACTTGCTAACGAATTTATCTCTGCGCCAGTTGAGGTAATCGTTGTCCCACCAACCTTAAATGCTGTAAAATCCGGTGAGGTTAATGCACTCGTTCCAACATCCATATCTTTGAGATGCCCCATGATAGCTCTCATAGCGTTATTGACGTTGCTAGGAGCCATGCCCTCATCTATGTCAATGTTGGCTACATCCGTGTTAGATGAAGCCGTAGCACTATATTGCGCTATAGTGTTCTTAGCCATTATTCAAATTCCTCTTCTAGTAATTCTGAACCATCAAATATTCCCGCTTGCACCAAAACAGCGTTTAGCCTTTTATTTCGTGCAGCTTTCAGTTTCGCAGTAGTGGGTCTTTCCAATAAATCAGCCATTAACTTTGGATCTTTTATTGCTTCAACAAGAATGGTCTTAACTCTGAGCTTTGGCATCTTGTCGAAAACCTTTTGTGCGGCCCTAACCCCTGCCCCTGCCAATACCAATGGAGCACCCGCCGCTTGTCCTAACGCACTAGAACCGCCAAGGTTTGCACCACCTATTCTAACTAAAAGATCAAAGAATATATCTTCTTTACCTAATAGATTTTCAAACTGATCTGTGTTTGCCAATGCGCTTTCAAACTCTTTTGTCTTGGCTATTAACCGATCAACGTTTTTCATTTGCTGTGAGTTAAACAAGCCGTTTACCATCAAGCTCTGCCTCACAGTCTGATTGCCTGTTTTAGCGTTTAATATTTGCTCAAGCCTGTTGCCGGATATCATTCCTGATCCAGTAGAGGCGCTGTCTAACAGTGTCTCGTACACACCATATCGTAGGCCGTCCATGACGCTTGGATCTTTAGATCTTTTGGCAAGCCTCGCTACATCCCTGATGCCCCCTGCAACGTCATTTGATTTTAAAACGTTCAAAACAAACTCATTTACGTTGTTTGTGCCTAGCACCTTGGCTGTAGTAGACTTTGTTCTTGCAAACTTAGTCCCATCTTGGGCTTGCTTGGTTACTCTTTCAGCTAATCGTGCGGCCGTTTCAGTGCTTCTAAAAGAGTCGGTCAAACCTAAGTCTTGTATTGTTTGAGCGTTGGATCTAATAAAGTTATCAAGTTTTTGCGGATTTACAGATCCATCATAATTTGTAGCGTCATTTGCAAAAGATTGTAAAAATCTTTGCTGCAACTGCATCATATTACCAGATTGAACTCCAACCTGATCTGGGACACTGGCATTTCGTAATGCTTGCAAATTTAGTAATGTTTGCTGATCTTGCCCACTTCTTGCAACGTCTAGCGTTCTAGTAGGATCAACAGTTATACCCCCATCAAGATCAAAACCTAGTGTTTTTCCTACAAAACCCTGAGTAAACTTCTTATTAAGTTCTCGTGAAAACTCTCTTGCTGTTTTAGCTATATCACCAGCAACAGGATCTAAGTCGTTAAGTATAGCATCAGAAATTTCACGATACATTCTTGCATCACCGAATTTCTTTTGTGCTCTAGCTTCTCTTCCAAGCTCTAGGTAACGACTTCTTGTCCGTAACAGATTGCCAGTTGTAGTTTCACCCTTACCAAGTTTTTTCTTTTTCTGAACTTTCTTTATGTCTTTTATAACCGATTGAAGTGGGTTTGGTAATTCTTCACCAGAGGCAAGAGACGCTTTAACTTTATCAAATGTCTTCAGCGTATTTTTAGCTTGCACTGTAAGATCGCGCTTAACACCTGACCAAAGTTGATTTTCCGTTTTTCTTGCTGTTTTAAGAGCCGTTTCTACAATATCTCTTGCCTGTGAGTTTACTTGAGCACGATCAACATTAGGCATATTGGTTGCCTGTAAATCTTGCGCCCTTTTTGCAGCGGTTTTTACACGTTCGTCCAAGGATTGTACTAGGTAATCTTGTCTAGCTTGTGCCGCTAGTCTTACCAATTCAGGATCACCACTTGTTATTGCAGAACGGTAAGCATCATTAAATTCATTAATAGCTTTCTGCGTTTGCTTGGCTATATCCTCACTAATTTGACCACTAGACCTAACAAGCTCATTCTCAATTGCTAAAAAGCCTTGGTTTCCTGTGACCTGTCCGGCTGTGCCACCGCCTTTGGCCTGTCTTAACTTTTTAGCTTCAGCGGTAAGATCTGCACCACGTTTTAACTGATCTGTCTGTACTAAATTAGCCGCCTCTCTTTGCCTACCGCTTGGCGTCAACGTGCCTAATGCTCTTGTAAGGTTAGCAGTTAGAGTTGGCAAAACAGTTGATAAAACAACAGGAGAAAATGCCCCTGCTAATTCTCCATACATTCTAGTTGTCGGATCACCTGGATTAACTTGCTCTGCAACACCCGCACCAAGAGAAGGCCCAAGGGCTAGTCCTGTTTCTACCGCCGCTGTAGTTCCTGGGTTTGCCGCCGTAGTCTTTATTATATCGTCAACAGTTTGTAATACTATATTTGATTTTGGTGCAGCTTTAGCTGTCGCGTCTAATGCTGATACTTTTTTTGCCGCGCCAAAAACAGGAAGTATCGTTCCGACTGTTTGACCAAAAACCTCACCGCCTTGAGCAAATGGTCTTTGATCTTTTGGTAAGTCCTCAATGTCTTTGTAACCTAAATCTAGTAAGCCTGACATTGTGTTTCTTATAGATTGAGAACCGCCTATCGGGTTCTCAGTAATAGGTCCAAAACCTTGTTCACCAGGAAGTAAGTTTAATAACTTTGGTAACTGATTTATTGCGTCAACAGGAGCACCAAGAACATCAGCCAATAACCCCGAGTTAATTCCTCTTCCTGTCGCTTCAACTCTTTCCCCGAGCGACGATTTATACACCTCAAGAAAAGCGTCTTTAACAGTTTCAAAATCAGGTGTTCCCTTCTTGTCTTGGTTATTGCCAAGCCATCGAGCTAATTCATCAGCGGTAGACATTATCACCCACCCCTTCTTATAATTTCTAAAGCTTTATCAACATTAGAGGATTTGGTACCGTAATCTCTTTCAAACTCAATTAAAGACTCTCTTAGACTTGCGATTAAGTTTGGAAATGTGTTGATAACATTTAGAGATAATGTTCTTTGAGTAGCCGTTAATCCCTCTGACTTTTGCGCTGATACTGCTTCTCTGAGTTTTTGTTCTAAAATCGGCACTAATCTCTCAATCTTTGATTTCATTACAGAGTCATTGTCATTGTCTTTCGGCAAAATACGTTTTACGTCTTGTTGCGTTCTTACTGACCCCTGCGAACTTATTTGCTTAACTAAATTAGGCATAACAAGGCTTTCTAAAGCCGCTAGATTAGTTTTCTCATCTGTCCTATCTGGAAAAGCTGTGGCAGTTACAAAGCCCAATCCCTTGTTTAAAATATCCCTAAACACCCCAGGAACATCACCCCCCGCCGCTAATGGAATATTTATAGATGATATTGGAGATTGGCTAGCGTCACCAACTGGTATTTCAAGCCCATCACCACTTAGATTGTTTGTTTGCTCAATTTTTGTTGGGGCTTTTATTGCACCTTGACTAGTAGCACTATCAATAAGGTCTTGTTGAGTAGCTTCATCTAGAGCGAAAACCGTTCCGGCAGGGATTGTTCTACCATTTATAGTAACATCTTTTGTAGATGAAAGATTTACTAAACTTGTTGACTTAGGATCTTTTGGCGTGATGCCATAAAGTGCTTTATTCCACTCTGTTGATCCCTGTGTAATTCCATCCTCAAGTAAAGACTCACGTTTTTCTTTAAATACGCTTGGCTCAGTGTCTTTAATGCCAAACAATGCTTGATTATACTCATCTGTTCCTTCATTAAACCCACTTGAAATTAGAGCTTGTCGTTTTTCTGCAAAAGCAGATTCCCTTTCAGGAGTAATGTTAAATAACGCTTGTAGATAATCTGCACTTCCTTCTTCTACTCCCGCATCAATCAATGCTTTTTTCTTTTCTACAAAAGACGAATCTTTGTCTGGGGTAATATTAAACATAGATTTGTTGTATTTAAGAGTACCAGGAAGTATACCCGCACCTTTTAAAAGGTTACTTTTCTCTTGTAGGGTAGATAAGGTTTCTGTTTTTACTGCATTAGGGAAAACTCTTTCCCCTTGGTTTGGACCGTCTGTGTAACGCAAGAACCCATCAACCCCTTTAGCTGTTCCTGGCTTTGCCTTTGCTGTGGGATTAGCAAGAACATTAACTTGACCAGTTGTGTCATTAATCTGTGCCACCGTTCCATCTGAAAAGCCTCTAGTCTTTATTTCTTCAGCATTAAGATTTCTAAACTTATTTGTTGGTTTACGCTTTTCCGCTTCTATGTTTGCAATCAGTCTTACCGCATCTTCAGGGCTAGCGTTTATCAGTTGCTGCATTCTTGGATCATCACCGTATTGTTCTGCTAGTTGCAGTAGAGCCGCCTTACGCCGTTTGTCCTCTTCCATCTCCTGAAAGCTACCATATGTGCCTATTCCGGCTTGTATGGCTTGCAAAGGGTTTTGCCCATCTAATAGCCCAACACCAGTAGTAAGCAGCCCAAGATTTGCGGGCATACCAAGTTGACCAAATCTGTTATTAAAGTTGTCAAAAATGCCCATTATATCGCCCCCATCACTTCATTACTCAACGCTGCATAATCAAGCATCAAAAAGCCTGTTGGGTGTCTATAAACATGTTCAGGATAAAGTTTTCGTGCCTCTTGAGCCATGAAACCTTCCGTTGGGTAAATTTCAAAATGGTGTCTTTTAGCTGTTTTGTTCCATTTCCAACGGTAGACATTCAATCCGTTAGGATGCTTACCAAGCAACTCAACGTCTTCTTTCAGCCTATTATCGGAAAACAGCGCAAGAATCGTACCCATCGTGGTTCCCATAGCAGGGGTTAATGCAGGGATTGAACTAGCTAAAGTTGCCCCTGTTAAAGCCCCACCCGCTGCTTTAGCTAAAGTTGATGGCCCACCGCCTGTCTGTGTGCTCGTCGTGCCAAACATGCCTTGACCCATACCAGACGCACCAAGAAGCGCATTAATACGGTTTTGATCAAGAACGTTTTGCTCTGCAACCCTAGCTCTTTCTCCATCAATAGCCGCTTGTGCAGGGGCTTGCTGCATTGCGCCAAGATCTTGTAACGTGCCAATTCTACTTTGATCAGCCGCAAGTAATCCTGGTAGTGCTTGTGCCGCTTGCAGACGTAAGTTTCCAATGTTTAATCCAGTGGTTGCATCTCTTGATAAATCATCACCCGAAATCCTGCCTAACGCTTGCGCCGCTGATAATTGATTAGCTCTATCTTGCTGTAAGTTTCGTGCAAGTATCGGTGCAGCCGCACTTGTAATCCCTGCGCCAAGAGCACCGCCAAATGAATCTGACCCTAACCTACCGCCCAAGGCATATTGAGAAGTTGCTTTATCAACCGCACCAGAAACGGCATTGGCTAATTGTTGCTCCAAATATGGGTTTGTGGTTTCAGTTGAAGCAAGTTGCCCAAGTAATCCAGTTGCAAGATTTTGCGTTCCAACGTCCACACCTACATTTCCCGACGCTAAATCACCAAACGTGTTCTGGGCTTGGTTTATGTAATCTGGACGTGATATTAAACCACCCGCGTTTGTTAAAGCAGCCGTTTGCAAAGGTGAAAAGTCTGCCATTGCAGGACCACTGTAGGCCATTGGATTAAAGCTATCTGTGGCCTCAAATGCAGACTGAAATGGGTTAAAATCTGTATACGCTGCCTCTAATGCCGCCTCTACTGCAGGGGGTAGAGCCTGAACATTTGTTACAGTTTGGTTTCCACTTCCTTTACCCATCACTCAATTCCTTCTTAAATGTAATATAAGATTGTTCCCATCCATGCGGTTCTAAAAACTTTGACCATGCTCTACGCCCATAGCCCTCAAGATGAGAGCAATCATTTCGTCTTGCATGTTCCTCAATTGCCTCTTGTGCCATTCCTAACCATTCCTTCATTCTTGAACCGCCAATAAAATCCATTGCGAGAGCTTTCCTTCGCGGATAATCAATTATTCTTGTAGTAATTACGCCGACAAACTCACCACTGTCCTCATCAAGCGCGACCCAAACGACATAAGCGCCCTTCAAAGACGCTTCATAAACATCGTTTATTCGTATTAATTCTGGGGAAAGACGTACTGCCTTATTCAACAACGGCGCTACATGCTGCCACACTTGAGGCAGTAACGGAGCACCAATTGGTACTATTTTCATTTTTATCCAATGACTATGTATATAAACGTTCTGTCCGTCTGAGAGTTATTAGCGTGAG
>MDTG01243308.1_pt1 | contig 13798 bp, 11 predicted proteins | sample 811421 | NCBI WGS metagenome assembly MDTG01 (sample SAMN05326645, study PRJNA326480) | marine metagenome | isolation source: seawater | place: Pacific Ocean: South East | collected 2011 | reverse complement strand
GACGCGCAGCACGCAGCTCCCCGCGAGCGATCCGGCGCGCGCGGAGACGCGCAGCACGCAGCTCCCCGCTCAGGTCACGGCGCCGCCGCCCTTGGCCCTCGCGGAGGGAGACGAGCCCGAGCCGCCGACGCCCCCGCAGCCGGCGGCCGAGGAGGGACCGGCCCGCTGGTGTCGGCTCTGCGGGCGCGCGGTCGAGGGCGCGGTGTGCCCGACCTGCGCGGTCGACGTCGAGACCGGCGAGCTGGTCGGCGTGCCCCAGCCCCTCGACCACCGCGCCTCGGCCCGCGCCGAGACCTTCGGCGAGGTCGAGTATCGCGCCCTCCCCCCGCGCCCCTGGGGCGACCTCGGGCGCGAGCTGGCCTGGCAGCTCCTGCGCGGCTCGATCCTGGCGCTGCTCGCGCTCCCCTTCCTCTTCTACGGCTTCTGCCTGCGGAGCTGGACCAACGTGGTCAGCGTGGGGGTGCTGGGCTTCCTGCTCACGGCCCGCGCGGCGGGGGCCTTCGCCTTTCAGCGCCCGCCGCCCGACCAGGCGCCGACCCCCGCGCAGGACGAGCCGCCGTTTGAGCCCGAGCCCCTGGAGTGGGATCCAGCCGCGGGTCTGCGCGCGCTGCTCGAGGGTCTAGGCCTGGCGCTCCTGATCGGCCTCCCGCTGGTGCTGGGCTTCGACCAGAGCGCCTTCAACGCGCTGAGCAAGCAGGGCGCGCTCCCGCCCCTGGCGCGCAGCCTCGCCATGGCGCGGGTCTCCCTGGGGGGCACGGTGCTGTTGGGCTGCCTGGCCTTCACCTTCTGGCTGCGCCTCTACTACCGGCGCCCGGTCCTGCGGGTCAACCTGCGCCGGGGCGAGTCGCCTCTCGAGGCCGCCGCCACCGCCCCGCTGGCCTTCGTGCGCGGGCTGGCCCTGGCCTTCCTGATCGAGGTCGGCCTGCGCTTCCCGCCCCTGGGCGCGCTGGCGCTGCCCCTGTTCCCGCTCCTGATCGCGGGCCTCGTCGACGCGGGGCTCTCTGGCTGGAGCCCGCTCTACCTGCGCGACGCGCTGGCCGCCCACACCTGGCGCGGCTACGCGCGGACCCTCCTGCTCGCGACCCCCGCCCTGGCTGGGCTGGTGTGGTGCTTCCTGCCCCTCGAGCCCGGCACGCGCGGCCCCGACCCCGGCCGGCTCGCGCTGCTCTGCGCGGGCAGCGCGCTCTGGCTGGGCACGCTGGCGGGGCTCTCGCACTTCGACGCCGCCACCCGCTGGGTGCGCGTGCGCAGCGAAGAGGAGCTGGACGCCGCCGCCCACGCGCTCAACCAGGCCGCGGCCGTCGAGGCGGCGCCGGCGCGCCGGCGCGACGAGGGGCCGCTCGAGCTCTAGCCCCCGGGCAGCTCCCAGGGTCCGCCCCAGCGCTCTTCCAGCGCGTCGGCGGCCAGGTAGAGCCCCGAGAGGAAGAGCAGCGGGAAGATCGAGAGCAGGAAGCCGACGTTGAAGAGCAGCGCCGCGAGCAGCGGGCGGCCGAGGCGGAAAGCGAGCGTGGTGCCGGCGGCGGCGCCCCACCAGCCGGCGAGGGTCAGGGCGTGCGGCGAGGTGCTCCAGCGGAGCGCCTCGCCGAAGGCCGCGCCGGTGGCGCCGAAGCCGAGGTCGAGCACGTGGCGCACGTAGACGCCCTGGGCGCCGGCGGCCAGGAGCCCCGCGCCGCCGAGCAGGGCGGCCAGGAGCAGGGCCAGCAGGTCTCGCCCGGTCGCCGCCGGCCGGGCTCGGACGCGCGCCTCGAGCAGGTAGAGCGGGATCAGGCTGGCGCAGAAGAGCAGCGCCCCGCTGGCGAAGGCCACCAGGCGCGGCGACCAGCCGGTGGTGCTGATCACGATCGCGCTCAGCGAGAGGCCGAGCAGCGCCGGCAGCGCGGCGCGCAGGAGGGCGATTCGGAGCACCCGGCGGCGCGGGAGGCCCTGACCTCGGCGCTCGAGGCTCGCGGCGCGCTGATAGCGGCCGATCGCGCTGTGGCGACGCGCGCGCGCCTGGAGGGGAGTCGGGGCGTCGCCCTCCCGGGTCAAGGCGCCTCGCCCAGCAGCCAGGGGATCAGGGCCGCGCCGACCGCGGCCAGGACCTCCGCTTCGGCTGGCTCGGCGGGCACGCCGCTCGCGATCAGGGCGTAGGTCGCGGCCTCGATCCCGTCGGCGCACTCGCCGTAGAAGCCCGCCGCGGCGTTGCCCGCGCAGGCGCTCGCGCGCAGGGCGAAGCTGCGAGGGGGCGTCTCGGCCTGAGCCTGGATCAGGAGGGCCTCGGCGAGGCCAGCGCTGCGGTGGACCTCGGGCAGCCCGCGCTTCGCGACGGCGGCGCGGGCCGCTTCGCGCAGCTCCTGCGCTGCCAGGGCGTTCGCCTCACCTGGCTCCCCGCAGAGCGGCGCCACGCGCTCGGCCGCGGCCAAGGCCGCGCGGGGGGCCAGGACCGGCGTGAGGGGCGTCGGGCGGCCGCCCTGCTGGACGCTCCAGCGGATCAGGTCGAAGTCCGGCGGCGCCTCGGCGAGGGCGGCGCGCGCGGCGTCGCTGCCGAGCTGCGCCGCGAGCTCCAGGTGCTCCTGGCTCAGCTCCCCCGCGCGCAGGCGCGCGCGGAGGTGCGCGGCGCGCTCGTCCAGGCCGCCGGCGGCGCGCTGCTTGGCTCGCAGCTCCGCGTCGCTCACGGCAGCTCGCCGCGGGCGGCGGCTTGCCAGCGGCGGGCGACCTCCTCCTTGGTGGGGTTCAGCTCGGGCTGGTTGACGCACACGTAGCGGCGGCACTCGTAAAAACAAACGCGGTAGATCGCGCAGCCCTTGCTGGCCTCGTCGTAGAACACGCAGGGCCCGCGCAGCATGTAGTAGAGCCGGTCGGCTTTGCTCCCCGGCGGGAGCTGCGGTTCGCCGTCCACGCCCAGCTTGACGGGCGCGAAGGCGTGGACCTCCTCGCCCTCGACCTCGACCGAGGTCACGACCAGATACTCGCGCACGAAGGCGTCCGGCTCGAGCCCCAGGGTCGCGGCGGCTTGCTCGGCCTCGCCCGGGCCGAACCAGCCGGGCTGGCTCTTGCAGCACAGCCCGCGCCGCACGCAGCCGGCCTCGGGGTCGGGGTGCTCGCTCGGCTCCTCGGCCAGCCAGTAGGGGTTCTCGACGTCTGGCTGCCCCTCGCGCGAGACGGTCTCTTCGCCGAGGAGGCCCTTGCGACGGACGCGCGGGAGGGGCCGCGGCTCAGGCTTCGACATCGATCACCACCGTTCCGGCGAGCAGGTCATGCAGGGTGCGGCGCTGGGGGGTCAGGAGCATGACCGTGCTGGCCAGAGTCAGCACGAGGTAGATCCAGCCGCAGAACAAGAAGAGCCCGAGCAGGATCCACTCGCGCAGGATCACGCCGTCCACGAAGCCCACGTCGGAGCCGTCGGTCTTGACGATCTTGATCCCGACCCAGCGCTTGCCCAGGTTCTGGCCGCTCTGGGCGATCAGGACCCACTGCACGCCGAAGAAGAGCAGCATGGCGCCCAGCCAGGCCAGGGAGGCCAGCGCGATCAGGCCGGGCGCGATCGAGCCCGTCCGGCTCGCGTTCTCGATCGCCATCACGAGCGGCACGATCAGGGCGGTCGGGACCGCGAGCAGGGCGAGGTTGATCCCGGCCGCGGCCAGGCGCTTGCCCACGCTCGCGACGGGCAGCACCGAGCCGCCGCCGGTCTGGCGCTGGGCGCGGCGCTCCCCCTCGCTCTGGAACTCGCCGCAGAAGTCGCAGCGGCGCGCGAGCACGCGGATCTGCTCGCCGCAGATCAGGCAGGGCTTGGTCCGCGCCGCGAAGCCCTCGGCCTGGCGCTGAGCGAGCTGCGCGGGCGCGACCCAGCGCACGTGGCGCGGGCGGTGGCCGAGGCCGGCCTTGGCCGCCTCGGCGACGGGCTCGACCGGGAGCCCGACCGGGATCCGCGGAGCCGGCGCGACGAGGTCGAGGGGAGCGCCCTGGGGCTCGTCGTCGTCTTTGGCGTCGGGGCTGGTCACCTCGATCAGGGCCAGGCAGCCGGGGCAGTTGCCGCTCTGGCCGACGAAGCTCGCGAGCACCCGGCTGAGGTGCGCGCAGTGGGGGCACTCGACCTCGACCAGGAGCTCGCCCCGCGCCGGCTCGCTCGAGGGGGCGGGCTCGCTCGGGGCGGGGGGCGAGCCGTAGCCGGGCGGGGGCGCGGTCGCGCTCGATCCGTAGCCGGGCGGCGGAGGCGGGAGCGCGGGCTGGGTCTGGAGCTCGTCCGGGCTCACGGCGTCCACCCGGCCAGGCGAGTCGCCCAGGCGCCCAGCAGGAGGAGCGAGAACAGGCCCGCCGCCACGAGGGTCCGCCAGTCGGGCTCGCCGAGCGGTGCGCGTCGGGGGCGGAGCAGGCGGTAGCCGCGGTAGGGGAGCTGGGCGACCACGAACAGGAGCAGCAGCGGCCCGGCGGGGTGGAAGCGGAAGGCGGCGGGGTCGGCGCGCACACCGCGAACGAAGCTGCGGGTCATGCCGCAGCCGGGGCAGGTCCCGCCGCTTCGCTTGACGAGGCACAGCTCGGGCAGCTGCCAGCCGGCGAGCGTGACTCCAGCCCCGTCGGGGGTGACCTGCAGCGCGAAGGCCAGCCCCACGACCAGGGCCGAGATCACCAGCCACACCGCGTCGACGCGGCGCGCCGGCGCGGCGCTGGGGGCGTCCTCGGCGGGCAGGTCCATGCCCTGCACTCTAAGCGCTCCGCGCGCGCCTGCCCCGGGGCTTCCCCGCGGAGGATCGCGCCCGGGAGGCCCTCACGACCCTGCTCGTCCAGCTGCGCGCTCTCGCTCGCCCTGCTCCACTGCCACTGCCGCTGAACAGAATCATTTCACGCGAGACGAAATGCAAATTGAAATAGAAACGAAACCGAGACGAGCCGAATCCAGCCTGGGGTGACCTAAGTCATTTGGCAGCAGTTTGGATGGGTCTTTGCCCAATGGCGAGAGAGCTAGGGCCGGAAGGAAGCCTCCCATGACTCGTTCAACGACTGTCACTCTCTGTCTCCTCTCCCTCGTCGTCGTGACGGGCGGCTGCAAGAAGAAGAGCAGCAGCAACTACTCCTCGACGGTCGCGAGCTCGACCTCGTCGAGCACCACGACCACCGGGAGCGGGTCGAGCGCGGGCACGAGCTCGAACAGCGACGCCCCGCAGCTCAGCGCCGTCGACCCCAACCGGGGCAACCCCTTCGGCGGGACGCAGGTCACGGTCACGGGCAAGGGCTTCCTCTTCGGCTCGAAGGTCCGCTTCGGCGGCGTCGAGGCGACGAGCGTCGCGGTCGTCTCGAGCGACGAGCTGACCTGCGTGACCCCGGCCAACCCGGCGGGCGCAGTCGACCTCGAGGTCGAGCTGCCCGGCGGCCAGATCCTGGCGCTGGCCAACGCCTTCACCTACGACCCCAACGCGGCGCCCTTCGGGCGGGTGAGCAACGTCGGCAGCCCGACCCCCGAGGAGCACGAGCTGCTCGAGCTGATCAACCGCGCCCGCAAGGACCCGCCCGCCGAGGGCGCGCGCCTCGGGCTCGACTTCAGCGCGATCCAGGCCCGCCCGCCCCTGACCCACCAGGGCCAGCTCGGCACCGCGGCGCTCAAGCACAGCCAGGACATGGCGGCCCGCGCCTTCTACGGGCACGTGAACCCCGACAACGTCGGGCCGGTGGGTCGCGTCCTCGACGAGGGCTACGCGCTGCACAGCCGCTACGGGACCAACCGCATGTCGAACACGATCGAGAACGTGGGCGCCGCGAGCGGCAACCTGCTCGATACGCCCCAGAAGGTCCACGACGCCTTCATGATCGACGCCGGGGTCAACCCGCCCAAGCACCGCGAGCTCCTGCTCGGGATCGGCAACTTCCGGGGCCGCCGCGAGGCCGGCTTCGGCTACCGCGTCGGCCTGGCCAGCACGGGTCCCTACTCGACCTTCGTGAGCGAGGAGCTGGCCGCGAGCTCCCGCGACCTGCCCCTGGTGCTCGGCAGCGTCTACGACGACGCGAGCAACGAGGGGGTTTACCGCGCCGGCGAGGAGCGCGCCAACGTGCCGGTCACCCTGACCCACTCCAGCGGCTTCACGCTGAGCACGACCACCAACGCCGTGGGCGCCTTCGCCTTCGAGATCTACGACAAGGGGATCTGGACGCTCACGATCGACGGCAAGACGACCAACGTCCCGGTCGCCGACGACAACGTGAAGGTGGACCTGATCGACGGGAACATCCGCGCGAACTAAGACTCGCGCCCGCGCCGACCCAAGCAAGGAAGGAGCTGTCGCTGACCGCGACAGCTCCTTCTCTTGGTTGATCGCTCCGAGTCGAAGGGCCTAGTAGCTCTTCTTCTTGCGGAACTTGGTGCTGGTGACCTTGAGGACCCGGTTCTTCTTGGTGTCGATCAGGCGCAGGTTGAACTGATAGTCGTGCTGACGCGCGTTCTCCTGGTCGATCACGAAGTCCTGGATCTCGCCCTGGAGCACCAGCCCGGTGGCGTCCTCGTCGCCGGTCAGCTCCTGGGTGGTGTTGCCGGCGTCGCTGTAGTCGCGCTCGGCCCCGACCGCGGCGCGGTCGCGCGAGTCGCCGACCACGTACACGATCCCCTGGTTGACGAGCGCGTTCATGAGCTCGTTCTTGTAGGCCTGAATGTCGAGGCGCTCGCGGGTCCGGTTCTGAATGTTGTGGATCCGCAGGACGGCCTTCTTGGGCGTCTCGGGGGTCATGACCACGTGGCTGGGCCAGCCCTCGGCGTTGATCTCGCTGATCTTCTTGAGCATGTCGTCGACGGCCGGGCGGAGCTCGTTCCAGCCGATGGCGTCGGTCTCGATCAGGCCCTGGTCCTCGGGGTCCTCGACGGTGTTGGTCGGCCCGCTGCAGCCGACGAGCAGGGCCCCGCTGAGCAGGACCGCGGCGGTAAGGGTGCGCTTCATTTGGTCTCTCCTATTCGTCTCCGTCGGTCACGCCCGAGTGGTAGCGCAGCTCATACGTGCCGCGCACCGCCTTGGCGTTGGGGGACCGACCCATGATCTTCTGTTCTTCGAGGGCGTTGACGAACACCGTCTTCCAGGCCCGGGTCCCGTCGTCCAGCTGAAAGCCGTCGCGGTCCATCCAGGTCCAGCGCCCCTCCAGGGTCTGCTTCTCGTCCACGTGGCTCTGGACGAGCACCCAGGCGGCCATGATGTCGCCCTCGTAGAGGACGGCGCCGTCGCGCAGCTCGCACTCGCTCTGGAGGCCCGAGTTCTTGATCGTGACCTGGGCCGTGCCGCCCGGGCTGACCTCGATCGAGTTGGCGGCGTTGGTCGCGCAGCCGCTCAGCAGGAGCAGCGCCCCCGCCAGGAGGGCCAGGCGCTGAGTCAGCTGCCGGGCCAGGAAGGTGTCTGTCATCCGTCGTAGTCCTCCTGCGGAACGTCGCTGTGCAAGGCGCGCCCGAGCGAGCGCGCGTTGATCATGCGGTGCCGGCCGGGCGCGATTCGGATCGTGCCCAGCTCGTGGGTGCCCAGAGTGCCGCCGCCGGCGCCGATCAGGCTGACCTTGAGCGGGTAGTCGCCGGCCGGCAGGTAGAGGCGCGTCGCCTGGAGCGTGTGGGGCAGCGTGCGCCAGCAGCGCAGGTCGGCCTGCTCGGAGACCACGTTCCACACCGACGCGCTCACGGTCCAGGCCAGGGCAGCCCAGCCGTCGGCGTTGTTCTGGAGCGCGGCGCGCCCGCCCTCCTGAACGGCGATCTTGAGGGCCAGGCGAATGATCTGGCGCGCGATCATCAGCGGCAGGCGGTCGTTGTGATAGCGGTAGGCGACCTGCTCGAGGTCGGTCATGACCAGGGTCTCGGCCTGCTGATTTCCCACGTGCAGGACCGCGCCCGCGACCGGGTTGGGGGTCGGCTCGTAGATCGGCATCGCGAAGGCCGCCGCCCCCGTGGCCGTGGGGAAGATCATCTTGAACTGGCGCTTCTTGGGCGCGGTGCCCGCCTCGAAGAAGAGCGCCACCGAGCCCCAGTCGCGCGGGACCGGCTTCAGCCCGTATTGCTGGTAGAGCTGCTGGGCGCCCTCGGGGTCGCCCGAGAGGCCGGTCAGGCGCGCCAGGTCGCGGCGCACGAAGTCCACCTCGCCGAAGCGGTCGGCGACGAACTTCATGTCGATCAGGGCCGAGTTGTAGTCGGCCTGGCGGTCGGCGACGGCGTCCCGCAGCCAGGCGACCAGGAAGCGCACGTAGCGCAGGTCGTAGACGTCCTCGGGGTCCTTGAGCTTGTCCTGGTAGGCGTAGGCCTTGCGCATCTTGGCGCGCACGTCCTCGGCGTCGAAGGGCGCGTCCTGCTGCTCTTGCTCGGCTCGCTCCTGGGTGACGCGCAGCTCCTCCTCGTAGATTCGGCGCGCCTTCTTGATGATGTCGTAGCAGCGCAGGGCCTCGGTGATCACGCCGTCGCGCTCGCCCGAGAGGTAGACGTTCTTGGCCTGGTAGGCCTGGAGCAGCACCTGCTCGAAGATCTCGCCGGTGTAGGGGACGGTCTTCTCGTTGACGACGATCCGCCCCACCTGCTGGGCGATGTTGGCTGCGTCCATCAGCGCGCGGTCCTGGTACTCGACCACGCGCTTGTAGGCGACGTCGAAGAGCTGGAAGCTCTCGCGGTAGGACTTGCCCACGTGGGCCGCCATGGCGGCCTCGAGGCGATAGAGGAGCGAGTCGTTGACTGCGTCGAGCTCCTCGCTGTAGCCCTTGACTGCCGCGTCGAAGTTGCCGCTGAGGAAGGCCCGCCGGGGCTCCTCGGTGGCCACGTTGTAGTCGCCGAACACGGTGCAGCCCGTCCCTCCGCTGAGGGTCAGGAGCAGGGTCAGCGCGGCCAAGAGGCGCCGCTTGGGGATCGAGAGGGTCCGCTTCACGTGGGTTGACTCCAGGGCTGCCCGAGAGGGCGGCTAGCGGGAGTCGGAGTCTTCCTCAGCCGCCGGCCCGAGCAGGCGCGCAAGGGTAGCGCGACCTGGGGTGTCCCGCAAAGAGGCGTCGGTCGCCAACCGACGGGCGCAGCCCGCCAGGAGCTGAGGCGAGGGGAAGCGGCGGAAGAGCGCGGCTTGGAGCGCCTGCTCGCGGCGGGGGTCGTCGCGGGTCCAGGCTGCGAGCCGGCAGGCGGCGGCCAGGTCCCCGGCCTCGAGCGCGCCGAGCAGGCGCTCGGAGAGGGCCGGGCGTCGGGAGCTGCCCGAGCGCGGCGCGGCGGTCCGCCCGGTGTAGGTCGGGTCGACCGGCTCGGCGGCCACGACGGCCTCGGCCGGCTCCTCCTGCTCCTGCGCGGGGCGGGCCGGGGCGACCGGGATCCGGCGCGGCGCGAGGGGGGCCGGCTCGATCACGACGCCGGGGGTGTCGCGCGGGATCACGACGACCTGGGGGCGGGTGGGCTCGACGCGGCGCGGGGGCACCCGGATCGGGCGCAGGGTCGGCTGGCTGGGGGCCGGGGTGACCACGATCCGGGTTCGGGTCGGGCGCTGGCGGCGGGGGGTCGGGACGACCACCTGGTAGCGCTGCCGGCGCTGGCCGCCCGAGCCCTGCCAGCCGGGGCCGGTCACGCGGTAGCGAGCGCCGCCGCGACCGCCCGAGACCTGCCAGCCGGGGCCCGAGACGCTCCAGCGGCGGCGGGGCGAGGTGCCCGTGCTGTAGCGCTGGCCGGTGAAGCCCTGGCCGCGCCGGCCCCAGGAGCGGTGGCGGTAGCTCCAGCCGCTGCGAGCGTTGGAGCGGGGCCGCGAGCGGCGCGCGCCCCCGTTGCTGCGCTGCCCGCCGCGGTTCCAGCCCTGGCGATCGCGGGAGCCCTGGGCCTCAGCGGGGCTGCTCGCGCAGAGGAGCAGCGAGAGGAGCAGCGGAGCGGCGTAGAGGAGCGGACGGGGTCCTGTCATGACTCTCACAGAGTGGACGGCCAGAGGCGTACGCGCAAGGGGACGCGCCGAAGGACCGCCCTGTTCAGCATTTCCTGACCCTGCCCGAGTGGACCTCGGTTGCTAGTCTGGCGGATTACTCGCCTTGGTGGTTCATGGACACCCTCACCGATCTGCTGCACGAGCTGGAAGCCACCGGCGACGACGAGGCCACCGTCGAGATCGCCGCGGAGGCCATGGCCGCGGGCGCGACCCCGCGCGAGAGCTTGACCGGGCTCCTCGATCACGAGCTCCCGGCCGTGCGCCGGACCGCCGTGCTGGCGCTGGGGCGGCGCAACGACCAGGAGGCGCGGCCCCTGCTCGAGGCGCGCCTCGACGACCCGATCGCCCAGGTCCGGGAGGCGGCGTGCCAGGCCCTGGCGAACCTCGGCGACGAGCGCTCGGCGCCGGTCGTGACGCAGCGGCTCGAGGACCGGATGCCGGCCGTGCGGGCCGCGGCGGCCGAGGCTCAGACGGCCTTCGCCTCGCTCGACGCGGTCGAGGCGCTCGAGGACTTGCTCCGACGAGAGGCCTCGCTGGCGCCGCGGCGGGCGGCCCTCGAGGCGCTGCTCGTGCTCTGCCGCGAGCCCGACACCAAGCTCCAGGCGCGCCTGGCCCTCGCGGCTCACCTCGCGCGCGAGGACGACCGCGAGCTGCGCCAGCGCGGCGCCAACGCCCTGATCGAGGAGCTGCGCGGCGAGAGCTTCGGCGAGCTGCTGGCGCTCTTCCGGGTCCTGCCGCGCTCGGGCTGGCCAGTCCTGGCGGAGGCCTTCGAGGCCGCGGGGAAGCTCTCCCGGGCCCTCAGCCAGCTCGTGGCCGAGCTGCGCCACCGGGCGGCGGACTTCGAGGTCCTCGAGCGCTTCGGCTCGAACTTGACCCGGCGCGTCGAGCGGGACGGGCTCCCGCGCGCGATCGGGCGCGAGTCCGAGCTCGAGAACGTGTTCGACCGCCTCCAGCGCCCTGGTCCCAAGAGCATGGTGCTCGTCGGCCCCTCGGGGGTCGGCAAGACGGCCCTGGTCAACGCCTTGGCGGCGCGCCTGGCGGCCGAGGAGACCCTGGTCCCGGTGCAGATCTTCGAGGCCACCACCGGCGAGATCCTGGCGGGCACGCGCTACCTCGGCGAGTGGCAGGGGCGCGTCAAGGAGCTGCTCGACGCGCTGCGCAGCCCGGCCCGCGTGATCTGGTACGTGCCCGACGTCAACCGGCTGGTCGAGGCCGGCACCAGCGAGCACAGCCAGGAGAGCTTCGCCACGATGCTCGCCCCCGCCCTCGAGCGGGGCGAGGTCGTGATCCTGGGCGAGAGCACGCCCGAGGCCTTCCGGCGCGGGCTGGATCGCTTCCCCGGCTTCCGCAAGCAGTTCTGGCGGCTCCAGGTCGAGGTCCCCGACGCCGAGGAGAGCCGTCAGATCCTCTCGGGGGTGGCGGGCCGGCTGGCGGTCGACATGGCCGACCGCGACGTGGAGCTCGAGTTCCCGGCCGCGACCCTCGACCTGGCGCAGGACCTCGCCGACGACTACTTCCCCGGCCAGTCGCGCCCGGGCAACGCGGTCCGCCTGCTGAGCGAGGCGGCCGAGGGCGCCGCGACGCGCGGGCTGAACCGCGCGGCCGACCCCGACCTCGCGCCAGCCCCCGGGGCTCAGGTCTCGGTCCGGGTCGAGGCCGGCGACGTGCTCGAGACGCTCAGCCGGCTGAGCGGCGTCCCGGTCCGGCTGCTCGACGACTCGGTCCAGCTCGACCTCGAGGAGGTCTACGCCAAGATCAGCGAGCGCGTGCTCGGTCAGGACGAGGCCGTCGAGACGGTGGTCGATCTGATCAGCCTGATCAAGGCCGGCCTGACCGACCCCGAGCGCCCCCAGGGCGTGCTCTTCTTCGCGGGCCCGACCGGCGTCGGCAAGACCGAGATGGCCAAGGCCCTGGCGGAGTACATCTTCGGCAGCGCCGAGCGCCTGGTCCGCGTGGACCTGGGCGAGTTCCGCGAGCCGCACTCGATCCGGCGCCTGGTGGGCGACCCCCACGCGCCGGACCCAGCGGCCCGCTCGGGGCTCCTGACCGCGCCCGTGCGCGAGCGCCCCTTCTCGGTCGTGCTCCTGGACGAGGTCGAGAAGGCGCACCACAACGTGTTCGACCTGCTGCTGCCCCTCCTCGACGAGGGGCGCCTGGTGGACGAGCTGGGGCGGGTGACCGACTTCCGCCGCTGCATCTTCGTGCTCACGAGCAACCTGGGCGCGGACCTCAGTCAGGGCATGAACCTCGGCTTCAAGTCGACCGAGGAGGAGCGGGACGAGCTGCAGGCCAAGGTCCGCCGGGTGATGCAGAAGACCTTCCGACCCGAGTTCCTCAACCGCCTGCGCTCGACGGTCGTGTTCCAGCCCTTGACCCTGGAGGTCATGCGCCGCCTGACGCGGCGCGAGGTGCGGCGGGTGCTCTCGCGCAAGGGGATCACGCGCCGCCAGGTCACGGTCGAGCTCGAGGACGCGGTCACGGGCGTGCTGCTCGAGGAGGGCTTCTCGCCCCACTACGGCGCGCGCTACCTCAAGCGCCGGGTCGAGGACCTGCTGCTCAAGCCGCTGGCGCGGGCGATCCACCGGGTGGCGCCCAACGACGAGGCCGTGATCCGCCTCGGCGTGGGGCGCGAGGGCCGGATCGAGTCGAGCATCGTGGTCCAGAGCCGCGAGGACGACGAGCCGCCGGTCGAGGCGCCGCGCACGCGCCGGATCAAGGACGCCACCGGGCGCCTGATCGACTTCGACCAGCTCGAGGAGCGGATCCTCGACATGACGGAGCGGGTCGAGGCGATCGCGGACGTGCTCGAGGACCAGCGCCTGCGGCAGCGCAAGAGCGAGCTGCTCGAGCAGGCGAACCATCCGGAGTTCTGGGTCGACCAGACCCGGGCCCGCGCGGTGATGAGCGAGATCGCGGCCCTCGAGAAGACCCTCGAGCGGCCGGGTCACCTCGACAGGGCCCTCGCCGGCGCGGACCGGCTGCTGCACCGCGCGCGGGCCGACCGCGGCAAGGGCCGCAGCCTGCACAAGCTGCTCGACAAGCTCGAGGACCTCGAGCGCGAGATCGAGTTCACGACCTACGCCGTGCACTGCCCCGAGCAGCGCGACCGCAGCGACGCCTACCTGCTCTTGCGCAAGGTCGGCGACGGGGGCTTCCCCGAGGACGCGATCGCGCGCCTCGCCGAGTGCTACCAGCGCTTCCTCCGCGGCAAGGGCTTCGGCGTGACGGTGGTCTACGAGGCGGTCAGCCGCAAGGGGCGCGTGCGCGAGACGGGCCTGCGGGTCGAGGGCATGTGCGCCTTCGGCCTGCTCAAGGGCGAGGCGGGCCTGCACCAGTGGATCGCGCGGGACCCCCAGGACAAGCGCAACCGCGAGACGGTGTTCGTGCGCGTCAGCGTGCTCCCTCCGCCGGAGCGCGAGCTGCGCGAGGAGGAGGTGACCCACGAAGGTCGTCGCGTGCGCGACGAGGCGGGCGTGCTGCTCAAGAAGCACGTCCAGCACCTCGTCCTGACGCACCAGGAGAGCCAGCTCGCCCTCGACGGCGCCGTAGACGGCCACCCGCAGGCCGAGGACGGCGCGCTCGAGTTCCTGGCGGCCCGCGTGGCGGCGCCTCGCGACATGGAGGAGCCAGGGATCGTGCGTCGCTACGTGCTGAGCCACCAGCCGGTGGTCCGCGACCTCGCCAGCAACCTCAAGCTGCACCTCGACCACGTGCTCGAGGGCAACCTCGACGAGTTCGTCCTGCCCCGCGTGTTGGGCAACGTGGACGTCACCGAGGAGTAGCGGGCTCCAGGCCCGTGCCCGTGCCCGTCCGTGCCCGAAAGGAAGAGCAGAAGGAGCTGTCGCAGTCAGCGAAAAGCTCCTTCGCGTTCCTGAGCTGGAACGGGGAAAACTGGAAAACTGGAAAGCGCGGTGGCTGCTCGGCGGAGCTGCCTT
>MDTG01333910.1_pt1 | contig 13800 bp, 12 predicted proteins | sample 811421 | NCBI WGS metagenome assembly MDTG01 (sample SAMN05326645, study PRJNA326480) | marine metagenome | isolation source: seawater | place: Pacific Ocean: South East | collected 2011 | reverse complement strand
CCCGATGATAATTCAACTCCGTTACAAACTATATCATATTGATAAGCTTTGATTTCTAATGGATCTTTATTTAACAATGATTCCATTTCTCCCTGAGGCATAGAAAAAGGATTGTGACTGAACTCAATCTTGTTTGTTTTTTCATCTAATTCATACATTGGGTAATCTATTATCCAGCAAAATTCAAATGAGTTATGATTTAGTAAATTTAAGTCTTCACATAATTTTTCACGAACTTTTCCTGAAAATAATTGAGATTCTTTTTGCTTATCACAAATAAAGAATATTGACTCGCTTTCTTTTAAATTAAACATCTTTAATCTATTAGCATCTAAATTCTTTGCTATAGGTCCTTTATGTTCATTATCATTAAAAGTAATATATCCAAGTCCAGCTGCTCCCTCTTCTCTTGCCCAATTATTTAATTTATCAAAAAAACTTCTTGGCTTATTACCAGTTCCACTTACTACTATACCTTTAACTTTGTAATTTTTTTCAATCAAATTACTAAATATTTTAAAATCAGATCCTTTAAAAACTTCAGTGAAATCCTTTATTAATAGTGGGTTTCTTAAATCTGGTTTATCTGTACCGTATAGTTCTAAAGATTCACTATATGAAATTCTTTTAAAAGGATATTTGCTTACGGTTACTTTATTATCAGTATGGTAGTTTTTATTTTCTTCAAATACCTCATATAACACAGGTTCTATTGAATTAAAAACATCTTCTTGAGTCACAAAACTCATTTCAAAATCTAGTTGATAAAATTCACCTGGTGATCTATCTGCTCTACTATCCTCATCTCTAAAACATGGAGCTATTTGAAAATATTTATCAAAACCTGCCATCATTAATAATTGTTTAAACTGTTGTGGTGCTTGTGGCAGCGCATAAAATTGACCTTGATGAATTCTAGAAGGTACTAAATAATCTCTTGCACCTTCTGGTGAGGTAGAAGTTAATATTGGGGTTTGGAATTCTACAAATCCACTTTTATTCATTTTTTCTCTAATAGAAGAAATTATTTTACTCCGTAAAAGAATATTACTATGAAGTTTTTTTCTTCTTAAATCCAAAAATCTATTTTTTAATCTAACCTCTTCACCGTATTCAATATCTGAATTAACTGGAAGAGGAAGTATATCAGAAGGTGAAAGCAAATTATAAGATTGAATTTTAACTTCTATTTCTCCAGTTGAAAGACTTTTATTTATAGTTTCATCAGATCTTTTTATTACCTCACCTGTTACAGTAATAACGCTCTCATTATTTAAATTTGAAATTTCATCGAAATTTTTATGTTTTGCATCAACAACACACTGAGTAACTCCATAATTATCTCTTAAATCTATAAAAATAAGATTACCATGGTCTCTAATAGTATCAATCCAACCACTTAAAGTAACTTCACTATTTAAATTTGAAATAGATAGATCTGAACAGAAATGGGTTCTATAAAAGTTCATTTTTTGCTATTACAATATTTCTTTAATTAATGGTATTGTTAATTGTTTTTTTTTCTCAAGTGATAAAACATCTAATTTTTCAATTACAGAATAAATTTCACTATATGTTCGATTAACTCTATTAAAAATGTAATTAAATATTTCATTATTTTTTACTATTATCTGTTTCTCGTAAAATAATTTTGTCATAATAATTTTACACATTTCTTCATCAGGTTGATTAATTTCAACATAATAAAATGATTTTAATCTTGAATAAAAATCATTCAAATTATGACTATAAGTATTTAATCGAAATGAAGAGGTAACAAATACTTTAAGATTATATGAATTACAGTGATTAATTATATGAAAAATTTCTTCCTCAGATTTAAAATCTAAAACATCATCTATTGCTACATTTTTTTTTGAATTAATTATTTCAATTAAATTATTCTTATAAATTAATGCATCATTTTTTTCTTTCCAAATATTTATAAGATGAGTTTTGCCTGATTTAGAAGGTCCGAATAAAAAAATATTTTGCTTAAAATTATTGTCAGATATTAAATTATATGCATTCAGGTTAGTAGAATTAACAAAAAAATTTTCATCATCTTTTAATTTAGAAAATTTATAATTGAAATATTTTTGATTATTCATATTAATTTAATAAAGCATTGATCATTAAATTTAAAAAGTTTTAATCTATAACTTTCAAGTGATCTTTTAAAAACATCAAAATTACCATAATAAGTAATATTATAAATGTTTTCATTATACATAATTGATTTAAGATCAAATTTTTTAATAATTCTATTATTTAATAGAATATTTCTAACAAACTTTAACTCATTAATATTATTGATGTTTATTTTACAATCTAAAATATTTAATATTGAAGTATCAATTTGATTTAAATGTTTCCATTTATCTACAGCTAGATAATGACTGTTTATTAGTAATTCTTTATAATTGATATTATCAATTTTTTTTTCTCCAATTAATATTTGAATATCATTTGAAATTAAATAAATAAATATATTATTAATATTATTAAAATTTTTAGAATGAATAAATATTTTGTATTTAGAATTATATTTATTTCCTAATAAATTAATTTTATTTAAATAGTCACTTCCTAAATCATTTTGATTAATTATATATCTATCATTAAAATCTAGATTAGGTAAAGTGAAAATATCATTAAATTTTACATTTTTGTTATTTCTAATAAATTTATAATAAACATTATTTTTTGAAAGAAAATTTTTTCCAAAATCATTTTCATCATAAATTACTAATAAAAATTTTTCTGGACTATGGTCAATATAACTTATTTCTTTTTCAATAAAATAATCAATAATTAAATTTTTATTAAAATTAATTTTTATTTTTGAATAATAACTATTATTAATTATTTTTTCATTTTCAACTTTAATATTTAAAATAAATTTATTAACGAATGATAAATTTATATCTCTTTCTATTTTTTTATAATTATTGTTAGTTAATATTTTTTCTAATATTATTTTAAAACTTTTAGTTTTAATTTTATTAATACTTTCATCTTTTTGGTTTGTTATATTATTTGAAAAAAAATTAAGTTCATATTCTGAAGTTTGAAATAAATCATTAGATAAAGAAGTATTGGTTATCAAAAGACTTATAAAAAAAATAGATATAATTTTCATTTGTTTCCTAAGATATAATTAATTAATTTTAATATATATTTATTAACTATTCTAAAGATGATTTAGTTAAAAAAATGGCAGTAATAAAACAGTATAATAAATTAAGTAATATTTAATTAATTTATCACATAAATTGTTTAATATATTTCTTTATATTTACTTACCCAACAATTTCTTCTTTTTTAAAAAAAAAGCTAATTTCAATTTCTGCATTTTCTTTAGAATCAGATCCATGAACAGAATTTTCTTGAACATTTAATGCAAACAATTTTCTTATTGTTCCATTTTCAGCATTTTCAGGATTTGTAGCTCCCATTATAGATCTATATTTTTCAACAGCATTTTCTCCACCTAATACTTGAACAACAACTGGTGCTGAAGTCATATATTCAATTAAATCTTTAAAAAAAGGTTTTTCTTTATGTACAGAATAAAAATTTTCTGCTTGATCTAAACTAAGTTTGATTCTTTTTTGAGCAAGAATTTTCAATCCTTGATCTTCAATGACTTTATTAATACTACCAGTTATATTTCTTTTAGTGGCATCAGGCTTAATAATTGAAAAAGTTTTATCCATGCTTACTTCCTTTCTAAAGTTAATTAAACAAATTTAATTAATTTAGAAGAGATGTTTTGTCCACATTTCATATTTTTAATATTTTTTTTCGTTTAATTATTCTAAAACTGATAAACATTAATAAAAATATGGTAATTATTTAAAATAATCTATAAAATTTAATAAAAAATTATTTTCACCAGAATGACAAAAGTTGACCGATATATCTTTTTTGAAATAGTAAAAGGTAGTTTATTAGTTTTTTTTATTTTTTTATCAATTTCATGGTTATTACAATTTACTAGATTATTAACATTAACAAATTTGATACAGGTAGATATTTTTACAATACTATATTTATCTATTTTTTTAATTCCCAATTTAATAACTGTAATAATGCCTTTTGTAATAATGTTTGGATTGATTATAACTTTTGTAAAATTACATAAAGATCGTGAGTTAATTAGTTTATATGCATTAGGATTAAATATTCAATCAATAACTAAACCATTGATTTTTTTTTCTTTTTTTATAATTTCTATTTTAATTATATTTAATTTCTACATTTCACCTAAAGTATATAAAGATTATAAAACTAAAGAATATGAAATTAGAAATAAGATAAATTTTGAAAAAATACTGGTATCTAATTTTATAGAAATAAACAAGGATACAGTTTTAGATTTTAAAAATAATAATCAAAACTTTAAAGAGGTTTTTATAAAATTTACAGATAATAATGAAAATATGATATATGCTAATGAAGCAGATATAATTCAAGAAGATAGTAAAATTAATTTCAAATTAATTGATGGATTTAAAATAACATTATTAGAAAATGATAAAATAGAAAAATTAGAATTTAACAATTACACATTAGAAATTATAAATAATTCATTTCAAAAATATGACAATTTTGACAATAACACATTTGATATTTTTGATGATATTATAAATAAAAATTATATTAATATTTTATTTAAAATTGCAGATAGTCTTATTGTAATATTTATAATCATATTTTTTTATATAAATAGTATCAAAATTTATAATTTTACAATTAAAAACCTTTTTATATATATTATTTTTTCTACAATATTATTAATTATTAATCAAATTTTAAAGAATTCTTCATTTAATATAAGCTCATACATAATAATCAATATTGTTATTTTATTTATGCTATGTTCTTATTTTTTTATCAGAAATAAACATGTTCAAAATTAAAAATTATTTATTAACAAATTGTTTAAAATATATTTTAATCAATCAGTCTATTATTCTTTTTTTAATCATATTTTTAAATTTAATTGAATTAACAAGAATAATAGAAAATGATAATAAGAATATATATAGTTTTGTATTTTTAAGTATTCTGAAAATTCCTACTATAATTAACGAAACAAGTCCATTTGTAGTAATTATTTCAACTGCCTTTTTATTTAGATATTTGATTAATTACAATGAGTTAATATCAATGAGAAATCTGGGATTTTCTATATTTGATATTTTTCTGCCTATAACAATAGGTGTGCTTATATATGGATTAATAATTTTAATATTTCTTAATCCTTTAGCTGCAGTATCTGAAATTAAAATTGATAAGTTTTTAAATAATAAAAATGAAAATACTTATTCAATTAATTTTTCAGAAAATAGTTTATGGATTAAAAATAAAAGTTTTGACGATAAGATATATTATATTAATATTGAAGAATTTGATCTTCAAAAAATGTCAGCTAAAAATATAAATATATTATCAATTAAAAATAATGATAATGAATTTTATCATTCAAAAAAAGGAATTATTAATCAAAAAAAAATTTTATTAAATAATGTTAATTATTTTGACGTTTCTAATGATAATTATAAATTCATCGATGAAATGCACTTAGATTTAAATTTTACTAAAGAAAATATATTAAGCTCAATAATAAATTATAAAAATATTCCATATTATAAATATATAAATCATATTAAAACATTAAAAAAATTTAATCTATATACTTCACTTATAAGCTTACATTATTTATCTGAAATTCTGAAACCATTCTTTATGATTCTTTTATCATTTGTTGTAATGGGTTTTTCTGCGAAATATAAAAGAAATGAAAGTTTTTTTAAAGTATTATTTATAGCAGTATTGTTGGGATTTTTATTTTTTATTTTTAGGGAATTAATTAATAAATTTACATTATCTTTTGATGTAAATTTTATTTATTCATATTTAATTATTTTTACTATTCCTTTCTTAATTGGATTATATAAAGTCATACAAATAGAAAATGACTAATTTATTAGTAAGAAGATTCATAATTTTAATAACATTTTTTTTATTTTTAACTTCTACCAAACATAATTATGGTCAGGAATTATTAATTTTTGCTGATGACATTTCTTATGATAAAAACGAAAATCTAATTGCAAAAGGTAAAGCAAAAGTAATAAATGGAGATAAAATTATTACATCTGAACTAATAATTTATTCAAAAACTAAAGAAGAAATAACATTACCTCTAGAATTTAATTTTAAAGATGAAAATAATAACTATTACTATGGATCAAGTGGTTTTTTTAAAAAAAATCTTGATTACGGAAATATTAATGATGTTAAAATTCTACTAGAAGATGGTTCAAGAATAGTAGGTAAGAAAGCAAAAAGGATTAAAAACATAGATTTGATTACTAAAGCTGTATATTCGCCATGCAATAGTCGAATTAAAATTTCTAATTTTCTTTGTCCGATCTGGCAGCTAGAAGGTGAGAAAATGCTTCATGATTACGATACTTTATTTTTGTATCAAAAACACACAAAAATGAGAGTGTTAAATTTACCTGTATTTTATTCACCATATTTAGTTACACCTTCACCATTAAGAAAAGACAGAAAAAGTGGTTTTTTAACACCATCTGTTAATTTATTCTTTTTTGACACTAAAATTTCTCAATCAACTTCATTACCTTATTATTTTAATATATCAGAAGATAGAGAACTCACGTTCACTCCAACAATAAATTATGGTGGTGGTATTGATTCATCTCAAAGATTTAATTTTGATTATAATCAAATAATTTCAGGCGGTTATTTAAGTACAAATTTGACAGTTGATTCAACTTTTGAAAATGAAAATAGTGATAAATGGTTAAAAGAAGGAAGTATAATTAATAATCTTAATACTAATTTAAATGAAAAATTTAATTTAAATATTACATCTGCATTACAAACTTCTAAAGATTATATACAGCAGGTAAATCCAAATGATGAGTTAAGTTATGCTAGTTCATTAACTTCATCTTTAGAAATAAATGGCTACAATCTCAATAAAATAGATGATAGATTGAGATTAAATATATCAACATATCAAATTAATCAAAATAATGAAGACAACAAAACTACTCCAACAATACTACCTTTTGCAACTTACAATACAGGGAATTACGAGCTTAAAAATAAGGTTAAATATAATAATAATTATGAATTTTATAATATTTTTAGAGATGTTCCAACTGATATTCATTCTAAAAGTCAAAGAAAATTATCATCTACGATTTCATTAAATAAAGAAACTATAGATTATGGAAGTAAAATTAATTTTAGAGCTAATGTTTATAATCAACTTTTTGATACTGAAAATAAAAAAATAAATGGAAATTTTCAAAGCAGTACATATTTTAGATCTTTTCCGATAATAGGACTAGACATATCTACACCTTTTAGATTTAAATCTGATAATAATAATTTAATTTATACACCACAAATATCATTTGTAGTATCTCCAGGTATTTCGAATAGTGAAAAAATTTCTAATGAAGACTCTTCAGTTAATTCATATACAATAGAAAACAATAATTCATTAAATCGATTTACTGGTACAGATAAACTGGATAATTCTAAGAGATTAAATTTAAGTTTTAATATAAATAATGAATATTTAGGAGCTTCTTTTCTTCAATCTTACGAATTTACTGACAATAGTAATTATCATTATTCACAAGGTAATGAAAAAAAATTAAGTGATTTTTTAGGCATTATTTCAATATCAAAGGATAATATAAATAGTAATTATGATTTTAGATATGATTCTAATGAAAATTATTTAAAGAGTCAGAAACTAAATTTAGGATATAATTCATACATAGGAAATTTTGATTTTAATTATTTAGATCAAAAAAGCAAAGTTGATGAAATTATCGTATCAGATTTAGAAACTTTAAATTATGAATTTAAATCAAAAAAAATTAATAAATTTTCTGAGATTTCTTATTTTGGTCTATATGATTTAAAAAATGAAATAAATACAGAAAGTGGTGTTTCATATAGTTATTTTGATGAATGTTTTGGTGTCAATATTGACTTTAAAAGGAATTCATATACCGAAGATAATTTGAAACCCCAAGATATTTTAACAGTAATGTTTTCATTCAAAAATGTAGGATCTTATAAATCGACTAATCTTGCAGTTTCTGAAAATGATAAACAAGATATAGAATGGGAAAATATAAGTTTAGACAATGATCTTTTTAATTAAAATATTATTATTTACTATTATTATTAATCTTAATTCATATGTAACAGCAAATGAAAATAGAATAATTTTTAAAATAAATAACAAAATTTTTACAAATATTGATACAGAAAGAAGATATAAATATATTGGAATAATAAGTAATTTAGAATCAAATAATATTAGCGATGAAGATAAAAGAGTTATTTTAGAAGATTATATATCATCACTAATTTTTTATGAATATAAAATTGTAAATAATTTAAATTTTGAAGATTTGAATAATCAAATAGATAAATTCTATATTGAAAATGTTTTAAATAAATTAAATTTATCCAATTTTAATAACGAAGAAATAATAAATATTAAAGAAAATATAAAAATTGATTTGATAAGAAAAAAAATAATACAAGATATAATAAATACCAAAAAAAATATTTTATTAAAAGAATCTGACAGTTTAGATCTAATTTACAATTATATATTAAGCTATATTATAATTAGTAAAGCTAATATTGATATAAATATTATTAAAAATATAAAAAATAAAAAAAATTTTTTAGAATTTAAAGAATACATTGATACAAATAATTTACAATTTTTTTATAAAAAAACTGACATTAATGATATTACTATGATTTCTGAAAGATTGAGAAATCAATTAAACAATAATATTAAAATTGATAAATTTGAAAGTAATAATTATTATAATATTTATTTAATTGATAAAAATTTAGAAAGTTATGAAGGTGTATATGTAAAATTATTCAATCTTAAAACAACTAATATTCTTGAGGAAAATCAACTAAATTGTAATTATTTAAACAATCTCAAAGATAAAACTATATTTAAAGAATATGAATATTCTAAATTAAATCAAGAAATTAAAGATAATTTAAAATCAGTAAATGATTTCATTATGTTTGAAAATCAAAATTTATTTAATTATATTTTTTTATGTGAGTTAAAATATGATGAAAAATTGTTAAATAACATAAATTTTAATAAAAAAGTAAATGCTTTAGCTGAAAATATACAAATTAAATTTATTAATAAATATAAAAAAGAATTTAAGTTTGAGAAATTTTAATGAAAAATTTAATTGCAGTTACTATAGGTGATATCGACGGTATTGGAATACATTTACTTATAAAGGAATGGTTAAAAGGTAATATTAAAAATTTTATTTTAATAACAAACTTCAAAATTTTAGATAAAAAAAAAATTTTAAATCATAATAAAATTAATATTATAAAGAACAAAAATGAATTTAAAAAATATAATAAATTTAAATTAAATATTTTAAATATTAATACTAAAAATAAACATACAAATGTTATTGATTCGTTAAATACAGCATATCATCATACTAAGAATGGCATATTTATAGGTATTTTAACATTGCCATTAAATAAAAATAAAATTAACAAATTTGTTAATAAGAAATTTATTGATCAAACTACTTATTTTTCTAAATTAGAAAATAATAATGAATCAAATATGATATTTTATTTTAAAAATAAATTTTTTGTTCCTCTAACAATTCATATAGAATTAAAAGATGTTCATAACCATTTTAAAAAATATAAATTAATTTTTAACAAAATAAAAAGCTTAAATGAAACAATAAAAAATGATTTTGGAATAAAAATACCAAAAATAATATTATCTGGTATCAATCCACATGCTGGAGAAAATGGTTTAATTTCTAAAGATGATAATAAGTATATAAAACCAATTGTTAAATTATTAAAAAAAAATAAAATTAATATCAATGGACCTTATTCTGGAGATGGAATTTTAAACAAAAAAAATTATAGTAAGTTTGATGTTTTTTTATTTACTTATCATGATCAGGCATTAATACCTTTTAAAATAATATCAAATTATGAAGGAGTTAATTTTACATCTAATTTAAAAATAATTAGATTATCGCCAAGTCATGGAACTGCTGTTGATATGATCGGTAGAAAGAATGCTAATTCAAAAGGTATAATTAATTGTTTTAATTTAATAAGAAAAATAAACAAAAATAGAAAAAAATAATTGTTCAGTCCAAAAAAATCTTTAGGTCAAAATTTTTTAAATGATAAAAATATTATTAAAAAAATTATTAAAATAACTGATATTAAAAATGAAAATATAGTTGAAGTGGGTCCTGGTACTGGAAACTTAACTAATGAAATAATTAAATCTAAACCAAAAAAATTAATTCTTATTGAAAAAGATTTTAATTTATATAAATTTTTATTAAATAAATATTCTAATTATAAGTTTGTTAATATATTAAACGAAGATATTCTTAATTTTAATTTTCATAATTTAAATAAATATAAATTAATTTCAAATTTACCATATAATATAAGTTCAAAATTTTTAATGAAATCTATTATTTTAAACAAAAATATAAAACAAATAGTATGTATGATTCAAAGTGAATTAGCAGATAAATTTAATATTTCATTTGGAAAAATGAATAAATATAAATTTGCATGTAAATATTGCTGCAATTATGAAATTTTATTTACAGTTTCATCAAATGTTTTTTATCCAAAGCCTAAAGTTAAATCTAAAGTTGTTGTTTTTAATTTAAAAAATAAAAATATAAATAGTATAATATTTAATTTTTTTATTAAAAATTTTTTTGTAAATAAAAGAAAAAAAATTAAGTCAAATAAATTTTTTGATGATAAAATCTTTCAAGAATATTTAAATTGTCGTTATGAAGATTTAAATTATAATGATATTTTAAAAATTTATAAGCGATTTGAGCTTTCTATCAGTTAGTTTTTTATTATTTTCTAAAATATATTTGTATTTAATTATATGAATAATATAATCAACTGTTTGCTTTACATTTTGGTTAATTAATACATATGAATATTCATTATAATGACTAATTTCTTTTAATGCGTATGATAATCTTAAATTAATATCTTGAGAATCATCTCTACCTCTTTTTACTAAGCGCTTCTTTAATTCTGAAACAGAAGGAGGTAGTATAAAAAAATCAATAATATTATTTGTATTTATTTGATTTCTAATTTTTCTTGCTCCTTTCCAATCAATATCAAAAAGTATATTTTTATTTCTTTTTTTTAGATTATTATATGGGGAACCATAATAATTTCCAAAATTCACAGCAGTTTCTATAAAGAAATTTTTTTTCTTTAATTGAATAAATTTATCTTTATTTACAAAATAATAATCTTTTCCATTCACTTCATTCAATCTTTGGTTTCGTGAAGTATAAGAAATAGACAATGAAATGTTTTTCATTTTTTTAATAAGTAATTTACATAATGTAGTCTTTCCGGCTCCTGAAGGAGAAGATATTATTATAATTTTATTTTTTTGATCTATATTCATTTAATTTATTAAGATGATTTTTATAATCAATAGAATATATATGTTTATTTTCTATACTATTATAAAAATAAAATAAATAATCTGTATTATAATTTTCAAAAATTAATTCAATTGTTTTTAGTCCTACATATGAAATTGGCTCTGGAGGTAAGCCGTTGATAACATAAGTATTATAAATATTATCAATTTTAAGATCATTATATGTAAGATTCCTGTCTAATTTATAATCTCCATTAGTTATTGCAAAAATAACTGTGGCATCTATTTGAAGTTTCATCTTTTTATTTAATCTGTTCATTATTACTGAAAAAATTTTCTTCTTATCATGATAATCTAATCCCTCTTTTTCTAATAGTGAGCCTATAATTATAATTTCTGAAAAAGAAAATCTTTCTAACAATAAGTTACTTTCATATGCAATTTTCAAATTATCAAATTTATTTTTAAGTTCTTTTTTAAAATCGTTAAAAGATGATCCGTAGGCAAAAAAATATGTATCAGCTATAATTTCATCATAATTAAATTCCTCAAAATTGTTAAAATTATTCTTTAAAATAATATTTAAATCTTTTTTTCCAGATCCTTCAACAATAGTTATTTTTTCGTAAAAGTTACTTTTTTTAATAATTTTAAGAATCAAATTTAAAAAATTTTCATTTTCTAAAATTTCAAATTTACCATAGTGTATTTTTATATCAGTGAATAATATTAATCTTAAAGCAAATTTGTATATAGATAAATTAATATTATAATCTAATAAATTTTTATTAATAATTTGATTATAATTTTGGTTTTTTTCAATCAAAAAATAATTATTTTTAAATGCAATATCTTTTATTAATAAAACATAAAATAAATAAAAAAGAACAAGAAATAAAATTATTAAACTATATATTTTTAAATAATAACGCAGTATTAGTTCCTCCAAAACCAAAAGAATTACTTAAAACATATTTAATATTTTTATTTATTGGTTTATTTGCAATAAGATTAATATTCTTTGACTCTATCGGTTTATCTAAATTCAAGGTTGCAGGCAATATACTATTATTCATAGCAAGTATTGAAAATATAGCCTCTACACTACCTGCGGCACCTAAAAGATGTCCTATTGAAGATTTTGTGGAACTTACATGAATATTATTATTTTTAAATAATTTAATTATAGCATTAAGTTCAATCTGATCACCTAAAATGGTTGATGTTCCATGAGCATTTACATAATTAACTTCATCAGCAGATATTTCTCCCATCTTTAATGCTTCACACATTGCTCTATAACCCCCATCACCATCTTCAGAGGGGGCAGTAATATGGTATGCATCACCTGACATTCCATAACCAATTAATTCACCATAAATTTTTGCTCCTCTTTTTTTTGCAAATTCCATATCTTCAAGTACAACTATTCCTGAACCTTCACCCATTACAAAACCATCTCGCCCTTCATCCCATGGTCTTGAAGCTATTTCAGGATATTCATTATAAGAAGTGCTTAAACTTCTAGCAGCACAAAAACCTGAAACACCAAGTCTACAAACAGCAGCTTCCGATCCTCCAGCTATCATAACATTAGCAGCACCTCTTTTAATCATTTCACCAGCATCTCCAATTGAGTGAGCCCCAGTTGCACAAGCAGTTACTACAGAATGGTTGGGTCCTTTAAAACCATATTTGATTGAAATTTGACCAGAAAGTAAATTAACTAGTGATGAAGGAATAAAAAAAGGAGATAATTTTCTAGCTCCTTTTTGCTCAACAGTAATTGAACCATCATATATAGTTTCTAATCCTCCAATACCGGATCCTACACTTACTCCTACTTTAAGTTTATTTTTTTCATCAAGATTTTCAATACCAGCATCTTCAATAGCCATTTTTGCAGCTGCTATACCATATTGAATAAATCTATCATTTCTCTTTATGTCTTTAGGATTAAGGTGAATTGATCTATCATAAAAAAAAGTATCATTTTCGTCGTGAGATATAAAACCTGCTATTTTGCATGTTAAATCATCTGTATTAAAATGATTTATTTTTTTTATTCCTGATTTACAATTAATTAAATTATTCCAAGTTTCTTCTTTGTTATTACCTATAGAAGTTATTAAACCTATTCCAGTAACAACTACTCTTTTCATATGTAATTATGAAATTATTTATTACTTTCAATATAGTCTATAGCATTTTGTACAGTCTGGATTGTTTCAGCAGCATCATCTGGAATT
>MDTG01024784.1_pt1 | contig 13800 bp, 8 predicted proteins | sample 811421 | NCBI WGS metagenome assembly MDTG01 (sample SAMN05326645, study PRJNA326480) | marine metagenome | isolation source: seawater | place: Pacific Ocean: South East | collected 2011 | reverse complement strand
TTCAAATCGATTAGCACCTGGTGGAAAACGTTTTAAAAAGTGTCTAAAGAGGTGCAAATAGTTATTTTCTTGAAGGATATTAAGAACAAAACGGTCATTGACTTGTAATAGTGATTCAATGGCTCTATCTTTGGCGACCGCTACGGTAATACCAGGGGGTTCAAAGCTTGCTTGACTAACCCAACTTGCCACCATCGCACCATCTCGACTGTCAGTACCTTCATTATCTTTCGCCGTAACGATATAAAGACCTCCACTTAAACAGCCAAGGGCTTTATTTAAATCTCCATCAAGGCTTTTAGTGGCTGCAATATTTTTTTTTCGTGTAAGAATTTGACCTAAATCAGTACCCGCTTCTTCAAATTGTTGATAAACACTTTTATTAGGTTCGTCACGTACTCGCAGTGGTTTAAATGCTTCTTTTTGTCCCAATTTTCTTAATTGGTTACTAATAAAATCAATAGGCTCTTCATTCCCGCCATATGATTCATAAGTAGCTACCCACTGTTTTTGCTTTAAAGATGCAAGTAGTGTTCCGATATTACTTTGCAATTCTGAATCAGGTTTGATCGGCCAAGTTGGTACAACAATTGCACTTGCTTCACTGATTAATGAACTTAATTCTTGTGTATCGGAAGCAATAAGATCAACTAATTGCACCTGAGCATTAGCTTTCCCTATGCCATGAGCAATTGATTGGCTAAGACGATCGCAAAAACCATATTGGCTGAGGTAACAAACCACAGCATAATTTTCTCCCGTACTTCTCTGCTTACTCCATTCTCTATAATTGTTCAACCATAGCTCCGTATTACAACTTAATATTGGTCCGTGACCAACAGCAATTATTCGTACTGCAGACAATGAATCTATCTTTTTTAATGCTTGAACGACACTGCGGGCATTAGGACCCATGAGGCAGTCGTAGTAAAATCTAAAATCTTCTTTTAGAAGGTTTGGTTCTTCGTCATATACTTTTTCTGAACAATAATGTAGGCCAAAAGCATCGCAAGTATATAAAACTTCTGTACCTTTATCAAAAGAAAAAATTGTATCGGGCCAATGTAAATTGGGTGCACTAATGAATTCAATTTTATGTTCAATTCCGCTGATTGAGTTGATTCCTAAATTAAGTTCATCTCCACTTTTTACTGCATTTGAATTAAAAGGGTGATGAATTTGATCTTCAAGAAACTTTATGGCTACTTTAGATGCGACGATAACAATATTTGGATTTAATTCAATTACGTACTTAATAAGTCCTGAATGATCTGGTTCCGTATGACTGACTATCAAATAATCAATTTCACTTGGATTGATTTCTTGTTTAAGTTTTTCAAACCAAATATCTTTGAATTTTAAATGGCTTGTATCCACAAGAGCAGTCTTATTGCCTCTAATCAAATAACTATTATAAGTAGTTCCATTTCGAAGGCCAAATTCAATATCAAACCGACTGCGATCCCAATCTAAAGATCTTAGGGTATGTGTATCAGCTGCAATTTTTTCATATTGCAAAGATAGCCTTGGAGAATCATTCTTTTGATTTTGTGAGGCTTTTGATTCCGTTAAAACCATGTTTCTAAGACCATTGTTTAAAAGAAGTCTGAAAACCAGCGAATATCAGACTGTTAAGTGAAAATACCTAGATCATTTTTTACTATATTAGGATACTGTGGCTGGCAAGTGTGATACTGCTTCCCGTAAATAGTACTTGTTTGCAATAGATAAAGTTAAAAGTTGCTTTTTTTCAGTATTTTGTCCATCAAGTTCTCAAGGGTTTCCATTTTGTTATTGTTTAAGGGGTTAGTTGAGCAACTTTGGCGTTTCCTTGTGATTAATTTCAAAAACCTTATTTGAGATAATTTTTAGGCATGAAAAAAAATTCTTCTTCTTTAAATAATCCACCATTTCTCACTGGAAACGAGATTAGAGAGACATTTATAAACTTTTTCACCCAACATGATCATAAAAAGCTGGAAAGTTCTTCCTTGATTCCAGAAGATCCCACAGTTCTATTGACAATAGCCGGGATGCTGCCTTTCAAACCTATTTTTCTAGGGTTAAAACAGTCTCCTACTCCTAGAGCAACATCTAGTCAAAAATGCATAAGAACGAATGATATTGAAAATGTAGGAAAAACTGCCCGGCATCACACTTTTTTTGAAATGCTAGGTAATTTTTCGTTTGGTGATTATTTTAAAAAAGAGGCAATTCAATGGGCTTGGGAATTAACTACTGATGTGTTTTCTCTAAACCCAGAAAATATTGTCATTAGCGTTTACGAAGATGATTCAGAAGCAGAGCAAATATGGCGAGATGTTGTCGGGGTTGATCCTAAAAAAATCATAAAGATGGGCGCTTCTGATAATTTCTGGTCATCTGGTCCAACTGGACCTTGTGGCCCATGTTCGGAACTTTATTTTGATTTTAAACCTGAATTGGGTAGTGATGAATTAGATCTTGAAAACGATAGTCGATTTATTGAATTTTATAATTTGGTTTTTATGCAATACAATCGTGATTCAAATGGCCATCTTAACCCATTAGCAAATTGTCATATTGATACAGGAATGGGATTAGAAAGAATGGCTCAAATTTTGCAAAGGAAATCAAATAATTACGAAACCGATCTTGTTTTTCCTCTTATTGAATCAGCAGCTTTATTAGCTCAAATCAACTATGAAACCACCAACATAAAAAATAGAACATCTTTAAAAATCATCGGAGATCATTGTCGAGCTGTTACACATTTAATTTGTGATGGTGTAACTGCTAGTAATATTGGACGAGGATATATACTTCGTCGTCTTATACGACGAATGATTCGACATGGTCGATTGATAGGTATTAATAAACCGTTTTTACCTGATCTTGCCGGTGATGCTATTAAATTAATGATGACAGCATATCCTCAATTAAATGAGAAGAGAAATATTATCTTAAATGAATTAAAAATTGAAGAGTCTCGCTTCCTTGAGACTCTTGAACGAGGAGAAAAACTTTTAGCAGAGATAACTTCTAATGCTTGTAAAACCATTTCTGGCGCTCAGGCTTTTGAGCTTTACGACACTTATGGTTTTCCTCTGGAATTAACGGAAGAAATTGCACATGAAAAGGGTATTTCTGTTGATGTTAATGGTTTTGAAAATGAAATGGCAAAGCAACGTCAGCGTGCAAAAAATGCCTCCGTAAGCATTGACTTAACAGAGGAAGGATCAATAGAAAGAGAAATTTCCTTATTTAATGAAACAATCTTTGATGGTTATGAAACACTAAAAAGTACTGCAAAAGTTATGGGTATTTTTAAAAATAATGAATTAGTTCAGGAAGCTCGAAAAGGGGACTTAGTTAAGATTATTTTTGATAAAACACCTTTTTATGCTGAGTCAGGCGGTCAAATTGGTGACGAAGGATTAGTAACGTCTCAGGAAAATGTTATATCTATAAAAAATGTAAGAAAGAAGAAGAATATTTATATTCATTATGGAATCATTGAAACTGGCAACCTCAAGGTTAATTCATCAGTCAAGTTAAATGTCAACCCAACTTTTCGTCAACGAACTAAATCTAATCATACGGCTACACATTTATTACAGTCAGCGTTAAAATTTTTGATTGATTCAAGCATAAGTCAAAGAGGTTCTTTAGTCTCAAATGATCGATTAAGATTTGATTTTAATGCTCCAAAGCCTTTGAAAGAAGAAGAGCTCAAAAATATTGAGGTGCAAATTAATCAATGGATCAGCGAAGATCACCCAATACAAATTAAAACAATGCCAATAAAGGAAGCCATGAGAGCAGGCGCTTTGGCAATGTTTGGAGAAAAATATGGTGAAATAGTACGTGTAGTAGACGTTCCAGGTGTCTCAATGGAGTTATGTGGTGGAACTCATGTGAATCGTACTTCACAATTAGGTACATTTAAAATTATTAATGAAACAGGTATTGCATCTGGCATCAGACGAATAGAGGCAATAGCTGGTCCATCAGTGTTGGATTATATGAATGAACGTGATTTGGTCGTGAAGGAGTTAAGTAAATTATTTAAGGTCCAATATCATGAAATTGTTGAACGAGTTTCATCTCTTCAGCTTGAACTAAAAGACAAGACACGAGATCTTAATAAAATAAAGAATGAATTAGCTTTATCTAAGGCAATGGAGTTGTCAAGCTTTGCTACATCAACTGGAAATAGTCAATTATTAGTCAAACGCCTTGATGAGATCGATGGTGCTAGCTTACAAACTGCTGCGTCAAGTTTGATAGATCATTTAGGAAAGTATTCTGCTGTGGTTTTAGGTGGTATTCCCAATAAAGAAATTGAAAACAAATTAATTTTTGTCGCTGCATTTTCTTCTGAGTTGGTCTCAGATGGTTTACATGCAGGTCAATTCATAAGTGGGATTGCAAAAATATGTGGTGGAGGTGGAGGGGGGCGTCCAAATCTTGCACAAGCAGGTGGTACACGTCCTCAATTATTAGATTTAGCACTAAATCAAGCTTATGAAAAATTGATTAAACAATTATCTGATCTAGCTCTGTAGGTAAGTACTTTGACGAAGACTAGCTTCTACGTGCTCAATTAGTTTTTGAGCATCATTGATTTTTAGATTTCCTCTTTGAATAGCTAATTCGCTGGATTTTCTTAATCTTTCTAATAATATCTCTGGATCATGCTCTAAATATTCAAGAACATTTGACTTGGTATTCCCACGGATGACGTGCTCTACTTTGTATTTACCTTGGTCAGTAAATCTTATATGAACTGCATTAGTACTCCCAAATAAATTATGTAGATTTCCCATTACTTCTTGATAAGCGCCACCGAGAAAAAGTCCAATTAGATATTGTTCTTCAGGTTTAAATTCATGAAGAGGTAGTAAATTTTTAACTTTTCCATTATCAATAAATTGATCGAGTTTTCCATCTGAATCGCATGTCAGATCTGCAAAGTGTCCAAGTTGATCAGGTTCTTTGTTAAGACGATGGATTGGCATGATTGGAAAAACTTGATCAATGGCCCAAGTGTCTGGAGCTGATCTAAACACAGAAAGATTTGCATAATAAGTTACTGCTAAGCTTTCACTTAAGTTTTTTAATTCTTTTGGTAGAAGTTTATTTTTTGGTAATTGATTAACTATTGATTTTGCACAAGCCCAGGTCAACTGCTCTGCTTTCGCACGTTCAATTAAATCTATATAACCGAGACGAAATGCAACTAATGCATCTGCCTTGAACTTAAGAGAATCATTCCATGCTTCTTGTAATTTGGCAAAATCTTCATCTTGCTCAAATCTTAGATTACCTATATGGACTAATGTTTCACGTAAATTTTTTACAGAAAGACATTCTTCAACATCTTTTTTAGGAACATCAGACGATAATGTATTTTTGCCTAAAATATTAAAAATCAATATTGAAAAGTGACTTGCAATAGCTCTTCCGCTCTCGGTAATCAAGATTGGTAGTTTTATTTTTTTTGATTCACAACACTCTTTAATTGTTGCTACAACATCATTTGCATAGTTTTGTAGTGAGTAATTAGTAGATGCTATGGAGGCAGTTTGACTTCCATCATAGTCAATTCCTAATCCACCACCAACATCTAAGTAACCCATAGGTGCTCCAAGATTAATTAATTCGGCATACATTTGTCCGGCCTCTTGCAAGGCATCTTTTAAGATACTGATATCGTTAATTTGACTTCCCAGATGAAAATGTAAAAGCTTCAATTCATTTAGTAGATTTGCTTCTCTTAATCTTTTGATAGCTTTCAATATTTCTGGAATCGAAAGACCAAATTTTGATTTATCACCAATTGAGTCGCTCCATCTCCCACTGCTTTGACTAGATAGTTTTGCTCTTATGCCAATAAGTGGAGATGCTCCAAGTAGAGTACTAGATCTTATTATAAGATCTATATCGCTAGCTTGTTCTATAACTACAATCGGTTGACGTCCAAGCTGACGAGCTAAAATCGCTGTTTCAACATAACGTTGATCTTTATATCCATTGCATATGAGTAAGGCTTTGGGATCTTCTAAGATTGACAAAGCAATTAGTAATTCTGTTTTGCTTCCAGCCTCTAGACCGAAATGCCATTGTGAACCACAGGTTATTAATTCTTCAACGACATGACGTTGTTGATTACATTTAATTGGAAATACACCTTGATACTTCCCTTCATATCCATAATGTGTAATTGCATTTTCAAAAGCTTTATGTAAGTTTCTTAAGCAGTCTTCAAGAATATCGTCAAATCTTATTAGGAGAGGAAATTTTAGGTTTCTACTTTCTAGTTCATTTAACAACTCCAATAAATCATGAGCTTTATTTTTCGAGCTCTCTGGACTAATAGCAACATGTCCTTTTTCATTAATAGAAAAATAACCTTTGCCCCATCGATTAAGTCCATAAAGTTCAGAACTCTTTTCGATAGTCCAAGATTGAGTTTGATTGCTATCCTTCACAGTCATTTATGAAATAAAAAAGTTGTAAAGATCTGATGATTCATGACTCATACAATCAAATTTAAGAACAGTTTTATTAAATGTCATGTTTTACTTGCCAAGAGGGCAGCCTTAGGAAGACTATGGCTTCATATTATTGAGTATCGCAATGACTTTGGAAAGAACTTTTGTTGCTATCAAGCCAGATGGTGTGCAAAGAGGTTTGATCGCTGAGATTATTGGTCGCTTTGAAACTAAAGGTTTCAAATTAGTTGGTCTCAAACAATTGAAACCAAGTAAAGAACTAGCTGAGAAACATTATGGTGTACATAGAGAGCGTCCTTTCTTCTCTGGTTTGGTTGATTTCATTACTAGTGGACCTGTTGTAGCGATGGTATGGGAAGGTGACGGTGTTATTTCAAGTGCAAGAAAATTGATCGGAGCAACAAAGCCTCTCGAGGCAGAGCCTGGAACTATTAGAGGTGATTTAGCCATAAATATTGGCCGAAATGTTATTCATGGTTCTGACGGTTCTGATACAGCAAGTTTTGAAATTAATCTTTGGTTTCAAGATGAAGAACTAATTAAATGGGTACCATCAGATCAAAATTGGAGAGTTGAGTAAATTATTTTTTATTTTCTAAATTTCATATACCTTTCAGTGATTTTAAAATCTGTTCCATCGAAATTTAAATAATAAATTACTTTCTTCTTCAGACATTGGTAATGAGCAAATTGATTTCCCAATTAATTCTGCAGTAATTGCAGCCAGTAAAACGCCATTACGATAATGCCCTGTCGCCAGCCATAGGCCATTAACTGAAGACATACCTAAAAGTGGTCCTTCATCAGTGGTGCAAGGGCGAAAACCCCACCATCTTTCCATATGAGGTAATTGATTGAGTTCAGGGACAAGAGATTCTATTCCTTCTTTTAGCTCACTCTGTCCTTTTGGTGTTAATCCATCTTGAAAACCTACTTCTCTTTCACTTGTAGCCCCTACAATTATTAAGCCGTCATCTCTAGGAACTAAATAAATTCCAGGTCCAAAAACAATTCTTTTTAAAATTTGTTTTGGACCTTGAATAGATAACATCTGGCCTTTTACAGGGAAAATAGGAAGTGTTTTGATAATTTGTTTACTCCAGGCTCCGCAGCACAGAACTGCCTCTTTACTCTCTAACAGCTTAATATTTCCATTAATGTCTTTGATTTTTACTCCTTTAAATTTATTTGAATCTTTAATGATTTCAATCACTTCGACCCCTTCTTGAAAGTGAACGCCTAATTCCACACAAGCTTTTTCAAGTGCTCTCATTAAAAGTCTACGATTATCTATCTGTCCGTCTTGCTTAAAAAGTAAACCTAATTTCCATCGTTTTGAAAGTCCTGGAATTTCTTTGACAAGGGCATCTCTATTAAGTGTTTCACCAAAATTAAATGTTGGGTATGATTCGCAATCTTTTTCACTTTCAAATGGGACAACAATGCCGCAATTTTTAAGACCACAAGACATTTTACTGTTTGACTCGATGCTTTCTATCCATTTCGGTTGTCTTTGAAGACTAATTTGACCGATATTTAAAAGATCACCTTTAAGTCCTTCGGCATGGGGAGCTAGCATGCCAGCCGCAACAAAGCCTGCTGCTTCAAGTCTGCTTCTGCTTAAAACTTCTACACGCTTTCCTTTTTTAGCAAGTTCATGAGCCACTGCGAGCCCCATCAAACCTCCTCCGAGGATCAACAATGGTTTTTCATTTAAGACACCCATTGCTTGTCTTTAGAAAATGTTATTTTCAATGTTTTAGATTACGTTAGCTTCCAACTCTGAGCTTTTATTTCATAAGATTCACATATCTAGGTCAAATCAATGTCAGAATCAAATGTTTCTTGGGAAGCGGTCATTGGATTAGAGACACATGTCCAGTTAGGGACCAAAAGCAAAATATTTACTTCCGCATCCACAAATTTTGGTGATGATCCAAATACACATATCGACCCCGTGGTTTGTGGCTTACCAGGTACTTTGCCAGTTTTGAATAAGAAAGTTCTGGAATATTCAGTTAAAGCTGCTATGGCTTTAAATTTAAATATTGCCTCGCATTGCAAATTTGATAGAAAGCAATATTTTTACCCAGATTTACCAAAAAATTATCAAATATCTCAGTTTGATGAACCGATTGCAGAGAATGGCTGGATAGAGGTTGAGATAGCGGAAAAAGGCAAAGAAACTTATATCAAAAAGATTGGCATTGAAAGATTGCACATGGAGGAGGATGCTGGAAAACTTGTACACGCAGGCAGTGATCAATTGTCTGGATCCACCCATTCGTTAGTTGATTACAACAGAGCGGGCGTCGCACTTGCTGAAATAGTAAGCAAACCTGATTTAAGGACAGGAAGAGAAGCAGCTGAGTATGCGTCAGAAATCAGAAGAATCATGCGTTATCTGGGAGTCTCTGATGGGAATATGCAGGAAGGCTCATTGCGATGTGATGTAAATATTTCAGTAAGACCAACTGCTAATGATCCATTTGGAACAAAAGTAGAAATAAAAAATATGAACTCATTTTCTGCTATTCAAAAAGCTTGTGAATATGAAATTAAACGTCAAATCAAAGCTTATGAATCTGGAGAGGATGTAAAACAAGAGACTAGATTATGGGATGAGAGCAAGCAACTGACAAAAAGCATGCGCTCGAAAGAAGGGAGTAGTGATTATCGTTATTTCCCTGATCCTGATCTTGGTCCGATAGAGGTAAGTAATGAATTAAAAGAAAAATGGCGGTCAGAGTTACCCGAACTGCCATCAGCTAAAAGGAATAGATATGCAAAAGAACTAGGTCTGTCTATTTATGATGCAAGAGTTTTAACAGATGAATCTTCAATGGCTAAATATTTTGAACAAGTTGTTGTTGAAGGAGGATCACCAAAATCTTCTGCAAACTGGATAACTGGCGACATAGCAGCTTATGTTAATTCGAATAGATTATCTTTTGATCAAGTAAATTTTCAACCAAAGGCGTTAGCAGAAATGATCAATATGATTGATCTAGGAGAAATTAGTGGAAAGATTGCTAAAGACTTATTACCTGAATTATTAAGTAAAGGTGGTTCACCAAAAAAATTAGTCCAAGAACGTGGTTTGGGTATGATTGCTGATCCAAAAGTCATTGAGCAAATCATTGATAAATTGATTCTCAAGCATCCTAATGAGGTTGATTCTTTTAAAGCTGGGAAAAAGAAACTGTTGGGTTTTTTTGTTGGTCAATTAATGAAGGAAACGAAAGGTAAAGCTGATCCAAAACTTGCAAATCAAATGTTAAATAAAAAGTTGCAGGCCTAGAAATCACATAATTGTTCTTTCCATGACTGGTCATCATTTGAATTATTAATTACAACATCCGCAAATTGTTTTTTGTAGGAGTTTTCCCATTGGGCATTTATTCTTTGTTTTGCTTCCTTAATGCTCAAGTTATCCCTCACCTGCAAACGCTCTAATTGCTTATCCCGTTCGCAATCTACATACAAAATCTCACTGCATATCTTTGTATAGTCTTTTTCAAAAAGTAATGGAATAATTAATACTATTACAGAATATGACTTGAATTTAACCAATTCTTCTTGAATTCTTTTGTTGACAAACGGATGAATAATTTGCTCAAGCCAGCATTTTTCAACATTATTTTTAAAAATTATTTGAGCTAATTTTTTGCGATTAATAACTTGATAATTATTAGTTGTTGTTTGAATTATCTGATCTCCGTATCTTAATAAGATTGTTTTTGATATTTGGCTCCCGGGCTTTAATGCCTCATGAGCATATTTATCAGCATCGAGTATGGGCCATTTTCTGGTTTGTGAAAGATAATCTCCAATGAGTGTTTTGCCACTGGCAATACCTCCAGTGATACCCACTCGTCTTTGATTGCCTTTCCATCGAAGAGAAAAGTTATTTGTTTGTTTGATGTCAATCATTAGTATTGATAGTAAGTGAAAAATGCTTTTCTAAACTTGAGTCTTTTGGAATCTTCTATTTGGTCTCCAATTTCTGGTGGAATAACTTGCCCGGATGGTTTTTCTGCAGCTGGTATTTCAGCAGGATTAAAGTCCTCTGGGAAGAAAGATCTTGCTTTGCTTTATGTGCCTGACGGTTCTTTTTGCAGTGGAAAATTTACTCAGTCTGAGGCTCGTGCTTATTGCGTCGATCTATGCATTGATCGACTTAAAGCTTCTAATGGGAAAGTACGAGCTGTTGTAATTAACTCGGGGCAGGCAAATGCTTGTACAGGTGAAAGAGGGAAAATTGATAGTGAAATCATTACCAGTGAGCTTGCTAAACGTCTTGGATTATCTAATGAAGAAGTATTGATATGTTCCACGGGTGTAATTGGTGAGCCAATATCCGTGGGAAAGGTAACTGGACATTTAGATCTTCTTATTCAAAGCTTAGATAAGAATGCAAATAAGGATGCGGCTAATGCAATTTTGACAACTGATCTTCAAGTAAAGGAAATTGCTTATCGAGCAGTTCTCGGAGGAAGACGCGTATGCATTGGAGGTATGGCTAAGGGATCAGGTATGATTCATCCATCAATGGCAACAATGTTGAGCTATATTACATGTGATGCAGGTATTGATGATCAATTATGGTCGAAGATGATTGATCGAGTAGCACAATCATCTTTTAATTCAATCACAGTTGATGGAGATACTAGTACGAATGATACTTTTTTGGCTTTTTCATCGGGATCAAAATTAGATTCTAGATATCTATCTACTCTTGAAGAGGGATTACATTTGACAGCTCAATATCTCGCTAAAGCAATTGCAAGAGATGGTGAAGGTGCTAATTGCTTGCTAGAGATAAAAGTAGAAGGCGCCGCTACTAATTTTGATGCTCATATAATAGCTCGAACCATTGCATCATCCTCGTTGGTTAAAACTGCAGTTCATGGCTCAGATCCTAATTGGGGAAGAATTATTGCTGCACTTGGTCGTGCGGGTAGCTCTTTTAATTTAAACGATATCCAATTATGGATTGGACCTTATAAAATATTTTCGAATGGAAAGCCTGTTGATTTTGATAGAAAAACGGTTAGTAATTTTATGAAAGAAAGATTGAAAGGGGCATATTTGATCGATGATCTAATAAGTATCAGATTAACTATAGGTATGGGAAATTTTTCAGCTACTGCTTGGGGTTGCGATTTATCTGATCAGTATGTTCGCATTAATGCCGATTATACTACCTAGCCCAAGATCTATTGGTATAAAAGCTTTTTAGGAGTATCAATAATCTATGCTCACGCAATGCTCACGCTTAATCCGCACATAGTTGGAAGGGTATGAGGGGTAAGGCTTGCTGATTGTATCGTTAATCCTCTTCTCAGATTTTTATAAGAAATACAGCAGACTATTAGAGAAGACAAAGGAAATGAATTTATCTAATAGTAAGAGCCTGGACCACCCCCTGCTCCTCCACTTCCATAGCTATCTATTTGGTTATACATTTGCTGTTGTTGTATAACACGCTGATTTTGTTCGATTCGATTCATCCTCATATTGTTATTGACACTATTAGCTACTCCACTTAAGGCACGAATAATATCTCCAGAGTTTCTAGAGTTTCCAGAGTTTGTTATTGGGTAACGGAAGGATGGCTGTGAACCTGATTTTGCTATTTTCACTAGACGATCCATCTGAGGACAAAATTCATCAAGTATTTGTTCTGTCAGTGCTTCCTTGCTTCCTTCCTTATCTCTTAGTGTTAACCAACCTTTCTTATCATTTTTCCAGTCAGCTGAGTACTCTTTGCAGTCAGCAGTAACTTTCCATTCTGAAGATTGCCCTGGTTGGTAGAAACTATATGTGATGTATCGTCCCCATTCTTTTTTTACTCTTTTTGCAGCTACTGTTTCTGGATTAAATAGTGAGATACCAAGTCGTGTAGTAACTATATCTACTCTGATTTTGGGATCTAATCCTAGACTTAATGAGGGTTGGTATTGAAAATATTTTTTAGAACCTGATTTCGCTTCTTTTACTAGACGATCCATCTGAGGACAAAATTCATCAAGTATTTCTGTGATGTCTTTTCTATTTGTGTCTTTTAAATAGAACCATGGCTCACCATCTGTTCTATCATTAACTTTATAATCTTTGCAGTCAGCGTCATATGCATATTCATGATTATCTTTACTCCATTTACTATCTTTGGTCTCGTATTCCCTATAGTTTATGTAACGTCCCCATTCCCCATTTACTTGTCTAGCAACAACGGTGGAAGGATTGAATAGATATTTTAAATTTCCTTCTATCCCTTCGAGAACTCTTGTTCCTTTTGCATATTGATTTGCTTTACTACTCCTCATCTCTACACATCCCTTATAGTCTTTAACGTCTTTACAAGCGTTATGAACCTCCTGCGATATCTCTGCTTTTAATGGTGTTGGTGCAATAAGACCAACAGTTAAAGCTAAGAATAAAAACCTTTTCATATGCAGTGAATCTTCTTGGAAGAACAACCTGCTGTCAGATTAATACTCTTTCTTTTAAATATCCTCTAATTTTAAGCAGCTAAATTTCTAAACCTTGCGAACTGTGGCTCAAGCAATAGTTTTACAGTGCCAACTGGCCCGTTTCTGTGTTTACAGGTGATGAGTTCAGTAATACCACGATCTTCTGTTTCAGGGTTGTAGTACTCATCTCGATAAATCATGGTAACGATATCAGCATGGCTTTCGAGTGATTGTGTTTCTCTTAAATCACTCAGCATGGGACGTTTATTTCTTCTGTGTTCAATTGCTCGATTGAGTTGAGATAAGACAAGGACTGGTACTTGTAAAAGTTTTGCCATCTCTTTGAGTTGAACGACAATCTTTGAGAGCTCTTCATCTCTCGATGGATAAGGAGGTCCATCCATTAATTGGACATAATCAATGACGACTAAACCCAATTCACTCTTCTGCTGCTCTTTGATTTCTTGGCACTTACTAATCATTTCATCAACAGTGATCTTGCTTTTGTCTGTAATAAAAAGTGGTAGTTCACCAAGACTTTTGATCCCTTCTCCTAAGTAAGGCCATTCATCTTGTTGTAAGCGTCCAGTTCTTAATCGTGATGCTTCTATCCCAACCTCCATTGCAAGCAAGCGATATGTTAGTTGCTCTTTACTCATCTCCAAGCTGAAGATGCAAACAGGCAGATTATGAAGTTGAGCGACATTCTTAGCGATGTTTAATGCCATCGATGTTTTACCCATTGCTGGTCGTCCACCAAAGACAATCAGATCTCCTCGCTGTAGACCTTGAGTCATTGCATCAAAGTCATAGAAGTTGACTGGTAT
>MDTG01424926.1_pt1 | contig 13801 bp, 29 predicted proteins | sample 811421 | NCBI WGS metagenome assembly MDTG01 (sample SAMN05326645, study PRJNA326480) | marine metagenome | isolation source: seawater | place: Pacific Ocean: South East | collected 2011 | reverse complement strand
AGATGGGTGAAGAACCCCGAGAGGAAATTCCTCTCGGGGGTTCTCGTTCTTTAGACTCTTTCTGTGAGTCCCAGCCTGTGGGCTTCAAAGATTGAGAGGTAACCAAGTTTCACCAATCCTGCGGCTCGCAGGCAACCGAAGATTGCATCTTCTCGCACTCGGTATTCGGTGACTGGGGAGGTAGAGCGATTCTTGCGAATCACAAACGCTGGGGAGAGAGTGTCAACCGTTGCGTTTACTTTCCCGCGGGAGTAGCGAACTGGGAGGTTCGTTTCCCCTTTGCTTAGTGTTACTGCTATTTCTGTTTCTATCATTTTTTCCTCTTTCGTTATTTCGTTTACTTGCTTACTCTAAGTATGCCGTGAAATTGTGAAAACAACAACCTCTAAAAAAAGAAATATACAAATTATTTATATTTTTTTTTGTTCCACATGAAACATTTAATGGTCGTCATTAAATCAAACCAGACCGGCCTGGCCCGTTCCGGTTGCTTCCGGTTGCAGTTAGTATCGTGTGATTTCGTGTGAATTGTTCCGGGTGCAAAACTGTACGACTGTACAAGTGTGAATTTTGACCTTTAAGGGCGGCGTCCGTTAGTCCGCGGAATAATGAAATGCCGCGGGGATTATGGAAACCCCGCGGCATTCGATTATCGAACTATCTTGCCATTGCCTTCGATTTCGCTTCTGATTGCATCCCATTCGGTTCTCATGAATGGTTCAGAAACTTCGCCAATGCCGAGCATGTCGTCATCCCACTTGAACAATGTCGTTGGAGTGAAATTGTCAATTTCTCCGATCTTGTGGAGAATGACTTCTAATTCATCCAGAACATCGGGAACATCAAAGCGACATCTCCCATTGTCTTCCAGTTCGTACAACGCACTTATTAATTTTCTAATATTCAATTTTTACCTCTTTCTCTTATACTTTCATTATGCCGGGGTTTTCCCAAATTAACAACCTCTAAATCAAAATAATTAAAATAATTTGTTTCACGTGAAACAGGCCGCGTGGTCCGCTTTCCGGTTCCCCCGGTTGCAAGTAGGGAACCATATTATCGTGTGAATCTATAGCCCTATGGTCCGATGCCTACATCGTCAACTGGATAGGTGTGAATTTTGGGTCTTGTCCGTCGCCGACTAAATACCGCGGGGGTTTAATCCCGCGGCATTCGATCGATCATCGATGCAGGTTACTCATGCACCTTTGGAACTCTTCAAGTTCAATTTTGCTATCGATTATGTTGCTATCGCAACTATTACACTTAAATGATTCGTCGATGATAGGCTCACCGGATTGATCGAAGTGTGGACCTTCCTCGAGATCGTTCTGCCATTCTAATTCGCAGATCGGACATTGCTTAAATTTGGTCATAATTTTCTCTTTCCTTTATTTGCTTATACTCTCATTGTATAAAGAGTTTGGGATTTTAACAACCTCTAAATCAAAATAATTAAAATAAAATGTTTCACGTGAAACGGCCGATCGTCCGCCTTCCGGTCTCTTCCGGTTGCAAGCAGGGAGTCTGATTAGCGTGTGAATCTATAACCCGCGGCGCCCGACTCCCGGCTTTACTGCCCCCAGACAGTAGGCGAAAGGAGGAAAAACCTACTGCACTGGGGGAGAGATGGAGTGAGATACCATCTACTAACGAGATTAGTCGTTAGTGATCCGCTCGTACTAAAGGCTCTCCATCAATAGTGATGGTTGGGTCTTCGTAGTTCCCATCGAGAAGTTCTAGTTCTTCCTTCTCCCAGCAAAGTATGCAAGTCCCGGCGCCATGATGCCATCTATCAGGCAAGTCCACCCAGTTGCTTAGAAGGCTAGCGAAGTCCTGCCTCGTTACGCCTTCATGTCCGCAATCAATGCACTCGGCTGTAGGAGGTACTAGACCTTCGCTGATTATGTGGTTTTTGAAAGCCATCCGCTTGAGGTCTAAATAGTCCTCTACTAGATATGTTCCTACCATTGTTGTTTACCTCTGCACGCTTTTTTGTTAGCGACTTTCTTTTTGTTGGCGAACGTCACGGCTCGCTGGCGACGTCCTTCTCTCATCGCTTGCACTTTATCGTCACGGATGAGGCGGGTTATTGTTTTTCTATCTCTTTCGTTCATAATTATAGTATACCTAGACTTTGGGTTTTTCCCAACCTTTCAACATAAATAAATAAATAAATAATGGGGCGGCGCCCGCTCCGGTGGAGCCAGGGGAGCGGCGACTTTAACCGGCTAGTACCCCTATTTTTCCGTCAGGGCGACCTAGCCGGTCTCTGTCGAGGGTAGACTTGCTACCCTCTGTCGCTACTCACTACCTTGTGGGTATGGTGCTTTCCTCGTAGGTGGCAAGTGGAGGGCAACCAGAATGACTACTAAGTGAATGAAGTAGTTTTCTGAAAGCGAACACTTGCTCTGGACTATCGAAGTTTTCAAAGCCTTCTTTAATCCAGATACTATCCGAAGAATCGCCAGTGGGAGAAGGGAAGCAAAATTCAACTTCCTTACTTCCTCTGAACTGTTGGGAACCTGCGAGACTTAGTAAGTCTATCGGTGTCCCATCTGCTCTAGTTAATGTTATCATTTTTACCTTTCTTTATTTGCTTGTACTTCTATTATACATGTTGGGTGTGACAATTCCTCACTTTTTCCCAAACTTTTCTAAACTAATTTTATTTTATTTTAACGGGCGGCGTCCGCTCCGGGGAGTTGTACCCTATGCGAGAATCGAACTCGCTACCTACTGGGTGAAAGCCAGTCGTCCAAACCAATAGACCGATAGGGTGGGTGTTATGTTACGGGCGGCGCCCGCTTTCCGGCGCCCTTGAGAACAAGTGGCTTTTACCACCTGCCCCCAATGTTGCTAGCGCTCCAGATGAAATTCTTGAAATCTTGCCGTTGGTCTTCTTGGCAGATGGTACAAGTTGTCATCGCGGCGCCTTCGCTCTCAACGTAACAACCGATTATTTCTTCAGTTGGTACATCGTGGTCGCCGGTTTCGCAGTAATCAATTTCCATTTTTTTTCCTTCCGTTTTCTCTTGTATATTAAGTATGCCTTTTTTATTTCGTTTTCACAACCTCTAAAATGAAATAACCTTGATTTCTTCAAGGAGCCGCGTGGTCCGTCCTGTCCGCGCCCCCCCCAACGCTCCCCCCCTTAGGGGAGAGAGATGAAGATTGGTTCAGGATAGTCCAGAAGATTCTCAAGGTATTCCTCAAGATCAACGCCATTCTCTACCTTGATCGTGGCGACTCTGGGGACATCGTGCTTACCTGTTGCAATTCCTCCACGACCTGCAGCGTATAGCCAAGAAACTCTGTAGATGTTCTCTGCTTTGTTTGTGCAGGCTACGTGAATGTGACCACCAAAGACGCTAGCGAACTTTGAACCGTAGGCTAAAGGACTTAGGTCTTTTTGACCTACACCTTTAAGCGCATCGGATAGGTACTTGATAAACGAGCCGATAACTTGGACTCGCTTAGTCATTGGCGCACCGTCTTTGACTCTGTGGGTATTATGTCTAATTTTTACTATCATTTTTTTTACCTCTTCTTTAATTGCTTGTACTTTAAGTATGCCTTTTTTATTCCAAAACAACAACGTCTAAACTCGGATTTCTTGCGAAATTCACAATTTCTTTTTCTGTGTTTCACGTGGAACATTAATGGTCCCCATTAAAAAACATCGGGCCGCCTGGTCCGTTCGTCCGTTCCGGTTGCACGTTCGCATGGATCGGTGAGTGTGAATCTCGTCGTCCGTTCCGGCTGCAGAACAATGCGACTATGCTCGTGTGAATTTTTGTTAGACCCTTAGAGAACTCACCAAGGTCTTGCAACCTCTCTTTGTGACCTGCCTCAAGCATGCTTCGGCTGTCTAGGTTCTGGGTTCATTTGTTCTCTAAGGGTGAGCAGTTTTTATGACACCTTGCGGCTCCCCCTACGTGGGGGCTAGACGTTAGCGAGAATCCTTTGGAGATTCCCATTAACCCTTTCGGGTACTCAGGTCTACGTTGGGTGAAGAACCCCGCGGGGATAATCCCTCGCGGGGGTTCTCGTTCTTAGCAGTGATCCATCTGGTTACAGTCAGGGCAGATGCGGTGCTCCATGAAGGTTTCAACTAGAGCGGGGATTAAAGCATCTCTATCTGTTAGGACATCGCAGATGTCGCAGTGGGCTTGTGTATCAGTATTCATTTTTATCCTTTATGTAATTGCTTGTACTTATATTATGCCTTTTTTATTTCGTTTTAACAACCTCTAAATCAAAATAACCTTGAATAATTTAATTTAATTTTAAGCCTTGGCCCGTTCCCTTGGTCCGTTCCGGTGCTCCCGGTTGCAATGGCAAAAAAAAATCACCGTGTGAATCTTGTAAATCCACACGGTGATTTTTAGTTTTACGCTGACTTGATCCATTCAATTGTTTCTCTGGCTGTTGGACTATCTGACCAGTCAAGTTCTCCGACTTGCTTGATGAAATTTCCCATCTTGCCTAGAGATTCAGTTTCAAAGTATGTGGCTATTGCCATGAACATGTCCTGAAGGCTGACAATGTAGCAGTAGGTGAATTCGCCCCACTTGATCCAGACGTTGCTTTTTTCTGGACTCTGTGCCATTAGCCGTAGTGAGATGTATTCAATGTTGCTACTAGATCCACCGACATCAATGAAGGTGATATCTTCTCGCTCAACATCACCAGCAAGAAGAAGGTGTTTATTTTCTATTCTCATGTTTATCCTTTATGTAGTTGCTTATATATATAAGTATGCCTTTTTTATTCCAAAACAACAACCTCTAGTTGAAAGAAATCTAAGAAATTCCAAGAAATCCTTCCGGTCATATAACCCGGTCTCCCGGCTTCCGGTCTTCTCCGGTGTCCCTCCGGTTGCAGTCGGACCTAATAATCACCGTGTGAATATGGCGTCCGATCCAGACCGCTCAACTTCATAGGTGTGAATTTTGGCATTCCGTCCGTGGGGACGAACCCCTAACTAGTCGCCTGACTAGTTAGAAAGTTCATCGCCTTTGACGCTTTGCCCGCGGCGTCCCAAATGAATTTAGGGTCATCACCTAGAGCCGACAACCAACTTTTAATGTATTTAGAGTGATCGTCTCGGGGGGTAGTCTCTACTCCTCGCTCAATACTGAGAAACGCTGCGCCAAGTTCGGCGACCAATTCCTCAAACGCATAAGAAGTTCTATTTCCTTTAGCGTCATTGATGCGATTAAGTCGTCCGTCAGCGCCTGTCCAATGTGTGAACTCATGGGCAATAACTCCGAACCAGTCGGTCGCACTCTTGAACTGCACATCTTCGGGGGTTGATATGTAGTCTTCTGATGGTTTATAGAATGCACGATCACTGGGAACTTCTCGCCAGTCGGCGCCGATACTCTGAAACCATTCACGATGTACTTGGACATCAATGTTCGGTGAGACTATAGGTTGTTCAAATACTGGTGCGCCTTCAGTCTGGGACGCATGGAACACGCTGTGAGCGGTAGCGTAGAAAGTTTCCTTCCACCCTTCCACTCTCTTAGGTGACCATTTGCCGGTTTGGGGGCATTTCCACCCTGCACGATAAGCGAGAACTTTTGTAGCCTTCTCGCCTTTCTGTACTTGAGCGCCTAAACCCTGCCAACCGTTATAGGTGGACCACCTAGAGTCGTTTTCAGCGTCCATCATCATCGCTTTAACCATTAACAAAATAGCGTTTCCACCTTGATAGATTGTCCCTGTTACCGGATTGTTTGGGAATCCTGAGACACCTTTCCAAGGTTTAGACCAATCTCCGCCATCTTTCATGGCGTCTACTATTGCTTGTGTCGTTTCTTTTATTATATCGTTTGTCTTACTCATATCTTTATCCTTCTGTAATTGCTTCTAATATAAGTATGCCTTTTTTATTTCATTTTAACAACCTCTAGGTGAAAGAAACCCAAGAAATATTAAGAAATAATAAGCGAACCGCTCCGGTGGAGCCAGGGGAGGTATTCCCGGTGCTCCCGGCTTCCGGTGCCGTCCGACTGCAGTTCCGGCTGCACACTGTCGTGTGATTTGCCGTGTGAATTTAGTGGTGGGAGGTTGCCCTCCCCTTATCGTGGACTTCCCGACTTTCATCTCGGTCCAACTAGACCACTAAACTAAGTCCCTCCCACCCAGAAAGATCTGAGTGGGAGGGAAACCGACCTCAGGGAAAAAGGATAATAAAAACCTGAGGGGTTATGTTCTTCTTACGATACCACAGTTGAGAGTTCATCGTTGATAGCAGGCTTAGGAATCCCACCCTTTATGTTTATATCAAGGTAGAACTCTTCCATATCTTCGAGCCAGAGACCGACAGTCTCAAAAGCCCAACGATCAAGCATGTACAGAATGTCATCGTCCGTCTCCATGACTTCAAAATCATCGCCGTTGATCTCTCGCTGTTTTTCTTGAACTATTGCCAACGCATCAAAGACAGTGCAACGAACCTCTGTAAAGTCTTCATCGCCGTCTTCTCTGTATGACAACTTAAAGCCACAGTCACCGTACTTGCTTATGGGCTGTATATCCCAATCGCCGTACTGCATTTCGTGAAAATCTGAATATGTAAATGTTTTTTCATTCATGTTTAATCCATTTCTGCTATCTCTACTAATTCTGAATCAAAGCACATAATGTTCCCACCATGTGCGTTCTCATCAGATTCGTCATCAGCGATGTTGTAAGCGTCTGCTTCACAAGTCGCTTCTACTTCTATTTCTTCCACCCAATCGTAACGATGGCGGATACTTACTAGAAAGGGTCTTTTTTTCATACCTCTACCTCTTCTTCTATGTCTTCTTCTTCCACAGAGTAAATGTCATCTTGCGTACAGAATGGAGCGTCCCAAGCCATGTTAGGACCGCAACGTTCATCTTCAGCGATGACCTCTGCTTCATGTTGTGTCTCTGCTTCTACTTCAACAGTTTCGCTGTCTTCGTAGATGTATTGATAAATAATTGTGTACTTTTTCATAATATGTCTTTCTTCTTCGTTACTACCCAGTGTACAAGCAAGTTGTGATAATCACAACCTCTAGTTGTCTAATAATTCTGCATCTATAGAGATGAGTCCGCCGAGATCTTTCATCTCCTCTGCGAACACGTCCCGGGCCTGGTCTTCACTTGCTGCTGATACCATGCCACTAATTATGCCTTTGTCATAGACATAGTGGACTAAATACTGATCCGCCATGCTATCCACCTACTAGGGTCAGTAAAGCCTGACCAATCAGGGTGCCGTCCGCTTTCGCAGTAAAGATGGAACCTTCAGTGATAATCTGATAATGGTAAACTCCGGGAACAACGCCCCATTTAGTCATTCGCCATGCGATAACTTTCTCACCATGCACTTCATCACCTAACCACTCTGGTGCTTTATATTGTAGGTCCGTCGCCATTAGCAACTCCCAAAGTTTAGGTATGAGAAGAAACGAGGCTCACGGCTTATCAGTTCATGCTTGAGCCATTGCGCCCAATCATGCTCTGTCACGTCACGCTCTGCGACATCAAACCAATCCTTAAAGATGTATTTAATCGTGCCGTCATGGTAAAACGCTAACTCATCAGATGGACCGCCCCAACTCATAAGGAACTGACCGTATTCTGGAGTGCCGTTTTCGTCTACTACGACATCAACGTGCAAGGGGTAATGTGGGTCATAGCCACCGCCACCGTTTTCTATATCGGCTTTGTACATCTCTTTAATGTCACCCGATACAGTCGTAAGGTATTCGTCTATTCTTTCTTCACAAGTTTTTTCTGTTGTTGTCATTATTTTACCTTTTCTAAAATTGTTAATAGTTGCTCTAATTGGTCACCGTCCATCTCGTCTAATGCGTCAAAGTTGATCGCATCAACGAACCCGAACGGATCTGTTGGATTATCTGTTTTATCTGTCATACTATCCATTCTAAGGGTGGTTTTCACAAATTCCTCACTTTTGGCACTTTTAATTTGCCAAATTCACAAATTATTTGTTTCATGTGAAACGGGACCGCCCGCTGCCTTTCCGGGCATAGCCCGCTCCCGGTGCTTCCGGTCTGCAACGAACTACTAGACCCCTCGTGTGAATCTAGTGGTCCGTTTGCAAACCTATGCGTCTATGCAAGTGTGAATTTAGAAGCAAGTGTGAATTTAGAAACTCGTCCCTTCCAATTCAGGGTATTCTGCTGTCCACTTGTCATAACAGGGGTGGCACATATCGCCCGGTTCAACCGCAATCATCTCTGAACGAGGTCGAATCTTATAGCAATACCAGCAGTGGTCCGTTTCAGTCGGTATGTAATGCTTCATTCTGCTTCCTCCACTTCAATGTCCACTAGGTCACCTAGTGTCATGTCCACGACAGTTTCTGCCATCTCTGGGTCTTCTGCTTCAACGAGGATTGATGTCACTGCGTATTCGTAAATGAAATCTACTTTATATAATGTCATTGTGACCTCCTACGGTCATTAAGGACAATCCCACAAACATCACAGGTGTATTCACCAGATGGTAAGGAGTCGCCGTATCTTTTATAGATTTGTGTAAGGAAAGCATCAGCCTGTTCTCGCCATGAGCCATTTACTCTTTCTTCCCACTCATCTTGAGGCTTATGATTGTTAATCATCAACATGTGTTCTTCCACCAGAGTCATAAAGTGACTTGCACCTATATTCCATTCATCAGAGAAAGGGGGAGCGTCACAAGGACCAGCAACTTCGCTTGACTCATCTTTGATGCCAGCGTGATGGTGGAATGGAAGAACGTCTACAAGATCTGTCCTTTGAATACAGGTATCGCAAATGTTCCAGTCTAAGTTACCGCCATAACCTTCAGGGTCATCATGCTTGGCAGTTTCATCGTTCCAGTGGTAGTAGCGTTCACCAACAGCCCAGTCCTCATTGATAATAATGTAAATCCACTCATCACAATCTGGTGACCAGTGCCTACCAGTAACTTCGGCGCTTTTGAAACGGCAAATCTCACGGTTCTCTCGCCAACTCATAAAGTCTTGGTAATTAAGTTGTAAATCTTCTTCTGTAATAATGCTCATAATATGTCTTTCTTTTGTCGTATACTCTCAGTATATCTGTTGTTTTCCCAAATTCCTCACTTGGTGAAATAAAACCCCCGAGAGAACAAGTATCTCTTGCGGAGCCGTTCTCCCGGGGGTATGTGTGGTGGCGACTTTTTCCATTATCGCCCTTACCGTCTGCATCATTAACTCGTATTCCAAAATGGACCAGAGTTAGTGGCACTGACCACAACCTGCTCCCACTACATGGTAAGTCCAAAGTAGAGCAGGGTCCGTTACTTCTGGGCGAATATCTTACGCCCATCAGTAGCGATTTGTTCAGTGTCGTAAACCGGAATTGACTTCACAACACCTTGTATACCGTGTTTCTCTAAATACGTTTCACAAGCCTTTTCGTATCGCCAGATACTGGCATGTTCAATAAATGGTGAAGCATACACTCTGTATCGTAAACGATAGTAAGGATGAGGCGTCCGTGGTAGGTCGCCGTCCCTAACTAAATAAACTTGTGTCGTTTCTTCTTCTGTTTTCCACCATCTAGGGAACGCAACCCTCGTACTTGAGAGTTGCGCCCTAATGATGAAGCCTTGTAATTCTTCCAATTACGCTACCTCGTCTCTAATAGTTACTGTATAGCGTCCGTCCTTGTTGCCATTGATAGCCTCAGTGAGACCTTCAATGAACTGTTTAACAAGACGCTCAGGTGACATTTGCGCTTCGACTTCACGTCGAACCATGCTTGCAATATCATCGTCAATCGCTTCAGTGATGAGGTCACCGCCACCTTCATATTGGAAGAAGTCGCTGATCTTTTCGTTAATGTCATCATTGAATTTTTCTCTGACACGATCATCAATTTCGTCAATGAGTTCGTCAGACATGATGTATTCACCAATGTTGTCAGTCGTAATGACATCGTTTTCAATGGTGTCAATGCGATCACCAAGATCACTAATTTCGTTTTGACTATCTTCAATGTTCGTAACCATGTCGCTAAGGTCACCGTCATCAAAATCTGTGATAGTAGATTCACAACTATCAAGATGTGGACTAAGTAGACCAGCGACTGCTTTGAACAGTGCGTCTATTCTTTCGTATTCTGTTGCCATAATATGTCTTTCTGTTAAGGGAGATAACTTCTCCGTTACTATCTATTCTAAGGGTGGTTTTCACAAATTCCTCACTTTGAGGGCATTTAATTTGTGAAATGAGCAAATTTCTTTTTGCCCAAAAAAATCGGGGTCGTCGGCTCCCGGTGCCACTCCGGTGGCACTTCCGGTGCCTTATGAAGTTTGGGATTGCAAGTTTGTGATTGCAACGGCGTGTGAATATCCAAGTGTGAATATCCACACGCCGAGCGCAACCATATTATGAGAAACCTTCAACTACATCCTCTACGAGAATGGAGTCTTTGTAGTCAGTTAAGAATTGGTCGCTATCCCATTCTTTGTCACCGAAGTACTTGTTGTAAGTCTCTTCAGAGATAACGATGGATTGTAAGTCCACTATGTAGTCAGCCATTTGACGCCTCCAGAAGATAAATTCCCATAGCCTCTCGTTGACCACAATCAGAACAAATTTCTGTCTTGTTGTCTCGTCGGCTAAGTGCTACAAAAGGATGAACCATTGGACCATGACATGCTGGGCATTCTTTCTCATGGATAGATAACATCCTCAGCACAGCGATCTCTGCAGACCAGTTATCACCGTACTGTTGATTCTCTTCAAGGAACCGCAGAATCTTTCCTGCGTATCCAACTATTTCGTTGTCGTTAAGCATTTGTCTTAATCCCTCTCCACTCTTTAAGAGTCTCGATTTCTTTTGACCAGTCACGCTGGTGTTTCCATTTGTCCCAACCTAAAAGTTTCATTGCGCTTTCAAGTTGGTCTATGTCGTAACTGCCATCTGCGAACACCATGCCATCTAATTGAACTGTAGTTGCTACATGGTACGCTTCGTCGTGGTAACAATACTCAGTTACCCTGTCCGTCGCCGGAAGTGTTATATCTTCTTGGTAAGCGACTTCGCAAATGAAGTAAGCGAGACGATCAACGAAGTGACGTCCTTGAACGATAAACTCGCCTGCGTCTGTCTCTATAAGAGTCCAAACGTGTCTTTCGTCAGCGATGCTAACCATTGGATAGTCTTCATGGGTGTCCCACGTGTAACTAGCGCCGTCTATCTCACAGGTCGTGAAACGGTCATCATAGTTCCTGATTGGTTTGTACCTCTCGAAGAACTCGTCAAAATTTTCTCTACTATCGTTCATAAAGCACATTCCCTTGATCGTCTTCCACTAAGTAAACGTATGCTTCAGTGATGTCGCCAACCATGTTAGTTAGTTGTACTAGATCTACGTCTGCATTGTCCGCAAATTCTTGACCAATTTCTGCCAACAAGTCTTCGTCAGCATCATCTGGAACGTCTACTACGTCAGTATTTAATACTTCGTAGGATATCTGCCAAGTGGCAGTTAATTTTCTTTTACTCATAATATGTCTTTCTGTTTGGGTATACCTTAAGTATACAGGGTAGTTGTCGGAATCCCAACCTCTTCGCAAAGGAAAGGATTCCGACCCTTCCGCTGGCCAGGGATTACTCCCTTTCCAGTGAAAGTTGATTTGGTTGGTTGAAAAACTCAGGTTTGATACCGGCGTTGCCGTTCTTGACGTACCAGTACAACTTGTCTGCATCTTCAGGTGTCAGGAAGTCGCCTGCACCGTAGAGCCAGATGTTGCCAACGGCTAGTTGCCATTTAATTACCTGCATATCATCGTGGAAGGAATAGTACTCTTCGCTCAATAACTCGCTAGGGTACTTGAAGCCAAAGCATGGTTCCTCAACACATAGCCAGAAATCAGTGTGATCTGGGAACTGGTATATGTGGAACTCTTCTTGGCTTTCCATGCGAATAGCCATGTAACGGTTGTTGTCAGCAACCAAAGCGTCTATCTGCCAGTAGTCGAAATGCTCGTCCACCTCAGCCCCGCCGTACATGTATTCCCGAGTAGTCCCCTCGACAACGATTCCACACTCGTTTTGTGTAGCCCAGTCTTCAGGGAGGTCTTGGATTTCAGCCATGCGAGTCGCACCAAGACGTAGCAAAGGTTCAGTTAGTGGACCTCTTGCGTACACCTTTAGTTGCTCTTCTAAAGCACATGCTCGCACAATATCATCTACCTGCCTGAGACAGTACTTGAAATTGATTATAGGAGTGCCGTTAGGGAGCAGAGTGATCTCGTCCGTGGCATCGCTTAGGATGTTGTTCGGAGTTTCCCACGCTGTGGGTAGTTGATTAACTAAACTCATACTGATTCCTTTTCTTTAACGACGTCATAGGCATCATATAGTTGATCTGTAAGATCATCTACTGCTAAACCTGCTTCTTTCAAAGTCTTAATGTAGGAAACCACTTCATGTAGAAGTTCAGCAACAAAGCCTGCGCCGTCCATGTAAAGATCATCTGAATCTTTGCCACAAGGGAAATCAGGTGTATCAATGATTTCTTTTGCTTTAAGTTCAAGAACGTCTTTAACGATGTCAGTGGCTAAACGCTCTGCTGCTATGTGCCTAAGCCGAACAGTTAATCCATCTAAATCAAGATGTGCCCTACGAAGTTCAGGTGTAACGACTTTTCGTTCCCAATGTGAATCTTGATCTTCTTTTTCATAAAGTTCTTGATCTGCACTGAACCAACAGTTGGCGTAAGTACCATCAACGGTAATGTCTACTCTCGTAGGGAAATCAAAACCGAACTCTTTACGCTCAGTGTGAGAAAATTCGCCTTCACTTGAATGATTAAGTTGTTTAGTTATTTCTATTTTTGGAATTGTCATAATATGTCTTTCTGTAAGTGAGAGTCTTTGTAACTCTCTACTACCTAGTGTACAGCGAAATTGTGAAAAACCACCCGAAAGTAGAAAATAACCCAAAAACTTCCGAAAACCGCTCCGGTGTAGTGGCCCGTTCCGGTGTGTCCCCGGTTCGCCTCCCGGTGCAATTTGGGATTGCAGAAGATGTTGGGATTGCACGTGTGAATTTGTGGCTGCGTGTGAATTTGGGATGCAGCGTGTGAATATTGGCTACGTGTGAATATGGGGATTGCATTGAGGGGGAGAACTCAGCGTGTGAATCCTCCCCCTCGATGCGAATGTATTAGTCTGTTAGTGACGATGTGCCAGGGGTACCCATCTTTTGAGCGAGTGCGCCCTTGAGTACTGACATAGCAGCGGCAACGCCGGATGCTACGATCATTTTCCACTGTGCTACGCCGATGTCGAGGAAACTATTGGCGCTCATAGTACCAATGGCTGCCTGGACAAAGGTGGAGAGAACTCTCTCCCATAGGTCACGGCTAAATATAGACATATTGTCTCCTGTAGGTTGACCCTATAAAGTCACCACGCCAGCAGGCGCAAAAATGGGCTTTTATAGGTTTGTTGTGGGTGGTTTGAGGTCGTATATCGTATATGTGTGTTGTCTCTGTTTTGTGTGTTGTTGCTGTTCATTTCTTCTACTGTTAGTTGTCTTTCATCCTGATGTGAGTGTTACTACAACGCTGATGACAGCGGTAACAATACTTGCTGGTACCGCGTACATCCACCTTTCAACCATGCGTACTCTCATCTCTAAATCTGTGTGCTTCTCCGCATTGCCAAGCACTATGGCATCCAACTTCTCCTCTATACTCTCTAACCGCTCATTCAACACGGCAATAGTAATAGCGAGACTATAATTCGATGTTTCCTCAGTCATGCTACTAGT
>MDTG01351640.1_pt1 | contig 13801 bp, 9 predicted proteins | sample 811421 | NCBI WGS metagenome assembly MDTG01 (sample SAMN05326645, study PRJNA326480) | marine metagenome | isolation source: seawater | place: Pacific Ocean: South East | collected 2011 | reverse complement strand
CATAGGACGTAACTTCGCAGGTATGAATCGAAGAAGAAAAAAGTCATCGAATCCGGATGAGAAAAAACGGAAAATGTTGACTGCCAAAGACTTGGCACAGCTCCGTAAAATCACGGCCTATGTCAAGCCGCATGCAGCACTTTGGGCTCTAGGATTTTTCTTCCTACTAATCACTATGGGTACCTCCTTGCTATTCCCAAAACTCTTGGGAGGACTCATGTCGTCTTCGGCGGATAATTTGCGTAACAACATGCTTCAGATGATGGGGCTGTTGGCTGTTCAAGGCGTAGCGGGATTCTTCCGAGTGGTGTTATTTGTTATGGTTACCGAAAGGGCTTTAGCGGCCATTCGCGGTGACCTCTATACCCACCTGTTGCATTTGCCCATGTCGTTCTTCACTTCAAAACGAGTGGGTGAGCTGAACTCACGTGTGGCTTCAGATACGGCGCAGATTGGGGAAACCTTGACCACGACCTTGGCAGAATTCCTGCGTGGATTTAGTATGGTTATTGGGGGTGTCGCAATCTTGGCGTTCACTTCCATCAAGTTGACGCTTTTCATTGTGGTCGTGATCCCACCGCTGATTATTGTGACCTTTATTTTTGGCAGATTCATCCGTAAATACGCGAAGAAGGTGCAAGATGAAATTGCCGAGAGCAATACTATTGTGGAAGAGACTTTCGCGGGTATTCAAACGGTGAAAGCCTTTGCCAACGAGGCGTGGGAGCGTTCTCGCTACGGCGAGCGCATTCAAAAGGTTGTCGGATTAGCCGTCACGGGCAGTTATTACCGAGGCGCCTTTTCAAGCTTTATCACGTTTGGTTTGTTCGGAGCCATCGCCTTGATCATTTGGTTTGGAGCTGGAATGGTGCATGAGGGAGAATTGGCCGCAGATAAACTCAATGAATTCATCTTGTATGCTCTCTTTATAGGAGGATCTATTGGAGGTTTAGCCTCTGTATATGCCCAGTTGCAAAAGGCAGTCGGAGCGACAGAGACTATATTTTCTTTAATGGAAGAGCAGCCCGAATTGGTCAGTGGATACGATGTTTCAGCTGCGCAGGTCGAGGGCATTTCTTTCAAGGATGTCCAATTCTCTTATCCCTCACGCCCCGACGTTCCCGTAATTGAGGGATTGAGCTTCGAGCTGCCCAAAGGGCAAACCCTCGCACTTGTAGGGAAGAGCGGTTCAGGAAAATCGACTGTTGCTTCCCTGTTGATTCGTTTTTACAAAAGCCAAGGCGGACAGATCTCCTCTGGAGCCGATGCAGTGGAAAGTTTTGATCTTCAGGCGTGGCGTAAGTCTTTGGCCCTAGTGCCTCAGGATGTATTGCTCTTTGGTGGAAGCATTCGCGAGAACATCACATATGGAAAAACTTCGGCCACGGAAGAAGAGATTATTCAGGCGGCTAAAGAAGCCAATGCTTGGGAATTCATTGAAGTTTTCCCGGAAGGATTAGATACCAAAGTAGGGGACCGCGGGGTGCAACTCAGCGGTGGGCAGCGTCAACGCATTGCCATCGCACGCGCCCTTTTGAAGGACCCACAATTACTCATTTTGGACGAGGCGACCAGCGCATTGGACAGTGAAAGTGAGCGCTTGGTGCAAGAGGCATTGGAGCGATTAATGCAGGACCGTACCTCCGTCGTAATCGCACATCGATTGAGCACAATTCGCAAGGCCCATCAAATCCTTGTGATGGATCAAGGGCAGGGAATTGAGCGAGGTACCCATGATGAATTGATGAAGCTCGATGGTGCCTACGCGGAGTTGATCCGATTGCAAGATGTATTGGGCAGCGATACCTCGTTATCAGCGAATGTAAAATAAGCTCTTGCCCACCCAAAAACCATTAGTAAATTGAAGGGATGAAATTATTTGAGAAATATTCAGTTTTAAAGTGGCTCGCGAACAAATATGCGTTGACGGGTTTGGGTTTTGTGATTTGGATGATCTTTCTCGATGCGAACAACTATTTTATCCACGCGGAATTGAATCAGCAAATAGAAAACCTCGAAAACGACATCGAATTCTACGAAGAAACGTTGGCAGAAGAGCGCGAGTTATTGCACCAGTTAGAAACGAATCCAGAAGCCTTTGAGCGCTACGCCAGAGAGAACTTTGGCATGCATAAAGAAGGCGAAACCATCACCATCATAGAATACGAAACGGAGCAGGATGAGTAAATCCACCTACAGAACCTATCCGGATGGTACTATCGTTCAACCGCTATATACTTCGGGACCACCACAACAACCAGGATTTCGGGAAGAGCCTTGGTGGACGATGGTACAGGAGCACATCGTTGTGAGTGAGTTTCTAGCCAATAATTGGGCCCTCGGGCGCCTGAAGCAAGGAGCAAGTGGTTTGTTATTCTACCTCACCGAAGAACATTATTTGCCACGTATTCTAAGAGACATTCAACTGCCCCACATCAACTTAGGATTGGTAGTGGAAGGAAGTGGCCCCGCCGTGATGGAAGCACTGTTGCACCACGCCCATGGAGAAATCCTACCAGTGGATAAACTGCAGGGCTATATTAACATTGATCCAGTGGAAATTGCGGCAAGCTCAGGCTATTGGCACGAGGATAAAATGTACGAACTAGGCGAGCTGAGTCGCTTGACTCCGTCGCAATTCAAGTTCATGTGTTGCAATGCCAATTTCTATGGAAGTTGTGGTGCCTCTGCTGCAACCCAGCTCGGATTGGCAGCCGCTCATTTGGACTTTTACCTCGATAACTTTGGAAGCGTTGGCTATACCCAATATTGGTTGGCCTTGAATGCCGGGACACACCCATTCCAGGAAATGGCCAAGATTCGCGGTGCAAGATTACTTTGGAAGAAACTACTCGAAGAATACGACCTGCTGCACGTGCCGCTGACCATTTACAGCGAAACGGCGACGACCCATCAAACTGTATTCGACCTGCATTCGAACCTGTTGCGCGCAACCGCTAGCGGCTTTGGCGCCGTTATCGGTGGTGCGGATCAAGTACAATTACGTCCCTATAATAGTGTGGTAAAATGGGCAGATGTCGAAGGCGAACGCTTGGCCTTGAATCAGCACTTCATGCTCGCCTATGAAAGTCATTTGGACCAAGTCAGTGATCCCGCCGCCGGTTCGTATTTCATCGAGCAAAAAACAGCCGACTTAGTCGAGAGCGCTTGGCAGTACCTTCAGGAAATCCGTCAACAAGGCGGTATCATTGAAGCATTAAAAGGCGGTGCCATTCAAGATCGCATTGCCCATGAGGTCTCGGCCGTACAGCCTAGCGAGATCTTAGGGGTGAACCTATATGGACTAGAAGGAGAAGCGCTCCCTGAGGACTATGTTCCCCGTACGCCTCATACCAGAGCGGAACACCAAGCGAAATACCAAGAAGCGGAATTTGAGCCGTTACAACCCATTCGCTGGGCGGCCGCGGCTGAGTTAGAGCGTATTCAACAGTCTTCAAAATCGTAAGTCATGGCTGACCGTAAACTTTGGATGACCCCAGAACAGATTGCCGTACAGCCGGAATATGGCCCGCATGATTTGAAGGATGCGGAACATTTAGGTACCCTCCCAGGAACACCACCTTACGTACGTGGACCCTACAGCACCATGTATGTTGGACGCCCATGGACCATCCGTCAATATGCAGGATTTTCGACAGCGACGGAATCCAATGCATTTTACCGCAGAAACTTGGCTGCAGGTCAAAAAGGGTTGTCCGTAGCCTTTGATCTTGCCACGCATCGCGGTTACGACAGTGACCACGAGCGCGTCCAGGGAGATGTAGGAAAAGCGGGTGTCGCAATCGATTCGGTGGAGGATATGAAGGTCCTGTTCAAGGGTATTCCACTGGATCAAATTTCCGTATCTATGACCATGAACGGTGCTGTTTTGCCCATTATGGCGTTTTACATTGTGGCGGTGATGGAGCAGGGGGTGGAATTGGCCAAATTAAGTGGTACCATTCAAAACGACATTCTCAAAGAATTCATGGTGCGCAACACCTACATCTACCCGCCTATACAGAGCATGCGTATCATCTCGGACATCTTCGCGTATACTAGCGAATACATGCCGAAATTCAACAGCATTTCCATCTCTGGATATCATATGCAGGAAGCCGGTGCACCCGCCGATATCGAGATGGCCTATACCCTTTGTGATGGGCTGGAATATGTTAAAACGGGCATGGCGGTGGGCTTAGATATTGATACTTTTGCACCGCGCTTAAGCTTCTTCTGGGGCATTGGCATGAATCCCTTCATGGAAATTGCCAAAATGCGTGCCGCTCGTTACCTCTGGTCCAAGAACATGGAGGCACTTGGTGCCAAAAACCCGAAATCATTAGCGCTGCGCACCCATAGCCAAACCTCTGGCTGGTCCCTAACTGAGCAAGATCCGTTCAACAATGTGACCCGCACAGCTATTGAAGCTATGGCGGCCACCATGGGTGGAACCCAAAGCCTTCACACCAACTCCCTCGACGAGGCCATAGCTTTGCCGACAGACTTCTCTGCACGTATCGCCCGCAATACTCAGTTGCACCTTCAACTGGAAACGGATATTACCTACACGGCAGATCCATGGGGAGGTTCTTACTACGTCGAAAAGTTGACGGCTGACCTTATTGATCGGGCCGAAGCCCTGATGGCTGAGGTGGCGGGGCTGGGCGGTATGACCAAGGCCATCGAGGCCGGCATTCCAAAACTTCGTATTGAAGAAGCTGCGGCCAAAAAACAAGCACGCATAGATAGTGGGGCTGATGTTATTGTTGGAGTGAATGCATTTAAAACCGATCAATCCACCGAAATAGATATCCTAGAAGTGAGAGGAGAAGAAGTGTTGGAGCAACAGCTAGATGGACTTCAAGCTCTAAAGAAAGACCGCGACGACCAGGCCGTGGCTGTGGCCTTAGAAGCTTTGAGCCAATGTGCGAAAAGCGGCCAAGGAAACTTGCTCGCGATGGCTGTGGAAGCAGCCAAAGTCCGTGCCACACTTGGTGAAATTTCGCTAGCTTTAGAGCAGAATTGGGGACGTTATGTGGCAAAAACACAGACCATTAGCGGTGTATATTCGAACGAAATGAAGAAAAACGAAGATTTTGAAGCTGCCCGTGCTGCGTCCGATGCCTTTGCGAAGAAATTCGGCCGTCGACCACGCATAATGGTGGCTAAAATGGGTCAAGACGGTCACGACCGGGGCGCCAAAGTAGTGGCTACTTCATTTGCTGATCTCGGTTTCGACGTCGATATGGGGCCGCTGTTCCAGACTCCTAAAGAAGCTGCCAAGCAGGCCATAGAGAATGATGTACACATTTTAGGGATCAGTTCACTTGCTGCTGGCCACAAGGCATTAGTTCCAGCGGTTATGAATGAACTTGAAGCCCTAGGCAGAGAAGATATTATGGTCATCGTGGGTGGGGTTATCCCGGTACAGGATTACGACTTCCTGTACGAGCGAGGTGTAGCCGGCATCTTCGGACCTGGAACGCCCGTTGCTCGAGCGGCTACGTCCATACTCGAACTAATCATGAGTATGTGAATCCATCTATAAAGACGGCCTATTCATCAACCGTAAAAACCTTACCTTAAGCTATGGAGCATAACGAAAACCTACTTCCAGGTGCAGCCAACTACGAGAGTCATGTTGGACTGAAATTTCAATTGTACAATTCGCTCTTCTTAACCCTTCCACTCGATGGTATCAAGAACACAGGGATTTTCATCCCTGTACTGAACGAATATTGTCTGAATAGATTGGCCGAGGGACACAGTCCTAAGGAGATCGTAGAACAGTTCTTTGAAGAATACAAGGACGGCGAGAACGAGCAGGAGCAAATGGACTTCTTGTTCAAGGTCATTCAATACATTGAGCGTCAAGTAGTATTGGTAGATGCCCTCGAGGACGCCGCTTATAGCAAGTTGAATAACCTCAGTGGAAAGGGTTCCTTAAGCGAGTTTATGATTCGCATGGAGCGCGCAGGAAACCTTAACGAGCTGATGAATCGCCTGCAGGTATTTTCCATCCGCCCAGTCCTGACTGCCCACCCAACCCAATTTTACCCGGGCCGCGTACTGGCTATTATCACGGATCTTACCGATGCCATTCAAGCCAATGACCTAACTGCTATTCGCATGTATTTGAAGCAGCTCGGGAAAACTCCACTCTTCCAAAAGACAAAGCCAACCCCATATGATGAGGCCATCAATCTTATATGGTATTTACAGAACGTGTTCTACCAGAGTGCAGGGGATATTACAGCAGAGATGCGCCGCTCATTACCGGATTGGGACGGCACGCTAAATTTGATCAACCTCGGGTTCTGGCCTGGAGGTGACCGCGATGGCAATCCGTTTGTCAGGGTAGATACCACCCTACACGTAGCCGGTCGACTTCGGGATGTTTTGCTGCAATGTTATTACCAAGACTTGCGGAGGTTGCGTCGCCGTATTTCATTCTCAGGGGTGTACGAAGAACTCATGGACATCGAGAAGATGGTCTTGAAGTGTATCCGCCACCAAGAGAAATGGGATTTCGTAAAGTTCCACAGTGCTTTGCACAAGGTACTTTCGGATTTGTATGAGCAGCACGATGGAATCTTCGTAGAGCTCGTGCTAGAGCTCTTGGATAGAGTCGCTCTTTTCGGCTCTCATTTTGCGAGCATCGATATTCGTCAAGACCGTCGCGAGATAAAGCGAGCTTTTGATGCATTGGCTCAGCAGCTTGGTGTTGATGAGCCAGAAACTCCGGGTGAACTGTTTGCGTTGCAAGCAGCTTGGGACGGTACCCTTACCGGTGATGATCGCATCGATGATACTTTGCGAAGCTTCCGAGTCATTCGCGAAATTCAAGCCAAAAATGGTCCCAAAGGGGCCCACCGTTATATCATCTCGAACTGTCGTGGTGCCATGGACGTGGCGCGCGTTTTTGCTTTGGCGCGATGGACGGCCTTCGGAGACGAAAAGATTACTGTAGACATTGTGCCGCTCTTTGAAACTATCGACGATTTGGCGGGTGCAGGTGCCTCTATGAATACATTGTATTCTGAAACTAATTATCGCGTGCACCTCACCCAACGCAGCAACAAACAGACTATTATGCTAGGGTTCTCAGACGGAACCAAGGACGGTGGTTACATGAGTGCCAACTGGAGCATTTACCGTGCGAAGGAAAACCTCACACGTATTTCAAAGCAGCACGATATCCATGTGCTCTTCTTTGACGGTCGTGGCGGGCCACCTGCACGTGGTGGAGGTAATACCCACAACTTCTATGCATCCCTGGGCTCACAGATTGCTTCGTCAGAAATCCAATTGACCGTACAAGGTCAAACAATCTCGAGCAATTTTGGTACGCCGGAGAGTGCGCAGTTCAACATGGAGCAGCTGATCACCGCCGGTTTAGAAAACATGTTGTTGACCGATGAAACCAAAACCTTGGAGACGCAGGAGCGTCAGCTGTTGGAGGAACTAAGCAATATCAGCTTGAAATACTATTCCGAGCTCAAGGAGCACAAGCTCTTTACTGATTTCTTGGAGGAGATGAGTCCGCTGAAGTACTATGGCATGGCCAACATCGGTTCACGTCCGTCGAAGCGCGGCAAGGCAAAGAAGATTGAGCTCGACGATTTACGTGCCATTCCGTTTGTGGGGGCTTGGTCACAGCTCAAGATGAACATCCCTGGATTCTATGGTCTGGGAAAGGCCTTCCAAGATTTGAGCGAGGCGGGTAGATTGCATGAAGTGCAAAGCCTTTACCGCAAGTCGAAGTTTTTCCGTACCCTTATTGAAAACTCAATGCAGAGTATGTGTAAGACCTTTTTCCCGTTGACCTCGTATATGGCAGACGATGCCAAATTTGGTGCCTTCTGGAGGGTGTTGAACGATGAGTTCGAACGCACCGAGAAATTTGTATTGAAGGTCAGCGGACAGCCGGAATTATTGAGTAATAATCCCGGCATTAAGGCCTCCATTGCTTTGCGTGAGAACATTGTACTTCCGCTGCTTGTAATTCAGCAATATGCGTTGATCACATTGCGCGAGCAGAACCTCAGTGATGAGGTGCGTGTGAAGTACGAGAAGATGGTGATGCGTTCCCTCTATGGAAATATTAATGCTTCGCGTAATAGCGCGTAAGCATAAAATTTTAAAATATAAAAGGGCGCCCAACCGGGGCGACTTTTATTTATTCAGTTCTTAGATCATACCGCCATCCTGCATAGAGCTGGCGTCCCATGATAGGGCCCCAGACGATGGAAGCATCGAATCTATCCTCAAAGGGTAAATCTCCTCCCAGTACAGGGTCTAATTGGCGTATGTCCAAAGCATTATGAAGACCTATATAAACTTGGCCAAACTTTCTACCTTCCTTGCTTATTTGGAAGCTAAGCATCGTGAATGACGGGCTTCTTTTAGTATAACCAACATTGGGTAGGCGCTGCGAGCTGTTGTAGGTAGCGTTGATTTCTATTCCAACACCTCTGGGGCCTGAGTAGCTTGCACCGAGATAAAGTAAATGCGGAACATTCAAAATCACATCTTCTAGTCCATTTCCAATAGTAACACCACTTAAATCTCGTTGCTTTGCTTCTTGGTAGCGATAGGCAGCTTTCACTATTGTTCTGTGTACAAGCTCGTACTGCACACCTACTTGATAGGAAAGTGCATATGGCCGATTTACTGTGTTCTGGACTAATGATACAATGGCTGAGTCTGCACTGTAATCAAAGTCGAAAATTATTTTGGAATCAAACATATTTAGATACACATTCGCATACCACTGAAGTTCCTTGTAAAACACATCTTGAGTCCAGGTTACTCCTGTACCTAAAGTTGTACTTTTTTCTATAGGCATATTAAGGCCTTCAGGTGTTTCTAGATTCGTAAAGTTGAATCCACGACTGTTTGCCATATACCCCATGTATTCTGCTCCAAGTGTAGCAATGCGGTAGGATTTACTCGCTTGAGTTCGCAGCGCCCAAGGTCCAATGTTGTATTTAACATGAAAGCGAGGAACGTAGAAAAATCTGTTGTCATTACTGGTATATACACCGTCCACACGTTGGCCTAAGATCATGCTTAATCCTTGGCCGTCGGGAGAAGTGATAAAACTATACTCGCCATAGGCACCAGCGACCATTCCGCTGAAGCTACCGTCTCTATTCCAAAGTTGTTGTTCAATCGCAAAGGCATTAAGATCAAGCCCGCCTTTGAAGGTGTGCCTGGTATCCCAAACGTTATCTTGGAAAATAAGATTTCCGTACAAGCGCTGCTCTTTACCGCTAAACGGCAGGTTACCAAAGTAACTGTCAAGATCTTGGTAAGTAGCCGCGAATTGTGTCCCAATGCTGCGGTTGATACCCCCGTCGAGGAAATAACCGCGTTTGGCCCAAAGCTCATAGCGTTCGGTTTGTAGCACGTGCGACCATATAGAATTCAGCGTTTGGCCTCCGAAGAGCGTACTACCTCCTATATTTTTAACAATACTTGCTTTCACCCCGAATTGGGCTTCGCTGTTTTTACCGCTGTGCTTCCAAACATTCTGAACAAATACGTGCTGCGATAACGGTGCATCTAGATAGCCGTCGTCGTTGTTATCCAAGCGAAAGAGCTGTTGGCGCCCATGAATCATAACGTTTGACGACCACTTTGGACTCTGGTGCCAAGTATAAATCGCATTTTGCTCAAATCTGGACGGTCCAGCGAAGAAATTGAAATGTGCCTTTTGTTTAGTGAAGCTCGGTCTCAATTCATAGTTGATCTGACCACTCATTGCTCCTGCACCATTAGTTATACTACCTGGACCTTTGGTTAACTGAATACTTTGTATCCAAGCACCAGGAATGAGTGCCAATCCCAAAATGGAGGAAAGTCCACTCATAGTCCGCAAATTGCCCCGGGTATAAAGTGCATAAGGGCCTTCTAGTCCTAAGAGTTTGATTTGACGCGTACCCGTAACCGCATCTGTAAACGATGCGGAAATAGAAGCATTGGTCTCAAAACTCTCGCTGAGGTCACAGCATGCTGCTTTTCGCAACTCTACTTCCGAAATTAACTCTTGGCTCAGAATAGATTTACTGGAAATACTTACACCAGGATCACGCTCGATAGATACTTCATCTAGCGTTTCGAACGATTGAATACTCGAAGTATCCACTTGTCCCCACGAGAAGAGAGGGAATAGCCCTATGAGAGCTACCCGACGGAATAAAGAAATCATGGTTCCTTATTTTTTCTCCTCGGTGCAAAGTGCGTCGCCCAGGCTGTGATTGGCTCTAAGGCCTTCATCTCGATAGCGGCAGCAACCGTGGATTTTTGCGTATTGTTCATCAGAGGCAATAGCACCTCTTACGTCGTGTCCGGCCCCATTTATTGAGGCAATAATATCTCCTTTATTGACCTTGTCGTTTCTAAACACGAGATCAAGCTGGTGAGTTTCCTTATCCCAATTGACTTTTTTGACACCTGGTAAATAGGCAGCATTTTCAATGCGCTGCTTACACATGTCACACAGGCCGTCTACTTCAAGTGAAGTTTCCGTGATTTTAGATTGTGCAGTTGAGTTGAAGGTGAATGCTACTGCTGCAAGTAGCGAGAAAATATACTTTTTCATTGTTTAAATAATATCGATTTGACTTGTTTTCTGGCGTTAAACAAGATTTACGAATAAACAATGATTTGTTGAAGTCGTAAATAGAGTGGAGGCCCATTCGTTAATATTGGGCCTTTTGTAGTACGAATCGCTGAATTGTAGTTCGAATTTAAAACCAGAGCTTTGCCAGCTGTTGTTGTATGGAATATCGTGGTGAGCTCTTTTTGCGAAACGGTGGTGTTGTCCAAGTCCACATGAGAGGTAATGCAACAATCCTCATTATCGACAGAAGTCAGTGCTTTTGGTGTGTATACTTCGCAATGTATCGCTGTAGCGTGGCAGCACGATCGGACGATGTGATGGTCTTCGTGTGTAATGCTCAAATGAATATTTTGCTCGTGCCCGCAGAAGTGCAAGAGGGCTGGTGCCCCAGTACTTACTAGGGCATAAAACAAAGTAAACATGATAGTTATTGTGCGACGCATGTGACAAAATTAACTAATACCTTTGAAGTACAATAATCGTACCATGAAGAAAGTGATGATGTTGGGCTCTGGTGAGCTCGGAAAAGAAGTTGTAATTGCCTTACAAAGACTCGGATGTACAGTCATAGCTTGTGATGCTTATGAAGGAGCACCTGCGATGCAAGTTGCCGACGGGTTTGAGGTTTTTTCTATGCTGGATGGCGATACCCTAGAAAAAGCAGTAAGGAAGCATTCACCAGATATCATCGTCCCTGAGGTAGAGAGCATTCGTACAGATAAGTTGTACGAATTCGAAGGGGAAGGAATCCAGGTAATACCTTCAGCTAAGGCAGCAAATTTCACAATGAACAGAAAGTTAATTCGTGATTTAGCTGCTAAGGACTTGGGTCTTCGAACAGCAACTTACGCCTATGCTACGAACATTGATGAATTTGAATCGGCTGTGAAAGAAATAGGTTTACCTTGTGTCGTAAAGCCTTTGATGTCAAGTTCCGGTAAAGGGCAAAGTGTGGTGAAGGACGATAGTGAGCTAGAGGCTGCCTTTATCTATGCAATGGAGGGAAGTCGTGGAGACCTTAAAGAGATCATCATAGAGGGTTTTATTGATTTTCATACCGAAATCACGCTACTTACGGTAACTCAGAAAGAAGGAGAGACTTTGTTTTGTGCACCTATTGGTCACCGTCAAGAACGTGGCGATTATCAAGAAAGCTGGCAGCCATGTGCCATGAATACAGCGCAGCTTGAGGAAGCACAAGATATGGCGAGAAAAGTTACTCAGGCCCTCGGTGGCGCGGGCCTTTGGGGTATTGAATTTTTCTTAGGTCATGATGCTGTTTATTTCTCTGAATTGAGTCCCCGCCCCCACGACACAGGAATGGTTACGCTAGCTGGTACACAGAATTTTAACGAATTCGAATTGCACGCGCGTGCTTTATTGGGACTGTCCATTCCCGAGATTGAATTAAGGTACCCTGGGGTAAGTGCTGTGGTCCTATCTGAAAAAGACGGTGAACCAGTATATGGTGGATTAGATAAAGCTAGCGCTGAGCCACAAGCTGACTTCAAGATTTTCGGTAAACCAACAACGCGTCCATACCGTCGTATGGGAGTAGCATTGGCGTATGATAGAACAAGTGAAGAATCTATGTATGCGCTGAGAGCAAGAGCGGCACGTATTGCCTCCTTAATTACAGTGCACTGATTTTTGCGCGAATAGCCTCCTCGAATTTATGAATGCCTTCTGAATTTAGGCTATCGAGAACTTCGCCCTGCATGCGATGATAGCGGAGCCCCCGTTTAAAAGCGCCGATGATGTTGGGATTGCTACTTTTTAGGTAGTTGATGGAGCTGTAGGAGAACAGCGCGACGCTGTGATGATCCGTGATTTCAAGAAGCGCACCGTCGTTAATAGTCAAGTAGTCACACAGCATCATTTGATAGGGTTGATCTTGTGAGGTTTGTTGGTTTTTAATGTCTTTGACCAATTCTGTTAATACCTCTTCCAATTCCTTTTTCATGACAGAGACCAATCGATCGCTAGCCAACTTCATATTTTTGATGTATTGGATTTGATTGATTAAATTATCGAAAGAGGAAAGCGTCCAAAATTCTGTGACTTTAAGTTGACGGCTTAATTGGCTCAATTCTTTTCCCTTTTCAAAAAGTACATTTGGCGCCTGCGAAGGGTCGAATCTGTCATTACGACGCATATGTTCCAGATTCCATAAGTAAAATCTAAACGCGCTTAGTGTGGGCCTGTCCATATATCTATAAATAGGGACCTCCTTGGCAATAAAATATAATTGGGCTCCAGGTACACTAACAGCTTCGTTCAAATTACGCCTGGTATTTTCGAGGTAAAAGTCGATATCGTCGTAGCCTTTTATTGGTGGAAGAGTCGTACAAACCACCACTAATGAATTCTCTTCGGTATTCTTTCTCAAGGCATCGATGCTAAGCGAAAAATGATCGGCTAATCGAATGAGTTCGTCAGTGGTCAAAGGTGTAGTACCAGTTCTTTTGCGATAGAGGGAGGCCCTGGAACATCCGAGCACTTCCATGAGTTCTGCCGTGATTTTACGCTTACCTTTTGTAGAGCTAAAAATCTCGTCGAACAATTGTGTTTGGAATTCGTTCGGGGTATTCATGGTTTGAAACTTCAAAGTTAAAGTTAATTAATTGTATCAACCCTTGACTGCAACCCCTTTAGATTCTTCTAAAATTTCAACATGTAGAGCTAATTACTATTTTTATTCTGTAAAGAGTTGATAAAATCGAAATAACGGAAAAGCCGAACACCGTCGAAAAAAGTAGGCAAAAAGAATAGTTTAATTCAAAAATGATATCAAAAGAACAAGTATTAGAGGCTCAAAACCGTTGGGGAGTTGGAGTAGTAAATGTCGGGTCTTTAAAGGATAACAGATCTGAATGTGAATCAGCCGCAGGAGAATTTGCAGATAATTTATATGCCTTCGAAAATGGACCGGTTTTATTCAAACCAACCAAGTGTGCCGAAGAACAATTCAGACCAACTAAAGCTGAAGCTGCCTCGTATTTTATTGCTGGCGATGACAGGGCATGTCGAGAAGATAAAGGTTTTGCTATCAACCCTTGGACTAAAGTTAGATTTGAAAACCACGGATTTATCCTTGAAGAGAAAAGAGCTTTAGCAATGGGGAATTACTTTTTCACTGACCTTGATGGGAATGAAACAAAAGTAGAGTAT